>Ga0335085_10001471_pt1 | contig 49407 bp, 87 predicted proteins | sample Lox_Sample_45_FD_206712 | JGI IMG/M metagenome (GOLD analysis project Ga0335085, IMG submission 206712) | Soil microbial communities from Loxahatchee National Wildlife Refuge, Florida, United States - Lox_Sample_4.5 | ecosystem: Environmental > Terrestrial > Soil > Wetlands | place: USA...
ACCTCCACCACCACCCCCACCACCACCGCCGAGAGCCGCAGCACCAAGTGAACCTGCCGCCCCGATACCTGCCGCCGCTGCTGCTACACACATGATTTACTCCTTCGGGAGGTCTTTCAGTTTCAGTTCCATAACCGTATCGTCCGGCGTGTACCCACGCTTCTGGAGGATGTCGAACATCTTCCCCGACATGGACACCGGCCACCCCACGATACTGACGTTACGTTGGCGAAGCTCCTCTTCCACACTGGTAATGAACCTGGACATGGCCCTACGATAGTCGGGCTGCACATAGAACATGTCCACGTTCCCGCACAACTCCTTCCGAAGGTGCAGGCTGTAGTAGAGGATGGCTACACAGTAGCCGCGAAGGGTGCCGGCTTCGTCGCGTAGGGTCATGGTCAGCAGCATATGAGCCGCCTCCAGAGCCAAATACACGTCGATGTTCGGATCAACCTTCAGGCCGCGCTGTCCGTGATAGGCACAGGTGTCCTTCTTGATTTCGGAGCATTCGTCCCAGGACGCCTGGCCAAGGGGGAGAATCTCCTGTGCCAGTTCATGGGTCATTGGCTCAATAGCGATAGTCAAGGCTTCCATTAGAAACCCCCTTTAATAAGCTCTAATTCGAGGTGACTTGCCCGGAACGGGGTAAAGGCCGTGTGCCTGACCTGAAAGGCTCTGCGCCGGAACCGGCCCGCAGGCGTTATTGTCGCACGTTGGCCCTGGTTCAGAGGCATTGTCCTGAAGGCCGAATAACTCTGATAGTCGTTGTCCGTATAGGCGACCATCGCATTACTGCTCACAATGTCCCCAATCAGGGAGATGCGGCGGCAATGCTTCCACTCACTAGTCTCCCCATCAATCCGCTCAGTGACCAGCCTGACGTTGATCGGGTTGGTGACATCGCTATAGTAGGCGTAGTCCTGGAGGTAGATCACCCCACTGGTTTCGTCCTGGAGGTAGTCCTGATCCAGTATCTGTGTGGAAGCAGCACAGTCGAAATGGTTCTCACTGTAGCCCGTCAGGGTAGCAGTGCCTGCATTGGTGTCCAGCGCCGATGGAACCAGATAGGTGAAGGTGTTAGGCCCACTCACCATAGCGTTCCAGAGACCATTGTAGCCAGAAGTTGAGGCACCGCTGATGAGAACAGGGTCCCCATCGTTGAGGCCGTGGCCAGTGGCTTGCGCCGTCACCGTACCATAGGAGTCGCAAGATAGCGACTGTATAGTCACAGTCTGGTTGGCCGTGGTGCTGGTCCACACGTCCCATTGCTGGGTGGTGAAGTTGTATACAAGGGTTATGTTCGACGCATACAGAGTGATGAGATAAAGGGAGTAACCTGCTGCATCAAGGTTGTTTGAGCGAACATTTACCAGAGGGTCGGCCTGAAGGATACGGTCGATGAAAGGCGTGCTGATCCTGACAGGGGAGAAGTTCTGGAACATATAGACGCCCTGGCCTTCGATCTTAGTTTGGCCAACCCATACTATGTTGCCTTGCATCTCACGAACGCTCTCACCGTTGGCGCACCCCACATCGAAGGGCAGCGATGTTTGAGGGGCGAGCGGACTCGATGGTGGAGGTGTCCCATTGTCGTAGAAGAACTCCGTTGTCCACTGGCCAAAGGCTACAACGAACTGGCCCAGCTTGGCCAAGGCCACCCCACCATTAGGCTCGTTCTCCATAGCCACATACTGGGTTGCCACCCACGTTGTGGGGTCGTTGATGTTGGAGTTCCAGATGCGACCTTGCGGGTCCATCACGAAGAAGTAGGTGTCCAGCACCACAAGGCCAGGGACCGTAGTGGCTGGGTAATTGGCACTGGTCGTGAGTTTGGTCAGCAACTGGAGCGACGCGTTGTAGTCATACAGGTCGTAGGGCGACTTGAAGACCAGCAACGGACTTGCTACCGTACTGGATGTCTGGTTGAAGTGATAAAACTGGTTGGCCACTGTAGGGCTTAGGGCATACGTGCCGCCACCAATGGAGATGTACCATACGTCATCGTAGTAGTTGGAAGAAGCATCAATGCCAGAGGTGAACCACAGGTTGCCATAGGCGAAGAACTCCCCGTCACGAGGCGTCCAGCCAGAGGTGAAGGAGCAGTTCGTATTGGTGAACGTGGTGCCGTTGGTCGTTGACCACAGTACGTGGTCGTAGGTGCCGGTGGCCTGGAGTTCAAGGACATAGACTGTGCTGCCGATTGTGGCCACGCGACATGCCTTCGAGCCACCGTTTGAGGTGCCGTTGAGCATGGCGTATGCCTTGACATTGAAGCCCTCGTTGGATGTCTGGAAGCTGATCGTCGGCGGCACCGTGTAGCCGGAACCCTGGTTGGTGAAGGTTATCTCGGTGTACTGACCACCATCGAAGTCGGTATCGGGGTCGTCGTCTACATCAACGAAGCCAAAGGCGGCGGCGCTCGTGCCATTGCCCCCAATCAGGGTGATGGAGGACGAGGGGATAGAGAAGCCCTGCCCTGCGGAGTCGAACGCGGCGATAGGCCATAGGCCCGACGAGGCTACTCCAAAGGGGTTTGCACTGACGAGAGTCCATGTAACACCCCCTGTGCCGCCATCTGTCCACAGGTCTGAGGTGGCCGACGAGAAGGCGTCGATCAGCAAGCCCCCACAAACGTAGAGGGAAGTGCCCAAGCCATAGAAGGCGAAGTCGCTTCTGGCAATCCAGGGTGCACCATTCAGGCCAGTAGCCTGCGTCCAGCTTGACCCGTTACTGGAATACCAAACATCGTTGTATTTTGTGTTGGGGTACAGGCCATCAGGGCTAGTGGAGGAGTTCTGTCCTGCGCCCCCTGCTATCCACATGAAGCCGTTGAAGACCGTTGCGCCGAAGCGGCGACGTGCAGGCCACGCACTCGATGCAACCTGGGTCCAGTTAATGCCGTCAGGGGTGGACCACACATCGCTGTAGTGGGTGCCAGTGGCCGAAGCTGCACCACCCATTAGATAGAGGGTGTTGTTGAAGACAAGGAGTGCGCCCTTCGCACGAGCGGCCCAGGGGGCAGCAGAAGTGATCTGGGTCCAACTGGTCCCATTGGCGCTTCGCCATACATCATTCAGGGCTGCGCCCGACGAATTGACACCACCCATCACATAGAGGTAGCCGTTGAACCCCACCGTCATAGGTCCTGTGCGGTCGCCAAAGGCCGCACTGGAGGTAGCTTCAATCGCCGTCAACAGTGCCGACGAACCACTCAGCACATTGAGGGTGTCGCCGCTGATCGAGTAGAGGTTGTTCTGGTAGTTGGTGATCCCCTGACCAGTTCCCACTGTTCCCTGATAGGCAATCTGAAGCCCCGGCCGCTTACGGGCCATCAGCATCTTGCGCGGCGTCACGTCCGTCACGCAGTTGACTGCCTTGGCATCGTAGAAGGTAGTCTGGTCCCGAGTCTCAAGTGGCTCGATCAGCGGAACACGGACAGGATTGGTGTCCATCAATTACCTCGAACGGGTGTCATAAAGGAAGCGGATCGAATCGGTGTTTTCCTGCGACCAGTCAACCATCTCTTCATATTGTTGGGCCGCCCTCATGCTGATCTCCTTCACCCGATCCATCGACGTGGCGTACTCCATACTGATCTCATTGGCCAGGCACCATGACAGGGCCTGATAGCACTCCTGCGGGAAGTCCACAGGATCAGTCCCAAGATTAACATCATCAAGTGTTGATAGGCACACCAACCATATGGTCCTTGTAGCATCGTTAGGTGTAGGATAGAACGTGATAAAGCTGCTCACCCCAGTATATGCACTATCGTCCAGAGGTTGATACCAGTAACTATTAACCACACCAAGACTTCCCTTAGCTCCGTACTGGTTATACTCCTGGATGGAGAGAGGGTCGATCGGTGTGTCGAAGCTGTTTGAATCTCTGATGAAGGCATACGTCACCTTTAGAATCTTTGAACAAACCACAGCACCTGTGCCTGAAGCATAGGGACCTATCTCATAAGTGTTCTGGCCTTCTATCAGAGGCACCGTGTTGTAGACAATCTTCCACATGGGAAGACCCTTACGAATCCACGCCTTAATCATCATGTTGAAGGCGAGCTGGACGTTGGCATAGTCTTGTGATGATGGGGGGTTAGTAGCGTCGAACGTCCCACAAAGGCGCAAGGCACGGTTCATTATGTCACTTGCCTGGACAGAAAAAGTGGTAGTAGTCAGTACTGTAGGAGTTACTATGAGTGACATGGTAGCACCAATCTATATTTGCCTAAAAGCGGCTTGTGTGATTGTGGCAGGATGGTCCGGTATTATCTACCGGGCAACCTGGGCTATGTTGAGCCTTGATTTAAAAGTGGAGCTACGCAACCACATACCACGTGGTCGTCGAGGCAACGTATCTGAATTTAGTCGCTAGATATCCTGTCACGGAACTGGCACCCCCTGCAATCGACGCCCGTATGGAGCCCGGTACCCCAACTATGCTGGTAGCCCAGTGTTGTACTTTGTCACCTTCCAGCAGTTAGAGATGTGTGCGGCATCAATCCGTGAGAATGTGAATCGGATTACGCAGTCGGCTGTGAGCGTCACCAGCGTCGTGCTGTTGCACGATATGGTAATCGTGTTACTTCCGTTGATTGCGCCCTTAATGCGGAACTCACGATACATGCCGCTAAACAGATTGTTTCCTACACTGTCAAGGGCAATCGTGCGCGGTGCCGTGAGGGCAGTCTCAAACCGGATGATATTCGGATCGCCTAGCGTGGCTGTGTAATTTGCGTCACCGTTATCAGTTGGACTAAGTTCATCATTCTTCCATCTATCAACTGTTAGAGTATTAAGGGTCGTACTACTCGCAAAGTTAGACAGCTGCCACGAGTTCGCATCCGTAGATAAATCTTTAAGTCGGGTAGGACAGACAGCACCAAGGATGTATACATTCGATCCGAGCGTTGTTGCACCTACCACAATCGTGCCCAGCTCAAGATAACCAGTACCCGTACTACCGCCCTGATTAAAAATATTGATCGTACCACTTGCCGGATTCAATACTCCAGTAGTCCCACCCAGATTGAACTGATTGATACGGATGTGCCCGTTACCAGTAAAGTCTAACAGGTTATACGCGGCCGTATAGCTGTATACCTCCAACTTTATTGCACCGATCGTCAACACAGATGCTGCCTGCGTATTCATCAGCTGAGCATTGGTTACGCTCAGAATCTCGATCGCCTCAATCGTCCAGTTGTAACCCCTGATCTGGTTGAAGATCGGGCCCGCCATACTGGCAGCAGTGACCGTGAACCGTCCCCAAACGTTATTGGGCGTCGCATTAACGCCACCATTCCAATTAATCGCACCACCGGACAACGTACCACCAAAAACCAGGTCGTTCCAGTAACACCCCCACGGACAACCAACGCCAGACAGCAACCCGATGCCGTAATATCCGGCATTAAATGTGAGACGCTCCATCGTCACGTGGAACCACATCGTGTTGAAGAAGATGCAATTTGCGGCGGTATTGGCAACAGCCTGGGTATTGGCATATGTAAACGTGATGTCGGACAGATGCACGCCATACGACGTAGCTGAGCCACTGGCACCAAAATTCAAAATTGGTACATTGTTTGTATTTTGAGTAATGGTCGTGCCGCCGGCTTCACCCTGTATCGCCCAGTTCTGCGAAGTTGGGATAGTCAACGCTGCGCTGATTAGGTAATTACCCTGCGGCAGCAGACCACGCCGGTTGTTTGCGATAACGTACGTCAGCCACGCCTGTAGCGCAGCTGTGTCATCGGTAACACCATTACCAGTTGCACCAAACGCTTTCGCATCGACAGGTTGGTCAAGAAGCCAACTCAATAAAGAACGTGCGACTTCTCCGGCCCCAAGACCGATGAGAAAGGTAAAAATCGACAAGACGAACGCAGCAAGCGTATTAAAAGTCGTCTGCAAAAGACCCGAGCCGCGACTGACAGGAGCTATTTCTGCGCCAGTAAGCGTTCCTGCATCTGTCGAAGTCCCGTTGGCTATAGGCGAAATTGCAAGTGTTGATTCCGCTGCTGTAGTTGTTTGCACCAAAAGACCACTTTGACTTACCCCAACAAGTTCAGAACCGGTCAAGGTGCCAGCGGCAGGGAGGTCTGTAATTATGGCATCATTAAGGATAATGTCTGTAAAGGTAGCCCCCACCACATTGGTACCTGAGACCTGCAATGAGTAGTGTCCGTTAGCGGCATAGAAAGCAAAATAGCCAGTAGAGCTTGTGGTTAGTGGGTTAGAGGTTACTGTAACCCCATTGTCAGAGTAAATGGTTGCTTTTGCCCCACCAGGATACGTCAAAACAGTTACAGAGGCCCCAGCCACAGCGACGCCCAGGGAGTTCGACAGATTGTTCTGGTAACGTTCCATGGTCAAGTCCCATAGATTTGATAGATGGAAGTATTAGGTTGCCACTGGTACAGGAAGGCATTCGTGTAAGTGGTGGTGAAGCCAGCGTTGTCCTTCCACTGGCCGCTCCATGTGATGAGAGCGCCAACGGAGTATTGGGTGATGAAGGTGATGACGCCGGTGGGCAGGGAGATTGTGTAGTTGGTCCCTGAGACCTGGGCCACCGAGTTGACGAAGATGGTTGGGGTTCCCGCTACGATGTTGCCTGTAGGCGTGTAGTTGGGACCGTTGAAGGTGTCCGGGGGTTCAGGCTGTGTCCAGGGCAGGGGCTGCTCGTCAGGGATGCCACGAACGAAGTCCTGAGGCTGACGAATCTCCCAGTCCTGGTGACAGACATAGACGCCATCCCACCGGAGCTTCATCTCCTCTGCCTTGCGCTTGAAGCCGCAGACATAGCAGATTGCGTTCCAGCTTCCCTTCTTGTAGAAGTCGCGTGCGCCCATACAAGCCCCTTTGGGACAATAAAAAAGGCAAGGCGGGGCATAGCCCCGGCTCACCTTTACTAGCCTACAATGATACCTGATTCTGTCAGTTTCCGGTGAACCGCTCTAACTGGTCAGGGCCGCTTACATGCACGCGCATGGTGTTGGACGCAGCTATGAGGCTTCCATCCTTTCTGACCTCAGTGATAGAGAGCTTGATACCCTTCCATAGAACCTTATCGCCTACCATAAAAAAGCGGGCAGGTTCGACCTTTTTGTTGGTTGCCATTATGCACTCGCTGAGTATTTGACCGTGTGGATCAGGAGCATCACAGATGCGTCAGTGGGGAAAGCTGCGCCACTGGCTACTACCTGAAGGGAAACAGAACCTGTGACGCCTGCCCCGGCATTATTCTGTAGCCCCCCATAGCGCCAGGCTTCTACTTTTCCTCGGCCATAGAGTTCAGTTATGGCCACAGGTGTAGTAGCGTCCCAGGACAAAAGGCAGATCACTCCATCAGTGATGGAATACTCGATCTTGTCTATGCGCAACAAGGTCGGAGGGAAAGACCCGCTCATGCCAGGGTGTGTACTTGAAAGACTCGATGCCACAATAATATCGGTGATCGGGTAGGCCGCAGTAAGGTCTCCTGTTACCTTGAACACAGAGTTCCTTGGCCCATCAATCAGAGTCTGTACTGCAATGGCGTATTCGGCTGACATGATTTAGCCCACTATGTTGGTGATGCCATAACGACAGCCTACACGAATAGAGCCTGCTGTCAGGGCTGTGTTAAGGGCCACGCTGGCTACAGAGTTGGCCGTCTTGTTTGACCAATAGAAGCCAGGGCCGTTTGTCTGCCTTATGATTACCGGGATGGTTGATGTACCTGCCGAGGACGGAAGGTAGATACGAAAGACAAAAAACTGTCCGTAGCTACTATCTGAAAAGATACAGGAGATCATCCCTGCGCTTGCTATGGTTGCTGTAAGGTCCACCTGGAGAAAGATTTCTTGCAGATAATACCCAGGTGCGCCTGTTACAAGAGTAGTTGACCCCGTGCCCGTTGCTGAGTTTATTGTTGCAGCCACATATTCATTGGGCACACGGCTCGGATAGTAGATGTCCGAACTGCCCAGGAGGTCAATACCCTGAGCCATGATTAACGCTCCTGTTCTACTGTGATGAAATCTACATCAAGTGTCTGTGTAGTGCCAGAGGTTGTTGCCATACCTATGCTGGGGGTACACAAGACTGTCGTAATGGTAGGTGCGCTAATGCGGGCAACTGCTCCAGCATTCTGTGGGTTGCCTGTAGTACCGATGTTGGACTGAGGAATGAAGCCAACAAGCTGCGTGTCCACATAGGCCAGAATATCGCCTAAGCGGGTTATGTAAAAAGCCAGTTGAACTGGGGTGCCATTGGTGATGGTGTAGGCCGCCGGTGCGATAGTTACACTGGTTGTTGTCGAGCTTATTGCGCTGTTGAGCGTCAGTGTCGAAGTCGAACCTACCCACTTGAAGTAGACACCATCAGTGATTGTGGTGCCTGTAAAGTTGGCGTTTGTGTTGATGAGACCTGCTACAGTAGTGGCTGTAGAGACTGTAGAATGTCCGACCAAGCCCACTTCGAAGAAGACCTTTTTGGGGGCTACATTCAGACTGAATGACGGGGTTACTAGCTGAATCTGTTCAAAGGAGCCTGTCAAGGCAGAAATGCGACCAACCCCACCAGCAGCGCTATGGGCGGCAAAACTGCCTGTGCCTGTGATGGTGTAGGTGTTGCCGGTAGTGAACGAGAAGTTCTGGTCGAAGTCATCGAAGAACTGGTGGTAGAAGGCAGGGTTGCCATTGCCACAGTCCGCCAGGGGTTGGAAGATTTGGTCAGTAGTGCCCCCGGACGGGGTCCGAATGGGGGGTTGCGAAGCTACACCAGCCATGATGGCTCTCCTTAAATCTTAGGTTTCCCTGCCTTGAACGGATGGGACAGTGTTGTCCCCCCAAGCCCAGGGTCTTGCTTGGTTACAGGATTGGCCGTCATGGGACGGGGAACGTCGGACGGAGGGACGGTAATGCCTTTCTTCTGCATTATCATCTTGTAGGTCTCGCCGATGTTGTCACTATGCTTGCCCTTCATTTTCCTCCCCCTTTGCCACTCCTACGAGCAGTGGACAAGGCAACGGCGACTGCCTGTTTGTTGGCCTTCGCCTTACCAAACTTCGCCTTAGTGTGGGCGAACGTCTTGCCCTTGTGGAATTCGGAGATGTTCGAAGAGACGGTCTTCTTCGACTTTCCGCGCTTGAGTGGCATAACCTATTCCTTACTTTTTTGGGGTTGTTAATTTACCCGTAGACCTATCGATGTTGTATTGCTTTCCATCCTTCTCCCCATATACTGTAGCAACATCTTTGCCTTTCATTCGTTTGTTGTAGGCGTCAATTTTCTGAGCAGCCTTTGCCCGGAGCTTTTCAAAGTCCGCGTCTGATATATCATCGTCCCCGTAAGGATTTCCCAACGCACCCATCGGCATGACGTTCTCCTACTTCTTTGGCTTGATGGGGTTGCCAGATAGCTTGGCGTGACCCATCCTCATTCGAGGAACCCCTACAGCTTTCGAGGGGTTCTTCACCTTGTCGGACATAGGCTTGCCAATCTTCTTCGTTGGCTTGGCCCCCTTGACCTTCGGCACCTTCTGTTTCACAGCACACCTCCACTACTTATGCAACTTCTTCAGGGTTTGGGCTAGACGAGCACGCTTTCCAATCTTGCCGCCCTTGGAGGCTGCTTTAGCGAGCTTGGACGCAGGGATTTTCTGTCCTTGCGGAACCCCAAGCTCTTTATGTAGTGCGCCGGGGTGCTTGATAGCACCTTTAATCCACTTCTTGGTGGCCATGATTACGGGCCATTCGAGCCGAACAGGCCACGAGGATCGGTCCAGAAGAACGAGTAGCGTTCACGAGACTTGGCCTTCGCATTGCCTGTATCGAAGTCGTTGTCCTGCTCGAACGTGATGGCAACCCGTTGGTACATCTTCATGCCGTCCGGGCAGTTCGTGCGAATGAACCATGCGTGCGGGGACGTGAAGTAGTGGTTGACGTGGATGCCGCCAGGGATAGTGCCTTCGGCTTTGATGACGTTGATGTCATTGTTGGCCGTACCCGACTGGAACACAGACTTCATGATCCGGTTAGCGTTGAACCACTCCTGGCGTGGGACCAGGAGGGACTGCGGCATGATGTTGATGAGGTTGCCAACGTCGTCCGTTGCGCCCATGATCTGGATGATTAGGTCTTCCAGCGAGGCTTCGGAGAGGTCTGCGCCGACCGCCAACATGTTGCTGAAGGTTCCGCCCGAGGTGTTCGGGTGGGCCGTGTTCAGCAGGGACACCGTATCGCCACCGGGATAGGACGACGAGAAGGCGTTGTTGTAGATGTTGGCCGCAACGTTCTCCTTGGTTTGGCGGAACGAGAACGCCAACGATGCTGCGCGGCGCTTCGACACCTTCTCGTAGAGATTGTCCTCCAGTTCTTCCTGGGTCACGATGTAACCGAGGGAGTATGCCAGGTGGACGTAGCGTGAGATGAAGCCTTGCACCTCAGCGGTGTAGACCGTGCCAGCACCTTCCGGCTTGACCGACGCGGGGCCAAAACCAATGACCTGCACGTCTTCCTCGTAGTTCATGTGCGAGGTGTCTTGCATAAAGAGGTGCGGCCATTCTTCCTGGTGTTCCGCGTAGGTACGACCCCACCAGGCTTTGATGCCTGGCCAGAGCGCCTTGGGGTGTGCGCCTGTTGTGATTACGCCGCCAATAGCAGCCATGATGATCTCCTATTAGACGCCGATGACACCGGCAGAGTTGCCGAAGACGTGGGTGTTGATACGAACCAGCAACGGACAGTAGGCACCAAACGGGACTACGTTGACGCGCTGCGGGACGCCGATGACCTTCAGGGGCAGGCCAGCAGTCGTTGCAAGGTCAGCGCCGTGCGCAAACGTGCCCGAGACCGGCCCATAGGTCGTCGCAGGAGCGGTCGGCGTGAAGGTGACGTTGTAGTTGACCGTGGTCGCGGCTGTCAGGGCCGTTGTGTTGTCGCACTGGATTTCGAACACGAGGTTCGGGTCGTCAGCAATCCACACGTAGTAGGCATATGCCTTGGTGGCCGGGACCGACATCACGTTGAGGTTGACGTTCTGGCCTTGCGGGTTGCCAGCGCCAGTACCGATGGGAGCAACCTGAACGCCCACGATAGGGCCGACAAGCTGCGTGGTCGATGTAACGTGGGTGCCCAGGGTGTAGCCCGTAACACCAGGAACACCGTTGGTGTCCACTGTGTTGGTAAGCTGCATCAGGTCGCCAATGTAGTAGGCGATGGCATCGGACGAGGCGATGTAGTACAGGTTCGCCTTGCCGGTCCAGGGGGCACCGTTCGTGTACGCCACAGGCTGACAGCCATGTGGGGCGTTCGGGTTTGCCATTTCAAGACTCCATTATCGAGAGCGATTTTGCTGGTAGGAGATGCCTTCCTTGGGGGAATAGCCCTGCTCCACCGAAGCTACATTCCCGGTCTTGATGGCTCGATCAATGGTGTCATTGCGCTTCTGGTAGAAGGCTTGATTCTCCTCAAACCACTCTTTCTTGATCTTCATCAAGAAGGCGTAGATGGGATCGCCCTTGTCGGTGTAGCCAACAATCCGGCTAACTTTGTCGCCCGTCATCGGCTCGGCGCTGATGCGGAGATTCACTTCCTCGATTTCGTCTGGATGGACGAACTCATAACCGTTGGCCAGCGCTTCCTGGACCCTGCCGTCCATATCATTGCGCCAGTACGGGTGATAGCCCGAAGCTATGAGTCTGCTACAGTCTACACCAAGTTTCGAACCACCGCCAATCATTCTACGGCGCGGCATACTTGAAGTGTTACCAGATGTAACAGAGTCAGGTGCAGCAGCGGGTGATGGGGCCAGATCAGCCACCACTTGGTCCCTGCGCGGCATCTGTTCGATGGGCGGATTGGGTGTGAAGGGTTTGGACATTATTCATACTCCTTGAGGTACTCGGCTTGCGCCGCTTTTTCATCGAGAGGCTTCCTGGTCTTCAGGTCCACATAGTAGCCTGCTGCATAGAAGCGCTTGAACTGGGCTTTGGCTTCGGCAGGGAGCTTGTCGAAGGCACTCTTGCCAACGGGGGTACGGGAGCCACCTGCGCTGGACGAGCTTGATCCACCACTGGCTTCGAACATCTGTGCCGGTGCCTCATCGCCGCCGAAGGCTTTAGGGAACATCTTCTTGACCTTTCTCGTGACCTCAGGGAGGATGTCATTGGGGGTGAAGTTGGTCCCTGCCCTGGCCTGCATCAGCTTTGCAGCTACGCCATTGGCATAGTCTACCATCTCCTCGTTGCCGTCTGTGTACCAGGGGTTGGCGTCCATCCAGGCACGAACCTCGGGGTGCATCTGCTGAGGGCCTTGTGGGGGGGCCTTGACCTTCGGTACGGCTGACGCAGAGTTCTTCAACTGATCCATCTGTTCGTCATACTCGGCGGCTGATTCGTGGTCGCCTGCTGCGATGGCATCACGCTTGGCCTTCTTCAGTGATGCAAGCGCATTTGCCGTTGCACGTTCCTCAACTTTCGCAAGGTACTCACGCAGTTCCGCAACCGTTGCACCAGTGTTGCGCAGTTCCGCTTCAAGTGCCGCCGTCCTCTCACGCTCCTTTTTGAGCGCCTTACGTAGGATCGGATTGATTTCACGGCCCCTGCGGACGAACGTTTCCGCATCACTCCACTCCTCGGGCTTGCCCTTCCACTGGTCCTGCGGGACCCAACCTTGCTCCTGGGCTTCTGCCAGAATGGAAGGGTCGAGGCCGCTTTCTTCACCACCTTCTTCGATTATGTCACTCATTTCTTAAGCTCCTGTACCTTGATAAGTTCCATGTTGTTGTGGATATAGAAGACTTGTTCTGTATTGGCCGGAACAACATGTGCAGAGACGCTTACGGTCTTCCCATCGTTGTCAATATATCTGCATAGAACTTCTACTTCCCACCCTGCATGGGCGTTGACAGTTACCATAGTTGTCATTTGTCTTCTCCTTGAGGGAACACCATCACAATATCCAGGTCGTGCATAACCCTGTAGAGGTGGCCGTCACCTTCATCGTGGAGGTAGCCTGCGTACTTGGCGAACTTTACCTTGTCACCAACGACTGCCCAGGGAGCGGGCTGGTCGGCCCACGCACATGAACCTGCTGCGACGAGGGTGCCTGTCATCTGCGCCATTGCGTCGCGCTCAGTCTTCTGGCCGGGGAGAACAATGCCGCCCTTCGTTACCTCTTCTACCTTGTCCATTGCAACGAGGATTTTGTTGCCACAAGGACGCCACTTCGTTTCAGTTGCTGACATCTTCTTCATCCATTCCTAGTAGGTACTCATATACTTCGTATGCGCCTATGAGTTTGGCTTCCTTCACCTTGGTGTCAAGGGGGTCCTCAGAAAGGGCTACCTGCTGTCGGAACCGCTCCAAATGGGCCGCCTCCAGGTCCTTCAGGTGCTGTTGCAGCATTGCCCATAGCGCCTGCGTTACCGGATGGTCCCGCCATAGAACCCATTCCTCCTGACTCACTTCCATTGTCCTGCTCCTTGCTCATTGACTGGAGAATCTTGATGGCCTCCAGTACGCCTTCCTGCTTGTTCTTGGCTGCGCCAATCTGCGCCTCCAGCAGAGCTATCTGATGGCCGGTATCGACACCTTTGGCCTCGGCCAGCGTCTGGACGACTTGGGCCTCCAGTAGCTTGATCTCTGCGGCCTGCTTCTCTGCGCCTTGCACCAGTTCCAGGAGTTTGATCTTGAAGTTCAGTTGCGCCTTCATCTGCTCTGCCTGTGCCTTCATCTGCGCCTCTGCGATCTTGGGGTTGGGCATCGGAGGCACTGCGAACGGTCCCTTCGGATCGGGCAGGAACATGTCGATGTTGGGCACCTTCAGAGCCTGGAGGTAGTACTTGTTCACCTGGTAGAGGTCATATCCGGGGCTAGTATGGGCGGCTTGCAACAGTGCAGTTGCCTGATTATAGCGTTGCGCATCGGACATGTAGAAAGGATCAGCGGCTGACCGGATTGTGACACCACCCCCACGGTAAAGGGCAGCGGCCTGCTTTGACTCAGGAGACACAGCCTTGGCATAGTAGGGCATATCCTCAGAGAGGAAGATCGTGTTAAGACGGTATAGCTTGCGGAACTCCTGGGTTTGGGCACGATGGGTACGCTTGTAGATGCCATTGAAGACCTTCATGCCCTGCTCGACCATCGCCCTGCTGGTCTCAGCGGGAGTGTTCTGGCCGGGGTTCTTGCCCTGGAGGATGTCTACTGCGCCAGCAATGGCTTCGCCATACTCGATCAGAAGAGTGAGGAGTTGGAACAGGGTAGGAGACGGTTGTGGCGTTGGGAGAGGAAATACGTTTTTCCGCAAGTCGTCTCCAGTACTATCCACAGTCTTCCATTCACCCGGTCGGAAGCGATACTCGCCCTTTTTATTCTTGAACCCGCGACCAACGAACCCTCCACCCGCCGTCGCAAGCGTGCCAGAGTCGAGGAGTTGATTAATTGCGCTATCAATGGTCTCATTGATGGGGCCAAGTAATGCACCGAATCCGAGGTCATAGAAGCCTCCATCGGGCGAAGGGATGAAGGGGTACTTGGTGAAGGCGCAGATCGGCTCGATTCGCAGGAGCTTACCGGAGGGGGTGAAGGTTACGCCCGAGCGGGTAAAGCGAGGCACAATCCTCAGTACTTGACGTGTGTCATAGCGGACAGTGACAGTGTAGGGTTCGCCGTAACCGTCGTGGTCAAGGTCAAGTGTACGATGCTGTTCCAGTAGTTCATAGGGAGCGTCGTGGTCATTGGGTTGCTGAACAAGGCCCATGCGCTCATTCTGCTGCTGGTCAGTTGAGTAAGTGAGGGTAGGCTCGGGCTTGGGAGCTTCAGGATGGAACTCACTGAAGATACCTCTTGCAACGCGCTCGTAACATTCGTTGGCTGAGAGGTAAATGATTTGAGTGAGACGGGGAGCATGCTCGATGTCGCGGGTGAAGTAGTCAACCACTATGTCGCGAGGGCTGACGCACTCGCTGACGTTGTGGCAACGGATCGGATCGAAGTAGGTCTTCTTGAAGACGCAGCCAAGGATGGCCTGGATGAGGAGAGCCTTGTCGTGGTTCTCTTCCCACATCTCATCTTCTTCAAGAATCTGGTAGGACATGTGTTCGGCAATGGCTTGCGCACGATCCATCTGCTGATCGTAGGCCATCTTCATCTGCATGGCTTTCTGCTGGAACTGCTGCTGCATCGCCTGCGCCCGTGGGTCAGGAGGTTGGCCAGGCTTCTGCGGAGGCATCGGCGGCATGCGCAGCTTAGGCATCGAACCCACAGGACGAGCAGCCACAGGGGTAGGACCGTTGACCAGAGCAGGATAAGCACGAGACTGGTATTGCATTGCCGCGATGGTGATGAGCGGGAACTTGACATTGGCGGCACCTTCCCAGGGGAATGTCTTCTTCTCCGTGACCTGGAGGGCGAGGCGCAAGGCGTTCTTCATACGCTCTTCCCACTCGTAGCGGGATTGGCGGTCATTCTCGAAGTCCTGCACAACCATATGGCCGAGCGCCGCCATCTCCTCGTCCGTGAAGCGGGGAACAAGGTTGGGTGAGCGCATCATCGCCTCATCGAGAGGGATGTGCGTTGTGAAGTCTACCGGCAACCATTCATTGCCGTCTTTTTCCTGCTCGTCCATCATTCACTCCGGTTAATGATGTTCCACTTCAGGTATTCAAGGACGCCCACGAGTTCCGAGTTACGCATGTTCCAAAATTCCTCTCTGAGCATTACCTTCCAGAGTTCATCCTGAAGGTCGCTGGGGAGCTTTTCCTTGGGCTTGAATTGAAATACGTCGGCCATGCTATACCCCAAAGTCACACTGACAGGTAGAAACATCGCGGCCACAGAGGCCACACTGATTGTATGTACGGCTGTGGCGGTCGATGCGTGCGGCCCCGCACAGGAGCGTAGCCACGATCCTTCTCCAGTCAAGGACGGCTGCTCCCCCTCCTTGCGTCGGGGTCCGCTCCGATCCTTGACAGGAGCCTCTCGGATCGCGTCTTACGCCCGCGCGTGGTCCACCCTCATGCGCCCACCCCATCCTAGTAGCCAGTGACTTCACTACGCCCCTCCATCTGGTCGAAGCTGTCGATGCCCATTTCCTCTTCCCACGCCAACTCGTCCAACTCCTCCCTTGTGAGTGAGGGGGACATCTTGTCGAGGTAGAGGCCGATCCAGCTAAGTGCATCAACGCGGTCATCAGTCTTGCCTCTAGGGAAGTTAATCATCTCGTTGTAGAGTTCGAAGTACCAGGGCGCATCGACATTGAAGTGGACGCCACCGGCGCGCATACGGGCCTGGATCGCAGTGGCCCTTGCCTGTTTGTCCTTGTGCGGGCGCAACCTCTCCAGCGACAGGAACTTGTTCCTCTTGAACATCTCCGCATTGAGGAAGGGGCCAATGGCCTTCGAAATGTTATCGTCCTCCACCACCCACGTAGTGATGTCGTAGAGGTCATTGATCTCGAACATCTTCTCGACCGCCTGCAACGGGTCATACCGCTCTGCATACATATCGACGACGTGGAGGACGCCTTGCGCATCCATGCCGCAGATGACGATGGCGGTGTTGTCGCCCTTGTCGTCGCGTCCGAGAGCGAAGTCGATCGCTGCATACATCATCTTGGGCTGTAGGTGGTCGCTCTGCGTCATTGCACGGAAGTCGGGGCGCTTGAAATAAGCGTCGGCTTCGGCCACAGGTTGCGATAGGTACTCCTGAGAGTAACCCGAGGCATTACCAGCGGCGATGTAGCGTTGTCGCTCCCTCCGTAGGCGGGTCTCAGGCCACTTCTCAGGCCACAGCAGTTCGGAGAAGTCATCGAAAGACCTGTGCGCCTTAAAGCGATAACCCTTCCATCCGCCCTCAGTGTCTGTGACGAGTCGTTCAAGTAGCGAATCGAGGTGTAGGATTGTTCCCAGGAAACGTACTCGCAGATTATCGGACCCACACGGAATGAGGGCGTTGTCGAACCAGTCGCGGAGTTTTTCACGTTGATCCTTTGACATTACGGCTTCGTCGTTTTCGAGGTCGTCGATGATGATGAGAGAGGGGCGCTTGTTGTTCCAGAGGAGACCCCGCACTGCCTGCTGGCCACCTTTGCCGACGATGTGGAACTGGCGCTGACCTATCTGCGCCGTCAGTTCAGTCTCGTTGGACTTGATGACTTCGCAACCAAACTCCGTGATGAGGTCTTCGTTGGTGGTGAGAACGCGGGCAATGTTGGCAAGGTGGCCTGCGGCAAGGCGCTCTGTTGCGGATACAAGGAGAACGAAGTCGTCACTGCCGAACAGCAGGGAGGCGAGAGTGAAGGCCAGGGTGCCTGCTGTGGACTTTGCGTGACCCCGAGGCGCGGCCATCGCCACGTAGGCGTCGTCTGTGCAGAGTGCGGCCCACAGTGCCCGGTGGAACTGCGGCGTCGGCTTGGGCTGGTCGAAGTCGTTCAGCAGGAACGCCTCGACGAACCCTTCCACGAGTGAGGCATCTATCTCGATCCTATTCACCACTGTCACCTTCGCCTATGTATGCCGACCCTTCGGTCGGTGCATCCAGAAGGGCCGGGTCCTTGCGCCCAAGTGCGCGGAGCTTCTGCGCCAGCACACTGAGGGCCTGCGTATCGCCCGCCACCACAGTCGGCTCGTTCCTGACGAGTTGCCTCTTCATGAAGGCCGTGTCCATGATCTTCGCTATGTCCACCGCCCGGATGGCTGACCTCTTGATGATCTTGGTCCCATTGGGCAGTTCCTTGATGCTGGTGATCTCCCCATTTTCCAACCTATCCTCCAACAGGGTGATGCTCTTCTCCACGATCCTTGTGAAGCCCGCATCTATCTTGACCCTGCTCTCACTCTTGACCTTGTTGACCTCTTCCTGCCACCAGGGCTGGCTCATCAGCTTCTTGATCTCGTAGACCGTCGTCTGGTAGCGGCGAGCCGTGGCGGCGATGTTGCCCACGTTGACCCAATAATGACAGGCGGCGACCTCCCAGGGCACCCTGCCGTCCGGTGCGCCACTGGCCTCATCAGCCGGATTCTCGAACACTACGGTCCCGTCTTCCATCACTTTCACGATGGCTACCTATGTCCCCATGCCTGCGGCATGTCCCGTTATCTGTTCCATCACCACTGCAAACGAATCGCTGTCCATGAGCCAGTCTACCATCTGCCGGTCTAGCATCAGCGCCTGCGCAATCTCATCCCGATTGTAACCTTCGGCGCATAGCTGCGCCACCCGTTGAAGAAGCGTCATGGTGGACTCCAGTAATTGGGGACAGATCCTTACCTACTCTTAGCCAAATATAGCAGAAAAATAAAAAAATGAAAGGAAACTCGCTGAGAACCCATGACAGCATGTTGCACTGCACAATGACCTATGTATGGTGTTGCACCATTCCATCCGGTCAAAGCCGTTATGCGCGCATGCGCATTTGCCCCCACCCGGCCTTCGTGCCGCAGGGTTTCTACCTACGTGGGCGGGCACATTGCATGCAGGGCGGCATGAACTGTGCCACTTCGAGTAGGTGCAAACACCGATGCACAAACGCTTCGCATTGCCTACGATGGAAGAGTATGCGATGCAATGCAATGAGGCATACGGGTACATGCGGGTACATACGGCACACAGGAGATGAGAGATGGACCCACTGACACTGGTATATGGAGCGGTATGGACAATGTATGCGCCGCTCTTCTGGCCAATCCTGGCCTATGGCAACACACTGTTCTAACGTGAGGTGAAAGATGAACGCACTACTCAATATAGGCGCCGACCGAAAGGACGGGCCAATGGTCACTGCGGCAGAGATTGCCAAGGTGTTTTACAGGCTGGACGTCAGGGCATTGCGGCATGAGGTGAGAGAGCCGCTGCACAATGGGGACGAACTGACGCACGTTGTGCATGTGCATAGGTGGAACAAGGACAAGGCAATGCGCATTAGTGAATTGCTGGGTCAGGATTGCATAGCACAGTATGATCTGGACAGGTGCGAAGGGGCATTGATTGGGCCCAGGGCGGACAAGTGGGGCGAGTTTAATCCGCAATTCTTCAAGCTCCTTTGAATGAGGCACATTGCGCAAGCAATGCGGGAATAGGTGAAAGTACTGATTGGTGTGGTGGTTTGGCTGGAGATATATTGCTTTGTAGCGGCGGCGCTGCTGCTGCACTAACGGCGCTAAAAGCGCAAAGGGGTCTGTGATGGAACATGTTAAGTGGGACTGGGTAAAGGTGGCGGCACGTGCGCCCATTCAGCACAAGGTGGCAAGTGCGGGAGTGTTAGCAGTGCTGTACTTCGTGCTTGAGTATCATTTTCAGGCGCACACCGCCAGCAAGGTGGTGGAGATGTTCGGGGTCATCCCCTTTGCAGACAGGTGCGTCGAAGTAGCCGAACGGATTGTAGGGGAGTGACATGTTGATCCTTCTTGGGGTGGTGTTGGTGGTGCTGGCTTTCGCGCTGCCGGAGTGACAGGTCGAAACCCTGCTACGCAGATAGACACTGCGCAAGGGTCCGCACGTAAGGCGTGCGCTGACGAGACCGATGCGCCTATGCGCATCACAGAGTGATGGGGAATTAGGTAGCCAAAGGAGGTGTGAAATGCTGGGCGCAAAGTATGCAACCAAGAAGGAATTAAAGGCACAGGTTGGCCAGTCACTGCGGTATGTGGAAACGAGTATGTTCGGCCCGGAGTACACGCCGGATGGCAAGTTTGTGGTGGTCGGCCCCGATCCATACACCAATCGGAAGTGGTATGCCGAAGTCGTGATGGAAGGAGGAAAGATCAAGAGCGTCAAGTGACGGGAATTCCCCCATAGTTCTGCTATGCGCACAGGAGGTGTGGGGGATTAGGTAGCCAAAGGACAAAGGAGGTGTGAGATGGATGCAGGAACGGCAGCCCTGTTAGGGCTTGACCAAAGAGAGCGCGAAGCAAAGCGCAGGGGTGATGTGTTCGAGGTGGACCTGTATGAGCCGCTTGACAGCGACGACGCAGGTAATAGGGTACAGGAAGAAACGTTCGCGGACGTGCATGAGGCGCGCAAGTGGGCATTCGACCGTTCGCATGAGGGGTTTGACGCGATCGTGCGCTGCAACGGGCAATACCTTGGCGAGTATGACGCCGAATGACGGGAACGTACTCATGGCTTCGCCATACGCACAGCGAAGCTGTGAGGGAATAGGTGTGCGTGCAAAGGGGTCTGACATGTTTGAACTACCGAAGTGGAAAGGGATTGAAGAGGCGATGCAGGACGTGCGCCTTACGGCACGCGACAAGGGTCTCGAGAGGGGCATCTTGCTGCGCAAGTCGGGCGAGCGCATTCTGGACATGATGGGAACCGACAAGAGCGTTCAATTCCCCGATTGGGCAGAGAAGCTTAAACGCGGCAAGGACGTGTTCATCATTCACGGCCATCCGGGCTTGCCCGCTGAATTGAGCGACGCCGATGTCAAGTGCATTCATGCTATGGGAGCGGCAGGCAACATGGCCGTCAGTGGTGTGGATGACACTGTTAGCTGGACGAGCGGCATCGACTTTCGCCATATGGAAGAGGTGCCAGTGTTCTTCAGGGAAATGTCGGCACAGCGCTTCATGGAAGATGCCTTGGCGTATTCAATGGCCAGGATGGGCGAGAGGTCCAATAAAGGCTGGGCAGAGCTTGATGAGCGATGGGTCGTGCTTGCGCACCTGTGCAACGCCGCGTATGTGGAGGCAGGGTTTTTACTGGATTACCACTTGCGCCAAGGCAGTGTAGAGTCAGCGTTACTGGAGAAGTGGGCAGCAAAGCGTTGATCGGTGTGGTGGACACGGCACAGGGTCGTGTCCCCTTTTCGACAAGGAGTAAGGTGATGGCACAGAATCAGATAGTGCGCGGGGTGCAGACGAATATCCTTCAGACTGCACGCGGACCTGGTGTGGTGTATCGCGGGACGCTCGTGGCCATACGCGAAGGCGATGTTGTCATCCTGCGTTCGAACGGATGGCGCACAGCAACAACGAAGTTGAGGATGAACCAGTTCGCCAACCAGTTTTGCGACGGCGCATTCAGCATCTATCAGCACAAGGGTGAATGGTACGTACAGAACAACGCACGCAACGAGACTGAAGTGTTCTTTGATGGAATTCAGATCAGCATTGCAAAAAGGGAAGGCCTGTAAAATGGTCATATTGTTATCCTTGGGCATGATAGTAGTACCTGTTCTCTTAAGTGTATGGTATGGATGGAGGAAGAAATGACTACGGTAAGGAAATGGGACGTGCATCTCGCCACGCCTGGGGTAAAAGGGGAGTTCACCGTCCGCATTACGGCGAGCGACGAACTGACTGCACTTGCGGAGGCGCTTCGCCGCTTTCCCGCGTGCTATGTAGTAGTGACTCATGAGGTGAAATGATGGACCAACTGGACAAGATGATCGCTTGGGAAGAGGGCGAACTGGATGATGAAGGGACGATTGACCTGTTTCAGGAACTGATCGACTCGGGGCTTGCGTGGCGGCTGCAAGGCTGCTACGGGAGGATGGCGCAAGCGCTGATCGACAACGGACTTTGCCACTATCGGCGCAGGACGCCGGAATAGGGGACAGCTATGGAAAAGGTGCTTTTGATAGCTTTCATCATAGGGGTGTGGTCCGTGGTCTTTTGGGGACTGCGGCTACAGAACCGGATGACAAAGGACGAATGGCGGCGATATGGCTCCTACATGGGCACCGTTACTGGATTGGGTATCGTGCTAGGGATGACGGCGCTCATGGTGCTGGGCGGGCGCGTAGGCCCATAGGCGGGGCAGATTTGAGGACAGGGCATCGAGAGGTGCCCTTTTTTGTGTCAGAAGTGGGGGAGAAACGAAAAAAACAGAAATTACATTAGGTTTTTAGATTTACCGATTTACCGATTTATCAATCGGCGCTCCGGCCCCTCGGGGTTATATTCGACTGGTACTACCCCTGTTGAATTTTTTATTAATTTAAGGTAATTCTTCCCCTTATACACCTTATATTATATGTGAGGGTAGTAGCTGTCAAGGAGAAAGTTGTAACAAATTGTTTCTTCACACAAGAAAAAAAGAAGGGGAAAACGCCCGGACCCGAATTGATAAATCAATAAATCAATAAATCTACTACACCAACCTATCGACTACCCCTCATCCATAGAAAACTCTCATTGGACCCATCTCCCACATTCCCCTACACTGTGACTCATGCACTAACCAACACGGGGAGCGAGATGGGAAAAAGAGGCACTCCAAACACTCCGACACCTTTGGACCACTTCATCGCTATCGACTTTGAAACTCTACAGTATGTTGCGGACCACGGTCAAATCACGATCAACTTCGCAACGGACAGTCAGGCATGTAACACGATGTCGCGGCTGCGCCGACTGCAAAAGAGTCTCGCAGCCTACAAACCGGACGATCCACTGTCAATTGCGGCGAAGTCGTTTGTGTTCAAGTGGAGAGTGCGAACAACATACCTGACCATATCGGACAGGTTGCGGTCCCAAGAGACTGATGCAATGCGCAAGGCGCTCGAAGGGAAGTGTGATGTAGTGAGTTCAGACCCGATGGAGCTAACGACGCCGATTGACGTCGATGCCCTTGAGGCAGAATATCAGGCAGAGCAGGCTAGACTAAAGGAGCAGGCAAATGGCAACGAAGCAGGCAAAGGTTGAGGTCTCAACCATCATTCATGACGATGGCGGCTTCACCCACACACTCAATTACACGAATGGGCATACACGGGTCTTCTCGGTCGCACCAGACCACGAACTCTATGCACGATTCGCCGCAGCAGGGGCGAAGGGCAAGATTCTCGGTGCGGCAAACAGCGCCGATGATAGCGACAAGGCCGTCACCAAGGTCGATGCGCTACTCGATGCGTTTGACGAGGGCGAATGGTCCCTGGTTGGTGAGGGTGGTCCTAAGTATAGTCCGCTTGTACGTGCGTTGGCAGAACTCAAGGGCATCAGTGAGGGCGAAGCTAACACAATCGTCAAGGGACTGACCAAGAGCCAACAGGCGAAGCTGCGGAGAACCGAACGCATCGCAACCCTCATCGCAAAGTTCAAAGGGGAGACAGACGGCGACGCAGTTCTCGATGACTTGTTGAAGGACGAGGGCGACGATGCTATTGAACGTGTCGCCTGAAGAACTGGTACTGCTTAAGGCGGCAATCGACATTGCACGCATCGCAGCTTCAGGGTACAGTGTAAGGCAGTGTCCCGAAAGGGCAGAGATCAGTGAGAACTGGGACAAGTTTAGCAAGTTGCGTGAACGCGTTCATCGACTTGAGTCACAAAGGGAGTTTCACATGGCACATCCAGCAAAGGCAGGTCGCAAGTACATCCACGTAGCACTCGATGAAGAAGTGCATGACAGGGTACATTCGTACCTTCTGCATCAAGGGAACGGGAAGATCATTACAGGGGCACTTGGGCACCTTGTTGAGAGGGCGCTTACGGACTACCTGAACCGGAACCCCGCAGTGTTGTGGCCAGGCACCGAAAGGGACGCCAACGCCGCATAGTTCAACGGGCCAGGGCGTCTCATGACGAGCCGACTGTAGTGGCAAGAAAGCCGCCCGCCTACAGGACACGGTTCTAGGACGAAACCTGGCCCACCAATGAGCACGTCTACACAGACCCAGACGTGCGCATCGGGATACTTGCCCTTTCCACCCGTACAAAAGGAAGGGCACGATGTTGCGCCAAGGCGTGAAAGCGTGAAGCAAGTAGCGTGCAAGGCCAGTCATCCCCGGGTGGACTCTAACTACCCGGCCAGCTTGTACAGGGCAGAACACTGGTCTAGCATGGATTTACATGCGCGAGCCAGTCAGGGTTAAACCGGCCAGTGTCCTGCACCTGTGCTACCAGCACTAATAGTTAGGAGTCCAAGCGATGAGCTTGCGCCAACTTGATGCAGCCGGTACAGTGGAAGTGTGGTCCCGCTACATGCTGGCGTTCTATGGGGACCAGCAATTCTACTGCTATGAGTGGTTCCATGAAGCAAAACCCGCACGGAGGCGGAAATGAGACTTGTGAAGTTCTATGGTCCTAATGAACGTGGGCTGGACCATCCTATATGGATCAACAGGGAATACGTTGTTCTTGTCCGGAAAGCTGATGATGACTGGCCTGGTTGTGCGTTCATCTACACTCAAAACGAAACGGACCCTATCATTGTGCAAGGCACTGTTGACGTCATTGTTTGGGACTTGAGGAACGCACCATGATCGCAGGCAAGACCCCATCAATCGACGGCAAGGAGGTCTGTTGTCCGTCCGTGCCGTTGTATCTTGTGAAGTCGTTTGGCCACACTATCGACCTGGACATGTCCCACTACAACGCAACCTGCACCTACGACCGTGCGGTAGCGGCCCACAAGGAGTTGTGGAAGATGGATGAGCATGGTGTGTGGAAACTTTTGCGCGAAACGCGCTGTGGAAAGGAGATTGACGAGCATGGCAAAGCTATCAGCGAAGGAGTTGCTGGAGAAAGTAATTGAACTGGTGCGAAAGGAGGGTAAGGGCATGACACTGTTCATTGCCCTGTCCGACGAGCTTGGGACGTGCAGCACTGTCAAGGTGGCGCACGAACTGCTGGACGAGCAGCCGGAACATGCGGCTAACTCACTTATCATCCTGGCATCGAACTACTACCAGCATTTCATTGCGCCCGAAGTGGACGTTAACCGTTTCGCTGTGGACGCAAAGACAGGCAAGAAATTCCCCGAGGGTGGCGGTTCCACCCATTAACCCCACGACAGGGTGGAGCAGAAAGCGTGAGCGCAACACAGCAAGCCAAGGCACGGAGGCGGCAAGCCGCTTCTGGCTTTATGGACATGGCACCGCAGGACCGTCCGCACTACAAGAAGCGCAGCAAGGAAGCCAGTGCGGCGCACCTGGCGGCGGTCATTGCAAAGGAACAACGTATCCGCATGGCGGCGAGGAGGAAGAAATGATTTATGCTCTTTTTTTACTGTGGTGTGCTGTTTCAGGGTTTGCTTGGGGTATTTTTGGCCCCAAGCTGGTAAATGAAAACGGTTTTATATGGGGAGCGGGTCTTCTTGGATTAGTGTGTTTTAATTGTTATCTTGGGTCGTTACTATGATCCACAGCATTCAGGAGATGCGTGGGTGGTTGGAGGACGTTCGGTATCTCGACTACACGTTCGTCATAGTACGCGATGGTGGAGATGACAGGACGTACCTTCAGGCCACTTTCATGGAACCGGATATTGTGACCGGACGCAACGAGGAACAGTTCACAAGGAAGTGGAAACTGTCCCCGCACATGACCAAGAGCGAGTTGATCCAGACGGCGTTCAAGTGCGCCCTGACAAGCGCAGAGCATAGGTGCCGGGAACACTTCCGCTACAAGGGGAGTGCAGTCTACAGTCCGCACTATGACGTGGACGAACTGGAGAAACTGTGCAAACGTCGTGGCTTTGACTACAGGGAGGCATCATGATCCTGATTCACGGACTAACCCTGCTGTGGGTTCTGATAGGCGCATACCTCGCAGGGTGGTTGACCGGATGCGCCTACAGGGTGTGGAGGAGGAACAGGTGAGCATGCGACGGCTCCGCAAAGGAAACGGATGGGGTCAGTCGCCCGTCAGGGTGGAGGTGGTTATGTCGTTTGAAAATGCACTAGGCAGTGTGGTGAGCAGGGTCCGCGCCATAGAGGCCACGATTCAGGCTATTGAGGATGACTTGGCTATCGAAAAAGCCAAATTGACCCAGGCGCTCGCGGACCTTAAACTGATTCAACAGGAATTGAGGCCAAAGGAATGACCACTGACATGAACATCGACCTGACACTGGTGAACCGCGCCCTGAAAGACCTGCAATACTGTCTCGACCAGCGCACCGCCGCACTTGACCGTGCCATGATCGAACTACAGGAAGGACAGTCACGCTTCATGTCCTCGGTCTTCGAAACGGCGAACACGGCGCACATGACAGTCATGGCCCTCGAACAAAGGGTCAAGCAACTTGAACTCATCGTAAGGGGACTACGTAATGACACCCGAAGTGAGGGGGCGGATACAAGCTATACGCAGCACTCTGGCCTTGCCCGAGACAACGGAGTCTGAGCGCATAGCCCTCGTCCGCGAAGCGGTGGCACTGGTGCGTGAAGCCCGAGGCAAGGTCATCGAAGTGGTCGAAGCCAAGCGTCCCGCGAAACGTGCAGCAAAGAAGTCAGGAGATGATCTCCTTGACGATCTTCTAGGAGAGAAGAATGGCGGATAGTTACTATGAGTCGTGGGAGAAATTCAGGGAGTTTGCAAAGCCCTATCTCTCGTCCGATGACCCGGTTGTGGCATATCAGATCGAGTCGATCTTCTTCAGGGCGTACCTGATTGCGATGGACACCACATTGCAGATTGGTGAGAAAGCCGACGAACTGGGCGCACTGGTTGAGGAACTGCACAAGGTGCGGGAGCGCCTTCACGAAGAGTTTGTGCGCCTGAGCGCATTGGAGAAAGCATGAGTACGAATCTGTTTGATGAGGACTTCAACGAATTTCTTAAAAGCAATGTATCGGCCAGGGGTCTGCCTGACGAAGCTAAAACAACACTACGGATGGTTGCGTTTGCCTTTTGGGTCAAGGGTTCACACCGTGCACTGGAAGCACAACGCAAAGGTAGCCTGCTTCAACTTATTGAATCCATGCTCACCGAAGCAGTCAGCACTGAAGGAGATGCACAATGAGTACGTCCACCACAACCACTACCACAACGGCACCGACCGGCGAAGTAACCATCCAGAAGGTTGAGGAAGCCTGGGGTAGGGACGTGTCCGCTGTTCATACTTTCCTGTCGCACTGGCTCTCGCATATCGAGACCGTGGCCAAGAGTGGCGCATGGGTCGGCCTTGCCACTGCCGCCTTCACCTTTGCGAAGCACATTGTTTGAGGTCAGCATGAACAAGCAAACAATCTTTGATGTTGTGCTGTTCGGCCTACGGGCGCAAGGTTGTCAGTCGCTGAATGCCAGCATCCGTCAATGCATGTATCGGGATGACAAAGGCAATCGTTGCGCCGTGGGTATGTGGATACCAGACAGCACATACAACGAGAGCATGGAAGGGGTGGGAGTAGCAAAGTTGATTGATACATACCCAATTTCGGTTCCAACGTGGTTCCACGAGGAAAAAGACCTATTGGAAGCGCTTCAGGGCGCGCATGACATGTCCTGTAAAGCCCGGTTCATGCAGGACTTCGAAAACAGAATGCTTTGGGTTGCAAACCGCTTTAACCTTGTCTACACACCCCCCGGCATTGAAATGCCGATGGCTGAAGCACTCTACACAGAACTGGAGAAGAGGAATGGCAAACGAACCAAAGTTTCCGCCTGTTCTTGATGCGACGATGCTGTCGGCAATGCGCTGTCCGAGGAAGTTCTACCTTGCCCACGTATGTCGCTACCGGCTCGACGGCGACGAGGAGTCAATCCACCTCGTTGCTGGCAAAGCCTACGCAAAGGGACTGGAGGTTGCACGGCTCGCCTACATGCAGGGCTGCACCCCTGAAGAATGTCTTGAGAAAGGAACTGAAGCCCTGATTGAGGAATATGGTGATGCACAATGCCCTGACACCGAGGCCAAATCCCTGGACCGCATGGTGGGAGCTTTGGAGTACTACCTTAGCGAGTACCCCCTGGATGATGACCCTGCCCGAATCTCAATCCTGGCCGGGGTTCCCGCAGTGGAGTGGCGATTTGCACTTCCATTACCCTTCAATAACCCTGATACTGGCTTGCCCCTTCTCTACGCAGGGCGCACAGACGCAATAATGGAATTTTGTGGAGCACGCTATGCCGAAGATGACAAGACCACAAAGTCCCTTGGCGCAAGGTGGGCAAATCAGTGGGACCTCCGATCCCAATTCATGGGGTATGCGTGGGCGGGCCGGGAGTTGGGGCTGCACCTGCAAGGGACTCTCGTTCGAGGAGTATCTATCCTTAAGACCAAGTATGAGACCGCTCAGGCAATCGTCAACTCACCGGACTGGAAAATTGACGAATGGGTCGAACACAGGGACTATCTCCTGAAAAGGGCGCTTTCCAACTACACCCAGTCGCAGTATTGGGAACCAGCACTTGATGACACATGCAACGAATATGGTGGTTGTGCCTTCAGAAGCGTTTGTGGAATTCCACCAGAAAGGCGTATCAACTGGTTGTCCACAAACTTTGTCGAATCCACCTGGAACCCATTGACAAGGTAGGTCTTGTGTTCCTTTGGATATGGTTGTTTGTAGTTCTACTATGTAATGCGAGGATATCATGACAGTTCGCTATATTCACCTTCGAGAAAGAGACATTTTCGGCCGCCTTAGCCCGACAGGGGGCGTAACCGTGGCCTACGACGTTGCCGACAATGGCACAGTCACCTACACACATTCGGAGTGTAGCTGGAAGGACCACTATTGCAAGCGCATCGGGCGTTCAGTGTCTCAAGGTCGGTTGGAGAAAGGACACAATGTGTGCTCCTTCACCAAGGTCGATGGGGTCAATGTGGTGGAGCAGATTATCAACTACCAGACCCAGCTAGAGAAGAAAGCTGCCTAAAGGGGCCAGATCATGTCCACAGTCATCGCTCCTGCCACGGCCATCTCGGGAACTACAGGACTTGCCGCTGCGCCGACTGGCGCACTGGCCGGTGCCCAAACGTGGCTATGCACCCTGACAGTCCAGATCGACATGCCCCAATCCATGTCGGGCACTGACACCGAGAGCGTCATTGCGCAATGGATTGCCACTGCCGCTAACGCCATTGGCCTACCCGGCAACGTGTCTGTGACCCTTCTAGCCACTCAGGGCAACGTCACTGTGGCCACCCCAACACCCGGTGCAGTGGTGGCTGCTGCACCCTTACCCCCAGCGAGTCCGGTATGAGCGAAGACATCATCAATGGCTTTAACACTATCCTCATGGGACCTAGTGGTACAGGGAAGACACATGCAATCGGCACGCTTGTGGAGACAGGTCTTGAGGTCTTTTACATTCCCCTGGAATCTGGAGCAGAGTCTCTTGTTGGTTACTGGACGGACAAAGGTGAGACAGTTCCCACGAACCTTCATCTTCACGCTCTCCAGCAGCCACAATCCTCTTTCCTGGACATTGCGGAGGCGGCAAAGAAGACCAACTCCCTCCCCCACGACGCCGTGATGAAGATGGTTGACGCAAGAAGGACAAAGTATGACGGATACCTTAAGCTACTTACAGCGCTCCACGGTTTTACTGACCAACGAACAGGTCAGGTCTTTGAGCCTGCGGACCAATGGGGCACGGATAGAGTTATCGTGCTCGATGGACTCACTGGACTTAACGATTACGCTATGCAACTCGTCATTGGAGGGCGCGCAGAGCGTACACAAACTGATTGGGGAGTTGCTCAGGCATACGTCATGTCCCTTATCAAAAAACTCTGCGATGGTTGTCGCTGCCATTTTGTGCTCATTGCCCATGTGGAGCGCGAGGTTGATGTCGTTCAGGGAGGGGTCAAGCTGATGGTCAGCACGTTGGGGAAGGCAATAGCCCCCATCATCCCGGCCAAGTTCAGCGACGTGGTGCTGACCAAGAAGGACGTGAACAAGTTTACGTGGTCAACGGCGGAAGCCAATGCCGACGTAAAGAACCGGAACCTTGCACTGGCAAGCGGCCTGCCGCCATCGTTTGGCCCCCTCTATGAGAAGTGGCTCAGTCGTTCTACAGGAGCAAGAGGATGATCTCCCACTTCTATCTCCACATCTCAATAGGCCACTTCAATCCTATTGACGCCCGTGTCACAGGCTGGCGTGAGGTGGGGGGCGAAGCGGAGACGACCGTACACATCGAGCGGATAGTTGTCGATGGGAACATCACCAGTGAGGCATACACACAGCACCTTTTGAAGACATATCCAAGTTTCTACCGAGAGATTGAGCGCAAGCTGGGACTACCCCTTTATTCACTACGTTACACTGGAGCATCACAATGAGTCTCTTTAACCCGGATACCTTCCTTGACGAAGAACAGGAAGAGCTATCAACCGAACGTACCCTTATCCCCGTAGGGGTGCATGCCGCCTTTGTGGCAGATCAGGCCGTCAAGCATGGCACAAGCGACGAGGGTGTCGATTGGGCACGCCTTGAACTGAAGTGGCAGATCACCGAGCCTGCTGTCCTCGCTGAACTAGACCGTGAGAAGGTCTTCATCACGCAGCGTATCATGCTGCGCATCGACGAGAACACCGGCAAGCTGTCCACCAAGAAGGGCGACAACTACATCCTGGGTCAGGTGCGCAAGGCACTGGGTTGCCCGAAGGGTCCGTTGAGTGATCTTGTTGGCCGTCAGGCCCTGATCGAGGTCAAGCACCGTGCCTATGAGGGCACCATGCAAGAGGACGTGAAGAGCGTAGCCGCCGCCTGATGGTAAAGAGGGGTAGGGCCGCATGTCCCTCCTCCTGCCGGTCAAGGCAAGGCTCACCGGTCCCCTCGAAAGAGCCTTCCACCCTATTCATTGGAGAATGGACATGATCGTTGCAGCAGCAGTATATGCACTGAAGTATGAGTGGCAGGATGAGCCTTCCTATCAGGTGTTTGTGGGCGCACGCTACAACACCGAGGAAGAGATCAACAAGCTGGCGAGACAGGAGTATGTCTACATCAGCCCCATCCACCTGGACATTGAAGAACTCACGCCTGGGCAATTCCGGGCACGGCAGGTTGCCGCGTTGCGCAAGAAGAAAGAAGCCCTGCGTGACGAGTTCACCAAGCAAGCGGGCTATGTCCAGGACCACATCGAGAACCTACTTGCCCTTGGGGACGAGAGCCATGACCTGTGATATCTGGGCACACATCGAGGACATCCTCAGTGGCCTTGCGTTCTTCATTGTCATCATGACAGTGATTGTTGGCATAGGCTACCTTGTCACAAGGGGTTGATGATGAAGGATGACGCCATTGACGGCGTGACGCACAGACAGGAGGAGGTGCTGAAGCATGACAAGACCCTGGGGCCATTTGTCCACTTCACACCTCCCGATGTACCGCACGACCTGTCCGTCCGCATCTTTAACATGAGCGCAACGAAGACTTACGTCGTGCGCATCTACGAAGTGGTGGAGTTGACCCAGCTTCCAAAGGGGAAGAAATGATTCGTCAAGCTATCTGTGCAGGATTATGTGCGGTGGCGTTGTGGTCGCATGGTGCAAGGGCTGAGTCATTCTTCCAGGCAGAGGTTGGCCTGGGTGCAGGCTTCGCCCGCGATATGGGCGATGACATTTGGGTCCAGAAAAAGGGAGGAATACCTGACAATGAAACACTTATCACTCCCACTGTGGTGGTGGGCGTCACTGGTATTTTGTATAGGCGCGGCTTTATGGACGCTCGTTATCATCTTGACTACACATACTCCGGCCAGCAGCGCGCCTCCTGCATGTGTGTGTCCGACGCAGACTACTTCTCGGGTAACTACAACGGAACCCGCTACGCCTTCAATGGGTTTGGACATGTACAGGGAATTAGCTTCACCCTGGATGTAGGCTATACCCTTTACGGATGGCGGCTCTTTGTTGAAGGAGGCCCCTGGGTTGACTGGGCGACGTGGCACGAGTCGATCAACACCACTACCGCCAACCACAAGACCACGCCTGAGTTCGGCTGGGTCTATGGTGGTGGTGTGGAGAAGGGGAACCTGTCGCTGCGCTACCGCTATTATCAGGTGCGGGAAGCATGGAACCCTAACCCCGGCCTGGTGACAGGCATCTCGATGCTGTATCTGAACTATCGTTTCTAGGAGAAGGACATGTATGCATTAATCTTCCTGGCTGTTGGCACATGGACTAACGGAACCACTGGACAGCAGGTCCACGAGACAGTGCAGGTCCCTTCGGTGACTGTGTGCGCCCAACTCATCAACGCAAACCTCACCCCCATTGAAGTACATGGTGGCGCTGAAGAGGGCACATGGTATCTGACCTCGGGTGAATGCAAGGTAGTGGAGGTGCAAAAATGAGTCATTATGACCCACTGTGGACAGTAATAAAGGCCCTCATCATCAGGAACGGTGGCACCGTCACCCTGACGCACGAAGAGTATGACTATGCACAGACAGTGACCGCCGATTCCACGGTCAATGACAAGGACCAGTTCGTCCTGACCATCAGGGGGAGGGACAATGACTCCTAATATAGTGTTGTTCGATATCGACAACACCCTGGCGGACATGGATCATCGGCTGCATTACCTGGAACGGGCTGAGATCGACTGGGATGAGTTTGAGGATCAGGCAGTATATGACCTGCCTATCCCTCAAACAATTGTGACGGCACAGGCGTTCAACGTGGCGGGCAAACAGGTGTGGTGCTGGACGGGCAGACGCGAGCGAATCAGGGCACTTACGGAAGCGTGGCTCAAGAAGCATGGCGTGCCGTTCGCCCAGTTGCTGATGAAGCCCACCGACAGCCAGAGTCCTGCGGAACTATGGAAGCTGCGGTGGCTCAACGAATCTCCCATCCCAAAGGACCGGGTGATTTGCGCCTACGACGATGACCCGCGAGTGGTAAAGGTCCTGCGCGAGCAGGGTAAAATACTGGTTAACAAGGTAGTGAGGCCAGAATGAAAGATCATGATATGAGAGATATCCCGGATGCCGACATCTACGGGAAGCAAGCTCCCACAAAATTTAAGCCAAAGAAAGCATGCTTCCGCTGTGGTGTATGGGACACTTCGCTGTCCACATATACAAAGACCTACGAAGACTGTGACAAGATTTTTGCGAACCCTAACATGGCCCAATACCGGGAGGGGGGCAATCGTGATCCCTTTGCATCCATGCGGCCCGCTGGCTGCGTCACAGGCACTTCGGGTAGCAGTGCGGGTAGCAGTGGTGCCTATACTACTGGCGCAGCAGGTGGTAAGACTGACTACACCCCTGGTGTAGCGGGTGGTACTACCTTGGGTAGCAAGGGCGTAGGCGCAAGCGGCATGCCTGTCCGGCGTGATGTTCCTGCCCAAGGTAACACACCGTGGAGCGCTCCCGCTGAGAAGCGTCCTGGCCTGGCCCCCGAGACCATCGACCGCGACGCTTACGACGAATTCATGAAGGGGTTGTGATGAGCATGATCTTCTACAGCTATCAGGTTCCCGAAGACTGCCCGCTCTATGACATGGAGTGCTACGCAGTCTTCATTGCCTACAATCCGATCGATGGGGAGACTGCGTTCTTCAATGTTCTCGACGGAGGAGATGTTATTCCCTTCGACGCGGAGTTGATGCGCTATGTCGGCCAAAGGTGGGTAGACTTTTGTAAGGAGCGTGGCATGCCCTTACATCAGTCTCCCGAAGAAGGAAAGGGATTCAACATCCACGCGCACCAGGACTTCATGAGGTCGCTATGATTAAATACTGTCTTCATCCCGGCTGGGTGTACTCAAAGAATGATGGAGACGAGCACTGGATCAGCTATAACCAGTTAATTCAGTTATATCACCTTGACCCACGAGACTGTGTAAATTATGCCTATATATGGGATAGAGGCCATAGCGAGTACATACACCTATACCCAAGGTTAAATGGGGATTACTGCGTGAGGTCGCTATGACACACAAGGTCGGAGACAGAGTGTGGTGTCCTGTCCCGGACAGCTGGGGCGTTGAGGATACCCACCTGGAAGGCACCGTAACGGCTGTCAGCAAGGTTGCTGGCATCCCCTACTGCACCGTACAGATAGATCAGGTGACAAAAGTCGGCAGCATCTTCTTCGGCCCTGACGACAAGTGGTACGAACTGAAGACAAAGGTGTACCTATGACAGTCCCCTCTTCCGGGCCGATGGATGCCCGCATCATGATCGTGGGCGAAGCCCCCGGCGTGGACGAGGTACGACTCAACACACCCTTTGTGGGCGCAAGCGGACAGTTGCTCGACCGGATGCTAGCGGACGCAGGCATCAGTCGCTCCCAGTGCAGGGTCACGAACGTATGCAGGGAGCGGCCCCCCGGCAACAAGATCGAACTGTGGACACCACGCACCAAAAAGACACAGGATGAAAGTCGCTCTCTTGGCTGGCCTACTTTGCTTGGCCGCGTGGTTCATCCTTCTGTGGCTGATGGTTACAGACTTCTCCTGGCAGAGATTGAAGCAGTTCGCCCTACGGTCATCATCGCCCTCGGCAACACCGCCCTGTGGGCGCTCACTGGTCTCGATAGTGTTGCAAAGTGGCGAGGCTCTACCCTGGAGACGGAACATGGACTCGTGCTTCCTACCTATCACCCCGCCGGTGTCTTGCGCCAATGGACACTTAAGCCATGTGTCGTGCAGGACTTGCGGAGAGCATCCGATGCGCTGCGAAGGTATCCGCATCATCCAGAGTGGTCTTTTCTTGTACGTCCTACGCTGTCCCAGGTGCGGGACACCCTTGAACGCCTTTATAACGAGAGTGAAAGAGGCCCGCTGAAGCTGGCAGTCGATATTGAGACGAGAGCCGGTCACATTGCCTGCATCGGCGTAGCCTGGAGTAACACTCATGCCATTTGTATCCCGCTACTGTGTGTGGAAAGGCCCGAAGGGTACTGGTCAATGGAGGACGAGGCTGAGATTGTGTGGCTTCTCTATAGGCTACTCACGCACCCTAACGTACTCACGGTCGGCCAAAACTTTATTTACGATGCGCAATATATCCTTAGACATTGGCACTGGGTTCCACGCAAAGTTAGAGATACGATGGTAGCCCAACACGTATGCTATCCCGGCATGCAAAAGTCCCTCGACTTCATAGCCTCAATGTATTGCGACTACTACGTCTACTGGAAGGATGACGGCAAGGAGTGGGACAAGCACGGAGATGATAATGAAGATCAGTATTGGCGATACAACTGTGAGGACTGCATTCGCACGTTTGAAGCCGATACCGTCCTACAGGAAGTGGTCGATAGAATGGGTCTGCGTGGACCACATGACTTCCAGCAGTCGCTCTTTGGTCCTGTTCTTAGGACGATGGCACGCGGCGTTCGTGTTGACCAGGACCAGCGTAAGGCCATGTTAAAGGAGCTAAAGGAACATGCACAGCAGCTTCAGGCGGAAGTTACCGAGATGGTTGGGTATGAACTAAATCCGAAAAGCCCAAAGCAGATGTGCACCTTCTTCTACGACGAGATGGGCGCAACAGCTATCCGCAATAGGAAGACAAAGGCACTCTGTTGCGACGATGAGGCGCTTGACAAGATTGGACAACGAGAGATACTTCTTAGACCAATCACTGATCGCATCAAGGCGTACAGGTCTTGTGAAACCATAGCTTCGAATGCGCTTAAGGCGAGTGCAATCGGCTACGACGGTAGAATACATTGCTCGTATAACATTACCGGCACCATAACCTTTCGGTTCTCAAGCAGTACTGATGCCTTCGGCAGCGGCATGAACCTTCAGAATATCACAGCAGGGGATAAGGAATGAAGAACTTTGAAACATTCGGCGCACGCCTCTATCGACTTCGGATGGAGCGCGACATGAACCAACGAATGCTTGCCACCAGAATAGGTGCGCACCCATCAGCCATAGGCTACTATGAGAAAGGTAAACAACACCCTGGCTACTGGGCACTCGTAGAGATGGCCCATGTCCTCAACGTATCCCTAGACTACCTGATGCTTGGAGAAGAGTATGCCAATGCCCAACATACAAAAGAATCGCAGCTACGTGAAGCACGGGATGACGAATACTCCCGAGTATCGCGCGTGGCAGGAAATGATCCAGCGGTGCTACAATCCAAACGGGAATAGATATCATCGCTATGGTGGTAGAGGCATTACAGTATGTGCAAGATGGCTGGAATCGTTTGAGAACTTCTATAAAGACATGGGAGACAGGCCCTCTATTAGACACTCCCTAGACAGAAAGGACAATGACCTTGGTTACTATAAAGAGAACTGTCGATGGGCAACCCCGGGTCAACAAGCCTACAATAAAACCCATAAAAAGAACTCTACAGGAAGGGTAGTAGGGGTAGCTTTAGGAAATAAGGAGTGGATGGCTTACGCCAATAAGGACGGTAAAAGGGTTTATCTATACCACGGACAAGATTTTTTCGAAGCATGTTGTGCAAGAAAGTCCTGGGAGTTGCATCATGCCCCTACCTAATATTAGGTCCATGTTCATACCGGACCCCGGCATGATGATGGGCGACCTGGACCTGGACTCAGCGGACCTTCGAGTGGTGACATGGGAGAGCGACTGCAAAGGGATGAAGGCTTTATTCCAGGAGGGGACCAAGCCCTACCTCGTTGTCGCTAGGGAGTACTACCATGACCCGTCGATATCTAAGGCGCATCCGGCCTATCATACATTCAAGAAGCTGTGTCATGGAACGAATTACATGGGAAAGGCTTCAGAAATTGCGGGGCAATGCGGCTTACTGGTCAAGGAAGTGGAGCGTATTCAGAAATGGTACTTTGGTATGTTCCCCGAGATTGCTCGGTGGCAGGAAGTCTTTATCAAGAAGTGTATTCGAACGGGTACTGTATCGAACGCCTTTGGGTACAGGAAGAAATTTCTCGAACGCATTGAAGGGAACGTCCTCAACCGGATGATTGCGTGGGTACCGCAATCAACAGTTGGCATCCTCATCAATAAAATGTATGTGGCTATAGACAAAGAACTCCCTGACGTAGAAGTTCTTCTTCAGGTTCACGATAGTCTCACATTCCAGCTTCCAGTAGAGAACAGTGTAATACATTTAGAGTCTATAAAAAAAGTATGTAATATTCCTGTTCCTTATCCTGAGCCTTTGTGGATACCTGTGGGAATAAAAACCTCTGATAAGTCCTGGGGAGATTGTAAGTGATATTACCTTTGTGGCTTACACAAGAGCTAAAGAACCTTGGAATGAAGCTATGCCCTTCTTGTGAAGAGGTACTGCCTATTGCTAACTTTGCTAGATACAGAGCTAATAGTGGGCCATTTACTTATTGTAAACCTTGCCAAAAAAGAAAGAACAAGTTAGGCAACCTTAGAATGAACTATGGGAATAATATATCGGACGAAGTATTACAAGAGATTGCAAAATCCCCTATGGGGGATTGTGAAGTATGCAAAAAGTATTGCCTTCTTAATACAGACCATGACCATAAAACAGGAGAGTTTCGGGGGAGATTATGTCATGACTGTAACCTTGTACTAGGGCATGTAGAAGATAGTACAGAAAGGTTAAAGGCGCTTATTGTTTATCTAGAGGAGCGTCATGAGAAAACTGGGTGACTGGCTTAAAGGGTTTATTGAATATGGGAATGTTGGAGAAGCCCCTGAGCATGTTCTGTTTTGGAGTGGTGTAAGTGCAATAGCCGGTGCGCTGGGGAGGAAGTGTTACTTTGACCAATACACATTCAAGTGGTTCCCAAACATGTACGTGGTTATCGTTGCGCCACCGGGCGTTATTGCCAAGACCACGACGAGCGACCTCGCACTCAAACTCCTGCGCAAGGTGGACGATGTGTACTTCGGGCCGAACTGCCCAACGTGGCAAGCCCTGGTCTCTTCTTTCGAGAAAGCAGAACGGGTGGTGGAGTATGCCCCCGGAGAAGCGGTCCCGACCTACTCGCTTACGATCCAGAGTGGTGAGCTAGGCAACTTCCTGGACCCCGATGATCGCAAGTTCATGGACATGCTCAACACCATGTGGGACTGCGGCCCCATCGAGAAGGCTACAAAGGGTGACGGCGAGGAGAAGGTCGAGCACCCATTCCTCAACATCGCCGCCTGCACCACGCCAAGCTGGTTGAGCGACAGCATCCCACCGTACATGATCGGCGGCGGCTTGGTGTCCCGAATCGTGTGGGTATATGCGGAGGACAAGGCCCGCTGTGTGGCCTACCCGGGACTGGAAATCCCGGCCACCATCCGAAAGGAGAAGGACACCCTGAAGCGCTATCTGATTGATGACCTGGGTGCCATCAGCCGACTGGAAGGACCCTTCACACTGACCCCCGAAGCCTACGAATGGGGCCGTGACTGGTACAGGCGGCACTGCGCACTTCACACAAGGGGAAAGGATGACACAAGGCTGGGCGGCTTCTACGCCCGCAAGCAAACCCATCTGCACAAGCTGGCAATGGTCCTGTCCGCCAGCAGAAGCGACTCCCGCATAATCACCCTTGAGGATATCCAGTATGCCGACCGCGAGATCAGCGCCCTCGAAACCACGATGCTCGATATCTTCGAAGGTATCGGCAAGACCGAAACGGCCAACGTTGCCGACCGACTGGCCGACTTCATCCGTCGCGCCGGTCCTGTAGGCGTCTCTATAAACACCGCCTTCTCCTACATCAGGGGAAGCCTGCCCAAGCCAAAGGACTTCGATGAGGTATGGAAGGGACTGAAGCGCAGTGGCATCATCAAGGTCGAGACCACTGGCCCCCAGCAAATCTTCATAGCGCTGCCAGCCGATAAAGCCGGTTCATCCACCCCTTCCCAAACGAAGGCCAATCCGAAAGAGACATAAGATGGAGTGTGTAAAGAGTAAGGTACTCGTGTTGCCTGCTACTGGGGAACTGCTGCACAGCCTGAAGGGTCGCAGGGCCAAAGACACCATCCGGCGTATATCCCACAAGCTGCTGCAGCAGCTTTGTTGCCGTTGCCCCACCCGACATGACGCAAGCTGTCATGAACCAAAGGTCGAGATGACCTGGCACATCCCCGCAACGAAATTTTACCCAATAGTCGTTGTAGTAGATTTGTTCGGCTTCTGCTTTAGTGAGGTTGGGGATATCAAGCCCTGGGTAAGCCCGCTGCGAGATGCCGAAGTTAGTGGTGCCACCGGGATCGTTTGGGTCGCTGACAAGCCCCCCTTCATCCTCAAGGACAATAGCCACACAGTAATCAAAGTTCGGATCGGTAGACATAATTTACCTGTGCTGTAGGAAGGTGCGCCACAACTCTAGAGCGGCCACGCATGTCGCCGTAAGCCACCCAAGGACCTTGGCCGCTACGAAGGCACCCTTCCCCACAGCGACCATCTCCAGTATCTGATCCATCTGCGCCTGCATCTGGTCAAGCCTTTTCTCAAGGCAGTCAAAGCGTTCGTCGTTCATGGTTGAAGTCTATCTTGTTGGTTGTTAGAAACTTCTTTATCGTCGTGCCCGAGATGATGTTGCATAGGTGGTAGACGGGGGCGACGAACTCTTCCTTGCGCAGCACATCAAGACTGTCTACCAATCCCACATAGGCACCGTCGCTCGTGAACACTCCACCTCCCGAGTTGCCGGGAGCGCATGGCGTTGTGATAAGGTCCCTGTCCTGGTAGTGTCCCAGGGTAAGCACCCAGTGCTCCCCGAGCGGGAAGCCAATAGTAAACACAGGCTCATATAGAGTCGGAGTCGGGCCGAACGAAACTGCCGGTGCGTCAAGGTCTTTTGTACCGCAAGCGACCGCGAGATCATCCTGGTCATTGTGCGCCACTTTCTTCATGGGGTACTCGGTGCCCGATGCCGTCGTGACTACAGGATCATCCACATCAGCCACATGACCGGCAGTTATGATGCAGCGTGGGTTGATGACGTTGCCCGTCCCCAAGGACCCGATCTGATCCCGCACCAGCACAGTCGTGGCCCTTGCCCTCAACCAGACTTCCCTATCTTTCCCCACCGTTGAGCAGCCGAGGGTCATCACTGCCACCAGCATCAATAGAACGTACTTCATTTTTGCGCTCCTCAATAGCAGCGTTCAGGACATCCTGACGCTTAACAACTTCGTTGCGCATACTCTCAACGGCGGACTGTACCCCGCCAGTGCGTCGTGCGTTCTCGATTATCATAAGGGGGATCAAGGACAGTGTGCAGGTCCACTCATCCTTGGCGAGGCCAGTCTGCGGGTCCGTCATCTGGACATGCGTGTAGAGCATACATTGGTGCTCAATACACTCTTTCTTGAGGAACGGGCAGATAGGCGTCTTCATGACTTGTTGGCCAGAATGTGGTCGTAGTACTTGACCTGGGGTGTTGTGTAGCTGGGGGTGATGCCTGAGCCTGAGCCGGTGTACCCGATGTTGGCGTAGCCTGTGCCAATGGAGATGTTGGCGTTGCCTGTGCCAGTGGTGCCAGGCTCAAACACAGTACCCGCGCTAGAAGGGAAGTTAAAATAGGACCCCGCACTACCATTCCCTGTGAAGAAGTAGCTACCACTGCCGGGACCGTGTTGGTGCCCTGAGTCGCTTGCGCCGTGGTTGTGGCCACTGTCACCGTGGTTGTGTGAAGGCATTTGGGAAACCGACAGGGTAAAGGTGTTGACGTTGAACGTCCCCCCATAGTTCCACGAGGACCAGGCCACTGAGCCACCACTACCGCCCCCCGAGCTTGAGTTGTAGCGAAACGACGTATCAGTGATAGACACAGAGGTCCAGCCCAGGGGTGCAGCAGACTGGGCCATAGGGATTTGTGTACCAGGCGGTGCATACAGGTTCGTAATGACGAGCGCTGTTTCCGGGATCATTCCAGTAGTCATCACTGGCTCTCCAGTCCACTCACCGTTAGGGTGAGGCCAGTTGCACTGGCGGCAGTTGCTATAAAGTCCCCAGCGTTCATGACTATGGTTCCTGTCCAGTGGAATGTCTGGTCCGCTGGTATCGAGGCATTGTATAGAACTGCATTAGCTGTACCCGCCGAGTTGCCTGTTGGCACTATGTAGAGTTGCACCGTGATGGCAGTAGCAGTGGTGTTGCAAATTTCATAGTCCTTGATAACGTCCTGGCGGGATGCCGGTGTCGTGTACTGGGTTGTCGTTGCGGTGGCAATGGCTACCTGGACAAGACGAAGGTACTGTACGGTTGAGAAGGTCATGTCAATGCCCCTTGAAAGTGTTCGCTACGGACTGGATAGCTCCCGCGATGGGGGAGACGCCGGTCACTGGGTGTGGTGTGGTGATCTTCTCGACCGAGCGGCCCATCACATACCCACCTACGCCGAGGCGCAACAGGCTCCACATGTCCGATGGGATCGGGAGCGTGAGGCCGCAGTGGAAGATCGCCTGTAGGTAGGGCGCAAGAATATAGTTGTTGACCAGGATAGACATGAAGACGAACATGAGGCACGGACGCCACAGGGCGTTAAGGCCACCCTTGTTGGTTTCGGCGGTTATGACGCCCGCTTGGACGGTCATCTGCTGAATCTCGCCGGTCAGGTACATTTGCGCCAGCGCCTGCTTGGCGGCGGCTTGCTGCGCAGGATCGGGCACCACCCTTTCCACGATGGACTGAACGGCTCCTGCTACTGCGCTGATCGGATCAGTGACGAGTGCCATAGTTAAACTCTATCGTGAGTGATTACTTCATTAGGATTAAACCTGGTCCCATCCGCCAGATACCGCTGAATGATCCAGATGCTGAACGGCAACATGTGGATGCCCGTATCCTTCCCGGTGTGGTGTTCCTTGCACAGAAGAATACCCTGCGCATCCATCGCATCCACGAAAGTTTCCGGGTGCTTGGGGTCGAAGGTCTTCCAGTCGAACAGCGGGAAGTCTTGTGCAATTATATCCCACCGCAGGGCCGCATCAATGTAACAGCGCTCGATCCCAAAGTGGTGCGCCTCAAGAGGCCCAACCTCAGCCTCTGTCTTTTGGCAAATCCAGCAGCGCCCCGGCTCCCGCTTGATTGTGAACCCCAACAGCCCGCCCACCTTCATCAGGAACCGCTTGGTCTTCCTGAACAGGGCCGTCACCACCCTGTCATCATGCCTGGGTATCTCAACATCGACCTCAAGCGTGGTCTTCTCTTCGTGTTCTTGGGTCATCTCATCACCACTATCGTCATCATTTCATCTCATAGACAATAACAACACCGTTTCCGCCATTACCACCGCTCTCGGCTGGCTGATTTGCTTGATAATTTCCACCACAGCCACCTCCAGCGCCGTAACCTTGGGCGTTGTATCCTGCATTATTCCCCGAAGTACAATAGGACATGCCAAGAGGAGAAGGACCACCTTGGGTGGAAGCAAAGGATGTCCCTCCACCAAAAACAATAAATCCCCCAGAACCCGCAAAACTTGTAAGAGTCAATGTAACATTGCTTATAGTTGGGGCGGAACTTCCAGGCCCCGCAGTAGAGTTAGTAGTGACAATTGAGGATGTACCACCTCCTGATATGCTAGCTCCCCCAGGGCAAGACACAAAAGAACCAAAAGAACTCGTCCCTCCTGCACTTCCTGCACCTCCTCCAGTCCCGCCACTTCCTCCAGTCCCAACCGTAACGGTCACACCGCTAGGAACCGACTTCATATAGACCCTAGCGTAAGAGCCGGAGTACCCAGGGAAGCCAGTTGAACTTTGCCCACTCCCCGAAGCAGGCGCACCACTAGCCCCACTTCCTGCGCCCATAACTTCAACGATAATTGAGGTGGTGCCAGGTGTTGGGTTATAGGTTCCCCCGGATGTGAACATCTGAATGTTTAGGAGACCTGCCCCCAGCGTTATTGAAGTTATCCCACCTCCGTAGAAGATCGGGATCATGCCATCCGAGGCCATCGTCTTAGCAATAGCCGCACTATAGCTAGTAGCATCAATCCCGAAGGTTAGGTTCTTGAAGCTATTCCATAGCTTGAAGAACCAATCCTTGAATTGTCTCCAGTCGAAAGTCTGCCCACTGGGCGGCGGGTTGACGTTGTTAGTCATCTCCGTAGCTCCACGTCGTTGCAAACCCATTGGCTTTTAGCCGCTTGATGCCCTCTTTGCACCGATCCCCGATATCAGGACGCTGCCCATGGCTATTCGGCACCCTGATCTGCCCTACGATCCGATACGCATCAGCTTTAGCATCACTAACAGAGGGACCAGTACCCACAACAACAAGAGGCCAGCTTCCAGCAGTAGCAAAAAGGTCACGAGTGGACCATTTACCTTCTTCATATACTTCCTCTTCAGAAGCCATTACCTCACAGAGGTGAAGGTTCTTGATGTTTTCGTGGTTGATGCCGTAGATGGGAACGCCTTCGCAGTGCTCAGAAACCTTAGAGTTGTGCGGGAAGTTCGGCCCCACGATACAGACACCGATGCAATGGTCCATGCTAACCTTAAGACTGTCTGTGCCGTGCACCAGGTCATACATCCATGTAACAGGGTCGCCTTTATGCATATGCTGGTTTAGGTAGAAGGCGGGCCAGCCCATACGCATGGTGAATTCAAGGGGCCACGGCACACCATCATCATCAATGATGACTGATACGTCAATGTTTCCTACGAACTTCAATGCTTTAAGGGCAGGTTCCAATGGGCGAAGTAACATCTCGAAGAGTTTACTATCTTCACAGTACTTAAGCGCTGTGCCCATTTCCCCGGTGTTAGGTCCCGTGTCCCCTGCGTAGAGTTGCTTGTGTTCAAAATTTTCCTCTAGTGCATTATTGAATCCATGTGGCCCGAACCACCCTGCCGTAGCGAACTCAACCCCTTTAGCTTTCTTTTGGAGGATAAAGTCCTGCTTGGCTGGGCCATAGATGCGTTGTGCCCTATGCATCATGGAGAGCATGTCATCAGGGCCACTGGCCACATACGAAAGGGAGCGATCAGCGTCTCCTATGGGCTTACAGGCATAACTATCATTGGTTGCTTTTACATGGAGCATTGCATCCTTGTAGCTACTGAACCTTGTGTAGGGAAGGATCTGTGCGCCATGTGAAGAAAGGATATCTTGGCCCACTGTACGATCTAACTCCCACTCAGCAGATGCCTGATTTGCGCCGAAGATGGGATAGCCTGCCTTGAAGTATTGTTCAAGCTCTGCCCCATACTTGGCACTACAGGTCATAACAATGATATCTGCCCACTTCATATGGTCGCGCCAGTTTGACACTCTATGGGTCAGACCTTGCCCAATGCGCGGATACTTGCTGTTGGGGGTAAGAAAGTGTTTTACATCGTGACCCGCCCATTGCGCACGTAAACAGAAATCAACCCCTACACCATAGCTATCAATGACAAGTACCTTCATTTCTGCCTCTTCTTGAGTGTCTCTTCAGCATACTTTTGCGCCGCCGCTACCTGCTGTCTGGTAGGGTCCTTGATGCCAACGAAGTCCAGGAGGAACTGACGAGCGGCCTGTTCCCTGGTAACACCTTTAGGGGGCGTAGCCAGTTTGCTCAACGCCGCTGTAGGATAGGTCTTGCTTGCCAGATACTTGCCAAAGGTAGCAGGGTCATTGTAGATGGACTTGCCTGCATCCTTCCATAGCTCCTTGCCATAGTAGAGTTCACCCGCAGTCTCAACGGCAGCAGAAGGGCGCCCTGCTGTCTGGATGAAGGCTTGTGGCCCTGTCTTCTTGCCCTCCTCATACTCCTTCATTGCACCCAGGTAAGTGTAGGGACCGTACCAGCCGAGAGAGGCGTTAGGGTTGCCCGTCAGCTTCGCAATCCCCGCATTGACCAATGGGTAGGTTACGGCGAAGTGGAAAGCAAGGGCCGCTATCTGGTCGATAGTCTGCCCCCGGCTTTCCAGTTCCTGCGGCTTCACAAGTCCCCGCAGGAGGTTGCCGTAGCTTGCGGCCCGATTGTATTCGTAGCGAGAGAAGCCCATGAACCAGGGATTTTTCATCAGTTTAGCAAACGATCTGCTACCCAGGACCTCCGGTGGCACCACATAGGTTGGGATATGTTCGCCCACCGAAGCAGCGGTCTGCGCCACTGTACCACCGTGTTCAGTCTCCGAGGCCAGGAACGATCTGTAAAGGATCATGTCGCCCACGCCCCACAGCACACTGTTTGAGCCACGATAGGCAGCACGTACAAAGTCAGCGGCACTCTGCAATCCGAGCGCTTTGGCCAGAGGTTGCGAAGCCCTGAGCATCTGTGGGTCTTTGCCCATCTGTGCCAGTAGCCGGTTGCCATAGTCCCGGATGTAGTTGTTGGCCCCCTTCAGGCCAGGCGATTCCCGAACGTAGGCCAGATAGGTGTCGTCCTTGTTGATGACCCCTTCGATAGCCCTGCGGGTAAGGGTCTGTTCTCCCGGTGTCAGTAGGCGCACGCCTCCATCGAAGAGCCGCATGGTTCCCCCAAACAGCCCTGCCTGCATGGCCGCGTGGAAGTCCACATTCAGAATGTGTTTCACCGGGTCAAGGAAGATGGACCCCTGCACAACACGATTGATCCCCTGCATCAGGGTGTTGCTGTCCTGCTTCGTTCCTGTATAGTCGTCCAGTACGTCGGCCAGCTTGGGGTGGAACTTCCAGTCTTCCAGTCCTGTGTAGCCGGGGATGTTTACGGTGCGCCACCCTTCAGGCGAAGGCATCTTGGGTGAGTGCGCCAGTTGCAGGAACTCAGGGCTTGTCTTCATCCCTTGCAGGAAGCGAGCGTTAGCCACAACATCAGCAATCTGCGATTGTGCTTCTGTAATGGAGGCTGCAGCGCTGTTGAAGTAGCGCATGGGGGAGTGCTGTTCGATCTCCTTTGTGGTGCCCCTGGACATGTCCCACACGCCACCGTTCTTGGTGACAATAGCCTTCCCGCCATTGGGCATGTCCACAATGGTGCCCTTGTCGATGACCTTCTGGTTCTTGTAGATGTCAACGATGTGGGACTGGGGGTCGATCTTGTAGGCACCTTCCTCACCGGTAAGGGAGCTTGTCACCTTGCCTGCTTCGGGGGTTTGCAGGATGCCTGGGTGCTGACCGAATCCCCTTGTCGGTGGGTTGTTGACGAGCATCTTGTTCGGGTCCACTACAGAGGCGACCTTGGCCAACACACCCTCGGGCGCTTCTGGCGGCTTCATTACCTGACGGTGCATGTAGCGGTCAATATCCACCATATCGTCAGGGAGCTTGACCCCCAGGCGCTGTGCCTCAGTGACATAAGCATCAAAGACCTTCTTGCGTGGATCGAGGTAGGTCTTCTTGTAGTAGGCCGCTTGCGGACTCAGCTTGAGATTGGGGTCTTCGCCAGCGTGGTAGACCTCCTCGTCGAATTTCTTGGCCTCGGGGTTGAGCGCAAAGAAAGTGTCGTTGTCTCGGGCCAGCTTGACATCCCTTGCTATGGCCTGCTGGTCATGGGCTATGAGGGCTTTGTTGATGACAGCAGCGCTCTGTCCCGGCTTCATCGGGGGGGCGTTGGGCGTGAGGCTTCCTGCAAGGAACTGTCCTTCAGCACCAAGGGCTTCCTTCATCATGGCTGACCTTGCGCCAGCAACAGGAAGGACAGTCTGCGCCGCTGCCCTGATATAGGGATCAACGCCAGGTCCTGCGCCAAGTTGATGCGCAAGCTGCACAGCAGGGTCCCCGAGGAAGGCATCCACTGCACTGGTCACAGGCGAGAACGGCAAACCCATTACATTGAGGACAGCGTTAGTCGCCGTCTTGACACCAGGATGCTGCACCAGGTCCTTGATGGCCTGGAGGGTTTGTTGCGAAGACATCTGCATCAGTTCGACCGTCCGGTCAGCAGGACGATTGATTGCGTCCATGATCGAAGGCGGTGTCTTCGGGGGCGGAGGTGCAGCAGGATTGGGTTTCTGTTGTTGCTGCGGTGCCTGTGGCGGACGCTGCGCAAGTGGGCTCTGCTTGGGCGCACCTTCCAGGAAGGCATCCTTCGGGTCCTCGGGCACATACCCTACAGCAGCAATGTACTTCTGCGCAGCAGTAGAGTGGGTGTCGGGCTTCCCTGTGTTGTACATGGCCAAGCCGCCCTCAACAGAGCCAGCCTTCTTGATGTAGTCGGCAAGGATAGCTGCGCCGGTCTGAGGGTCCCAAGGGTTCTTGCCATACTGCTTCGCAGTCGATGGCTCGACCTGACTTGCGCCCACTGCACCCTTGGGGCTAACGGCAAACGGTTTGAAGTTGCTCTCAGCAGCAACCACCTTGGGGAACAGTCCCTTGGGCAAGCCAGCCTTCTCCCCAATAGCCTCATAATCAGGCTTGTCGGGTACTGCAAGGAAGTCATCTACTGCTGACATATCAGTATCCTAGTTTGGCAAGGGCTGCTTTCTTCTCTTCAAGGCTCATTGAGGGATTGTTCTTAATGGCCACAGCACGAGGATCAGCAGCCATCTTTTCAAGTTGGGTCTGTTCCTTCTTGGCTGGTGCAGGGGCATTAGCAGGTGGGCCAGGCTTGAAGTCATTGGGGGTCTTTGGCCCAAACCATCCGCCGCTGCCCCCCTGGAACATACCCTCTCTTGCCATCTGGTCCATCTGGTCGGCCAGTGCCTGTGCATAGTCCTCCGGTTCATACTCAGCGTCGCCGGATTGAACCATCTGCTGGGCGATCTGACGCTTGGCCCGCAGCGCTGCAACGTTGGCCAGGGCCTTCTGTGTGTTCGGGTCGAGACCAGAGGTACGGTCATCGGTTGCAAAGATGCCTTCAGCCACTGTCTTCTCAGGACCCTGCACCTTGGAAGCGTTGGCGTACGTGCGGTCCTCCGCCTGGAGTTCCTTGAAGTGCAGACCTTCCTGGAAGCGTGAGTCGCGGCGGTCGGCTTCCTTCTCGTTGTCCACCTGCTGGTGCCTTCTCAAGTCAAGCATGGCATTCTGTACATCAATGCGCTTGCTGGCCTGATCGAGGCGCTGTGCGGCGAAACCGTTCTGAACCCCCCGCTGAGTCTCAAGGTCGGCCTCACGTTGCGTCCTGTCCGCAGCCAGCACCTGTTGGGCACGGCTCATAGACATCTGTGCCAGTTGAGGCAAGCGTGGCCCATCCTGACTGAAGTCCCCCGTAATACCATACTGTGCAGGATTAAACCCCAGTGCCTTGATCCGGGCAAGGGCCGCATCCTCACTAGCCTGGTCTGTCACAGACCCAAGAGCGCTACCCACTTCTTCGAAGTTGCGGTACTGTGTCTGCTGGTAGTCCTTCTGTGTTTGTGCCTGACGATAGGAGAGCATGGACAGGGCTGACAGGAACTGGGAACCAGCCTGCGCCTGTCCGTGGGCGAACAGGGACTGCGCCGTCGCCATCAGTTTGGGGGCGCTCGACGGATCGTTGGGGTCCACAGACGACAAGCCACCAGAACCCCAAATCTTGGTCATGTCCTGTTGCAGGGCCACCTGGTTCTGCAAGGCAAGCTGGTTCGACACGATCTCCTGCTTCTTGATCGTAGCATCCTCTTGCAGGATGGTCGATTGGATCGGCGCATTGTAGGCATCGAACGCCACCTGCACGAGGTTGGTTGGTGCGCTGATAGAGTATGGCATGATGGTTCCTTACTCGTAGAAGCCGTAGCCGTTGGTGCCACTGTAGCCACTGTACGTGGTGTCGCCAAAGCCACTGGGTCCGTAGAGGGCTGCATTGTAGCCTGCGTCCACGTTGCCGGTGGAGAAAGCGTCGGCGGACGAGGTAGCAGACGATCCGAAGTTAAGGCCCGAGGCCAGGTTGCCCAGGCCATTGGCAAGGCCACCAAGGCCACTGCTCAGGTTGCCCGCACTGACCTGATTGGCCACACCCAGGTTGGCCAGGATGCCGCCTGCCGTCGATGGGCTGGACTGGCTTGCCTGCGTAGCGGTCAGCAGACTGGACAACAACCCTTCATTGCCCGAGATAGCCTGGCTGTTGATGCCGGTCATCCCCGACAGAAGGTTCAGCAGGTTGCCCGCCGTTCCCTGTTGCTGCGTGGTCTGGAGTTGCTGCGTGCCCAGCAGGTTGCTGAAGGTGTTCTGCCCTTGCTGCGACAGCAGACTGCCCAAGCCAGAGGCTGCGCCCGTTTGTGTCCCATAGGCAGTGTTGGCTGCGCTCTGTGCATTCAGCAGGTTGGTGATGTTCTGCTGGGTTGCCTGGGAGGCATAGTTCTGGCCGTACTGTTCCAGGGACACAGCCTGATTGCCCGAGCCTATCAGACCTTGCTGCGCCATAGTGCTGTTGACCGCATTCATCCCCTGCTGGTACTGGAACTGTTCGCCCGAGGTGAAAGAGTAGGGGTTCTGGCTCAGGATGGACTGGACGCTCGACGGCAAGCTGACGCTCTGCGGGTTGTTCACCAGCGACGTTAGTGCATTCGAACCAGCGTTAGGCCCAATGGTTGCAGCGTTGTTCAGCGCCCCCGTATTGGTGCCGATCTGCGCATTGCCCATGATCGAGTTGAGGTAAGACAGTTCATTATTCTGCGCAGTTGACACCTGCCCCTGGATGCCGCCATTCAACAGGGACGACAGTGCTCCATAGTATTGGTCGGCCTGACTGCCGAAGGGGTTGGCTGCTACTGCACCTGCCTGTAACTGGTTGAGGTTGCCACCACTCAAACCCTGAAGACCTAGTGCTGTAGATACGTCACCACTCATGATTCCAGTCAGGGTCTGCCCCAGGGACTGAAGGTTGTCCGTGTAGTTGACATTGCTCCCGGAACCTCCACCACCACCACCACCACCACCAAGAGCCGCAGCACCAAGTGAACCTGCCGCCCCGATACCTGCCGCCGCTGCTGCTACACACATGATTTACTCCTTCGGGAGGTCTTTCAGTTTCAGTTCCATAACCGTATCGTCCGGCGTGTACCCA
>Ga0335085_10001473_pt1 | contig 49399 bp, 49 predicted proteins | sample Lox_Sample_45_FD_206712 | JGI IMG/M metagenome (GOLD analysis project Ga0335085, IMG submission 206712) | Soil microbial communities from Loxahatchee National Wildlife Refuge, Florida, United States - Lox_Sample_4.5 | ecosystem: Environmental > Terrestrial > Soil > Wetlands | place: USA...
AGGCCGGGCCAGGTGCCGAGATAGAAATGCGCGACCATGCCGATGACCGCGACGGCGAGGATGGCGAGCTGCCAGCGGGCGACCCGCTCGCTCCAGATCAGGCGCTCGAGCACGATGGGGATGAGCTGGTAGCTGGCGCCCATGATGGCGAGCGTGATCCAGCCGAGGGTCACGGTATGGGTGAGGGCGACCAGCCGGGGGTGATAGTAGTGGCCGGCCAGCTCAGGGGCGAGCCACGCGGTGCCCGCCGCGCCGACCACGAAGGCGACGGCGGCGCACACCAGGTAGGCGAGAGGCACCAGCGGCGACGGGCTGCTCCCGGGTCGGGAGAGCATGGTCAGGTCTCGCGCCTCCGTATGCGGATGCGCACCAATCCGGGCTCTGGCTCGTCGGTCTCGTGAACGCAGCCCCGGTCGTCGAGCTGGGGATAGAGGAACATCGGCCGGCGCTCGTGGTGCACTTCCAGCTCCTCGCCCGGGCCGAGCCGTTCGATCTCCTCGAGCACCCGCACCATCGGCTGCGGCGGCTCGAGGCCCCGGACGTCGAGGACACTGCGCCGGCCGGCCCCGGTCGTCGGCTCCGGTACGGGCGGTCGGCTCGCAGGCGCGGGGCCGGGCCCACGGTAGAACGACACCAACCAGTCGTCTGGCGCCCGGCGCTCCGTCCAGTGGGCGAGCCCACGCTTGCGGAGGACGTCGTAGAGCGGGACGGGCTCGAAGGGAGCGCGCAGCACCAGCACCTCGTCGTCGGCGAGCGCCCTGACCGCGGCCATGATGCGTCCAAACGGCTCCTCGCCTCGGCGGATGTCCTCCCTCACGTCGAGGTGCACCCGCCGACCTTCGTCCACATCGGCCAGCGCGCGCGGGGGTCCGCCCTCCGGCGTCTCGTTCCCTTCCGGGGAGCGGGCAGGGTCACGGGGAGCGGGGTGAGGGGCAGGCGCCCCCGGGGCCTCCCCCACCGCGATGCGCAGCACGGTGAGCAGCTCGTCCACGGGAGCGCCCGCCATGCGGGCGGCCTGGGCCACCGTCACCCGCGGCGCCATGATCCGGCGCAGCAGGCGGTTCCTGAGCTGCTTGAAGTGCGGATGGTAGCTCGCCAGCACGTCGATCAGCTCGGGGTGCTCGTCCAGGAGCCGGGCCACCGTGATGTCACCCGAGATCATGCCGGTGTCTTCGGTGGCTCGTTCAGCGCGGCAGGATGGCGCCGCCGGGCTTTACCGACGAATCGTGGTTGCAGCTGCACTCGTGAGGCATGTCGACCCTCCTTCGCGCCCACGATAGCGCCCGCCGCTCGACGCCCCTATGACCACCGTCATAAGCGGGGAGCGCGCTCAGCGCGCGGGCGGTGCGGCGGCGGGAGGCATCCGTACCCGCCACCACATGTTCAGCACGAAGAGCGCGGCGCCGCCCAGCTGCCCGATGCCGCCCAGCGCGATGATCCAGCGCAGGCCGAGGGCGCCGGTCAGCGCGACGACGACCTCGGCGAGCGCCCGCAGCGCCGTCGCCACCGCCATCATCCAGTACGCTATCTCGGCCAGCTCTGGCCGGTAGCGCGTGTCGTCGCGCGCGGGGCGCGGGAACATCCAGGTGGCCACGCCCATCACCATCATGAGCATGAAGCCCACCAGCAGGAGATGCGCGTGCGCGGTGGTGAGCAGACGCGGGGGGGTGACGTCGAAGACGAACTGGGCCGTCACGATGTAGCCGCCGAGCAGGAGCCCTGCGAGGAGGAAGACGAAGCTGGTCTTGATGTACCTTCGGACCAGGGGGGTCACGCTACTCGGTCTCGCCCTCCGCCAGCGCGTGGAGGCCCGCCAGGTCGCCGAGGGCGAGTCGCCCGCCCACGTCCGAGAGCAGGCCGTCCTTCAGCCAGCGGCTCACGACGCGAATGGTGGTCTCGACGGTGGTGCCGGTCATGTCGGCCAGGCTCTGCCGCGTCAGGTGGAAGGGCAGGGTCACGCCGTCCTTCCCCCGCGTTCCTTCGCGCTTGGCCAGCCGGAGCAGAGCCGCGGCAAGGCGCGCCTCCACCGGATCCACCGCGAGGGACTTGACCGAGTCGTGGGCGGCGCGGAGCCGCCGACCGATCATGAGCGCCATCTCCTTGATGAACGCGGGATGGCGCTCGGCGAGCGCGATCACCGGATCGGCCGGGATCTTGAGGACCACGGTGGGCTCGGTGGCCTGGGCGGAGGCGGGGTAGGGGCGCTTCTCGATCACGGCCACCCCGCCGAAGACCTCACCCGGGCCCAGCAGTTCGAGCACGACGTCCTTTCCGGTCTTCGACTGCCGCAGGATCTTCACGTGACCGGATTTCACGACGTAGAACCAGCGGGGAGCATCGCCCTCCATGAAGACGTGGGCGCGCGCCCGATGCGGCTCTTCCGTGACGAGGCCGGCGAGCGCCTCGATCTCGCGCGCGGGGAGCCCGGCGAAGACTGCATTCCCGCGCAGGAGCGCCGCGACGTCCTTCGCTGACATCGGCGGCAGGATAGCATGGCCCCGGGGCCCACAGGCGGCCCCGACGGGGAGCCCTTTCGGAGCGACCGTATAAGACCTTGGTCCTATTGCTATCCGCCGCCGGTCGCGTACGCTTTCGAAAGGAAGTCCGTCGGCCCTCGTCCGCGCTGAATATCAGCGAGGCCGACCCTGCCCGAGCCGCACTCGGGGCCGGTCCTCCGTGGCATTTTGACACGATCTGGATGCCGGCCGGTACGTTCCGGCCGGTCGACATCCCGGACCTCGTGCTCTCGTTCCGGCGCAGTGAACCTCAACACAAAGGAATGGATATGCGTACAGCGACATCTGGGATCCTGATGCTCGTCGGCGTGGCGCTCCTCGCGGGCGCCTGTGCAACATCGGAGGAATGGGCGGACTGGCGCTCGCACACCACGCACTTCGCCTCCGGGCAACACGCGACGTTCTCGCTTCAGAACAACAAGGATGGCTCGAACCCGCGCGTGAGCCGAGCCGATGTCGAGGCCGCGCGCACCGAATCGTGGTGGGGCAAGGCGATCACCGTCAATCCCGATCAGATCTTCCAGAACTAATCAAGGAGGCCCCGATGAGACTCAGAGCCCTTGCCCTCGTGGTACCGACCGTCGGCCTGGCCTTGATGCTGGCCGGCTGCCCGAAGCGTCCGATGACCACCGCGGTGTCGGCGCCGCCGCCGGCCGCGCCGGCCCCCGCGCCGGCCCCGGCTCCCGCCCCGACCCCGCTCGTGGCGGCCCCGGTGGTCCCACCGACCCCGGCTCCCACCCCGCCTCCGGCTCCGCCCAAGGAGTACATGCCCAACGCGAACCTCAAGCGAATTCACTTCGATTTCGACAAGGCGGTGATCCGTCCGGATGACGCCAAGACCCTGGACGTCAGCGCGGCGTGGCTCAAGGCCAACCCGAACCAGCTCGTCTTGATCGAGGGGCACTGCGACGAGCGTGGGACCAGCGAGTACAACCTGGCCCTGGGTGACCGGCGGGCGCGCGCGGCCACGAACTACCTGGTGGCGCAGGGGATCGCGGCCGCTCGCATCACGATGATCTCGTACGGCAAGGAGCGGCCGCTCTGCCAGGAGCGCACCGAGGCCTGCTGGGCGCAGAACCGGCGCGACGAGTTCTTGACCAAGGAACGATAGGGGGTCGCGCGAGACCGCCCGGCTCGGGACGAGCGCGTTCACCAGCGCCGCGCAGGTCGCCCGCCTCATCGCGAAGCGGTGGCGTGGCGGGCGAATGTGCTCATCGGGATGGACGTCGCTCATCCCGAGCCTGATCTGGTCGGGCTCTCGACCGAGATCAAGAGCCGCCGCTTCTTCGTGAGCTGAGTGGCACCCGGGTCACCTGCGTGGCAGACTGAGCGCGGGAGGTGTCCACCATGTCGACTCCACGTTCCGGCGCTGGCAATCGTCCCCCCGGCTGGCAGCAGGAGCACGCGCGCCGATACCTCGAGACCGGCGGGAAGGATGGACACATCTGGGAGGGAGTCCCGACCCTCCTGCTCACGACCACCGGCCGGCGCTCCGGTCAGCCGCGGACGACGCCGCTCATCTACGGCCGGGACGGCGACCGCTACGTCGTGGTGGCCTCGCGGGGTGGGGCGCCCGCGCATCCAGCCTGGTACGAGAACCTCGCCGCGCAGCCCGAGATCTGGGTGCAGGTGATGGCCGATCGCTTCAAGGCCCGCGCCCGCACCGCGTCGGCCGCGGAGAAGCCGGCCCTGTGGAAGAAGATGGCCGCGATCTGGCCGCCCTACGAGGAGTACCAGCAGCGGACGCCACGCGAGATCCCGGTCGTGCTGATCGAGCGGGTGTGAGGCGGTCACGATGAACGGGGATTCGCGCGCGGTCGCCCAGGTCGTCAGACCGGAGCCGGTGGTGGAGGGAGCCGGCGTGCATCTGCACCGCAGCATCGGCACCCGCCGGCTCGATCACCTCGATCCGTTCTTGCTGCTCGACCACTTCGAATCGGCGCGGCCCGAGGAGTACGAGCCCGGCTTTCCCTATCATCCGCATCGCGGCATCGAGACGGTCACGTTCGTCCGCACCGGCGAGGTCGCGCATCGCGATTCGCTCGGGCACCGGGGCCGCATCGGGGCCGGTGACATCCAGTGGATGACGTCCGGCAGCGGCATCCTCCACGAGGAGATGCCCCAGGTGCGGCCCGAAGGCATCGGGGGGCTGCAGCTCTGGCTGAACCTGCCCGCGCGGGAGAAGATGACGCGGCCCAAGTACCGCGATCTGACCGCGACTCACCTGGCCGAGATCGAGCTCGACGGTGGGGCGCGGGCCCGCGTGATCGCGGGCGCCGCGGCGGGCGGCCGCCTCGCGGGGCCGGTCGAGGGGTTGGCGGTGGCGCCGAAGTTCCTCGATGTGACACTGCCCGCGGGCACGACCTTCCGGGAGGCGGTGCCGCGCGGCCACACCGCGTTCGCGTACGTCGACCGCGGCACGGTGCGCTTCGGACCCGATCAGAAGCCGGCGCCCGCTCCCGCGCTCGTCGTCTTCGGCGACGGCGACCTGGTGGAGGCCGCCGGCGCCCCCGAGGGCGGGCGCTTCCTGCTGGCCGCGGCGCGCCCGCTCGGGGAGCCCATCGCCCGGCACGGCCCGTTCGTGATGAACACGCGCGCGGAGATCGAGGAAGCGCTGCGCGACCTGCGCACCGGCCACTTCATCCGCGCCGACCCGCGCGACGCCTAGACGCGCCGGCGTGGACTCTCCGCTCGCCCTGGCTCACGCCCTCGCGCTGGGCGTCGCTTCGGTCATCTTCGCGTTGCTGGCGGTGAGCCGGCCGACCACGTCGCCGGGCGGGCCCATCGGCCGGACGTGGGGCGGCGGGCTGGTCGCGGCGGGTGGCCTCCTCGTCGGACCCGCCCTGATCAGCGGGCTGGTCCTCGTGTTGACGATGCCCGGTGGCGTGCCCGCGCTCGTCGGCACCCGTCACGGGCGGCTCCTGCTGCTGCAGTCGGTGCTGCTCGGCGTGAGCCTCATCCTGCTCGCGGCCGTGGCGCGGCGGATCTCGCGCCCGGACCCTGGGGGCCTCAGGGGGCTGCTCGCGATCGAGGCCGCGCTGGGGCTCGGCATGACCCTGGTGGCGACGAGATTGGCGGTCCTTCCGGCGGCCGCTCCGGAGCCCCTCATCTGGCCGTTCCACTTCCGGCTGGCCCCGGGTGTGATGTGGAGGGCCCCGAGCGTGCAGGGCCAGGTCATCGTGGGGGCCGAGATCGTGGTGGGCGGAATCCTGGCGCTGGCCATGGCGTATCGGATGCGGGGCTGGCGTCCCCTGCTGGTGGCCGCGGGTGTCGGGCTCTCGGTCCTGGGCGTCTACAAGGCGCTCTCGGCGCTGACCCTCGACGCGTATCCCACCACGTATGCGCGCCCGGTGGTGGCTCCCACGCCGGAGTCCATCCGGCATGGCCGGGAGCTCTTCGCGGCCCACTGCGCGGCCTGCCACGGAGCCACCGGGCGCGGCGACGGACCGGCGGCGGCCGGCCTGCTGCAGCGTCCGGCCGACCTGACCGCCTCGCACACGGCGGACCACACGCCGGGCGACATCTTCTGGTGGCTCACCCACGGCCTCGGCCTCGCCATGCCGGCCTTCGGCGATCAGCTCTCGACCGAGGAGCGGTGGCATCTCGTCAACTTCGTCCGCTCCCTGTCCGTCCCGGCGGCGGCCGGAAGCGGCCGTGGACGATGAGACCGGCCGGGCGGGCCTTGTCATCCACCGGAGGGGCACGTATCCTCGACGATGTGCAGGACGAGGCCCGCGCCGAAACGATGACGCGACGTGACCGCGGCGTGAGCCGGGCGCGCGGTGTCGTGCTGACCCTGCTGCTGGTCGGGACGGCGACGACGTCGTGGGCCCACGAGGGCCGGCATGCCCCGGCTCCGGTCGTGGAGCCGGCTCCGGTCTCCGCTCTCGACTCCGGCGCCGCCGGTCTGCTGGCCCTGGTCGGGCTCGCCGGGGTGATCGCCCTCGCGGCGCGCCGGCCCCGGCGGCCGATCCTGGCTCTGGGGGTCGCGGTCCCGCTCCTCGTGTTGGGCGTCGAGGCCCGTCTTCACGCCGTGCACCATCTCGGCGATCCGGCCCGCGCCGCCGAGTGCACGGTGGCCGTCGCGACGGCCCACCTGACCGGCAGCCCGGCGGACGCGGTCACCGCTGACGTCGTCGCCGCGCCGGCTCTGTACCTGGTCCTCCCGGGGCTTCCGGCTCCGATCCCGCAGCGCCCGCCCGCGACACACGAAGGCCGCGCTCCTCCCGCTCCGATCGTCTGACCCGCGGTTGTCCCGGAGTGCCGCCGCGAGGCCGGGTCCTGCCTGCCTCGTCGACGGCTCCAATGTGCCGTCCACGTTTCACCGGAGGTGTCCATGCGAGGTCTGCGGGCGAGTGGAGCGATCACGATCGGAATCGTCTGCCTCCTGCTGGCAGGCTCGGCGGGCGCGGCCCAGTTCAAGGGCGGCCTGCTGACGCCTCCCCGGCCGGCAACGGATCTCGCCCTGACCACGCAGGACGGCAACGAGTTCCGGCTGAGCCGGGAGCGAGGCAAGGTCGTCGCGCTCTGGTTCGGTTACACCTACTGTCCGGACGTCTGCCCAACCACGCTCGCCGATCTGTCCCAGGCCCAGCAGCGGCTGGGCAAGGACGCCCGGCGACTCCGTATCGTTCTGGTGACAGTGGATCCCGAGCGCGACACCCCGGCGCGGCTGCGCGAGTACGTCAGCGCCTTTGGCGGCGCGTTCACCGCGCTCACCGGGCCACCCGAGCGGCTCGCCGAGGCGCGGAAGGCCTACGGGGTGGTCGCCGAGAAGCGCGTCGTCCCCGGCACCGCCGCCACCTATCTGTTCGATCATTCGGCGTTCGTCTACGTCGTGGATCCGGCCGGGCAGCTCCGGCTGATGTTCCCGTTCGGGATGTCGGTCGACGACATGGTCCACGACATCAAGCTGCTCCTCCAATAGGCACTCGACAGGAGATCATCGATGCGACACTCCCTGCGACTCACCACGATCGGCACCGCGGTCTGTTTCCTGCTCGCCGGCCTCGCCCTGGCCGAGATCACTCGCGCCCAGGGCCAGACCATCAAGGCGTCGAACGCGTGGGCCCGCCGCGCTCCCGCCATGGGCTCGGGCACGGGCCACATGGACAAGACGGAGAAGATGGGCTCCATGGACAAGATGGACAAGCCCGACAAGATGGGCTCCATGGAGAAGATGGACAAGATGGACAAGATGGGCGGGGCAGGCAACGGCGCGATCTACGTCACCCTCAGCAACTCCAGCGCGCAGGCCGACTCGCTCGTCTCCGCCTCGAGCGACGTGGCGCAGACCGTCGAGCTGCACGAGGTCAAGCACGACGGTGGGGTCATGAAGATGCGGCCGGTTCAGGCTATCCCGGTGCCCGCCAAGGGCAAGACCGAGCTCAAGCCCGGCGGCTACCACATCATGCTGCTCGGCCTGAAGCAAGATCTCAAGCCGGGCGAGAAGGTCCCGGTCACGCTCAAGTTCGAGCGCGGCGGCGAGGTGCGCGTCGAGGCGGTGGTGAAGTAGACCCGCGATGCGCCGCCCATCTCTCTACCAGGCCCAGCTATGGCTCCTGGCCGCACTGGCCGCGCTGGGCGTGGTGGCCGCGGGATGGGCGGCGCTGGCCCCGCTGCCCGCGCTGCCCAAGGAGCGCGTGATCGTCATCCCCAAGGGGGCGAGCGCCCTCAGCCCCCAGCCGTTCCCATCGGACATCCACCTCACGCTCGGGCTGCAGGACGTCCTGGTGCTCCGCAACGAGGACGGTCGGCCGCAGCTCGTCGGCGGCATCGAGGTGGGCGCCGGGCAGAGCCTCAGCATCCCCTTCTACCGGGTGCAGGACTTCCAGCTCGCCTGCTCGGCCCACCCGAGCGGCCAGCTCCGGATCTCGGTGGCGGCCAAGCCGGACCCGGGGCTCGGCCGGCTCTGGTGGCGGCTCGAGCGGCTGCGCGGCTACCTCGCTACTTGAGCTTCAGGTCCTCGGCGGGCCCGACGTACGGGTAGCCCTGGATCAGGCCGGCGGCCGGCTGCTCGACTCGCCCTCCCACGCCCCACAGGAAGGCCTGCTGGAAGATGGGCGCGGCCAGCACCTGGTCCGCGATGATCTTCTGGATCTGGTGCAGCAGCGCCTCGCGCTGCTTGCGATCCGTCTCGTTGGCCTGGCGCTGGAAGAGATCGTCGATCTCGGGCCGGGTGCCGTACGCGTAGATACCGCTCTTGGTGAAGAAGGGCTCGATCCGCGCGGCCGCGTTGCCGGCCGCCCCGGTGGCCCCGATCAGGAGTCCGTGCACCTTCTTCTCCCGCCAGGTGGTCATGAAGGTGGCCCGCTCCATCGTGCGCACCGACGTCCGGATGCCGACGGCCTGGAGGTACCCGCCTACCGCCTCGCCCAGCGAAGTGTAGGGCGGTAGCGGGGTGAGGTCACCCGCGTCGAAGCCGTTCGGATAGCCGGCCTCGACCAGGAGCTGCTTGGCCCGCTTGGGATCGAACGCGGGCGGCTCCATCTTCAGCGCGAAGTCGAACTCGGGCGGCACGAACGCGATCGCGGGCTTGCCGAGCCCCAGCATCTCCGCCTGGTTGATCGCGTTGCGGTCGATGGCGAGGCTCGCGGCCAGCCGCACCCGGCGGTCGTGCCACGGGGACTTCGGGTCCCACTGATCCAGGAAGTCCAGCCAGTAGACGCCGTAGAGCAGCGGCGCGACCACCCGGATGCCCGGCGTCCGCTGCAGGTCGGAGGCGATGGCCCCGCCGAAGAGGTAGGCGAGGTCCACCTCGCCCGTCTTCACGGCGGCGGCGCGCGTCGACTCGTCCGGGATCGAGCGCATGACCAGCCGCTTCACCTGCGGGGCCTTGCGCCAGTAGTCGGGGAAGGCGTCCACGGTCAGCTCGATGCCGGGCGTGAACGACGCGAACTTGTAGGGCCCCGCCCCCACCGGCGCCTTCTTGTAGGCCTCCTCGCCGACCCGCTCGATGTACTTCTTCGGCACGATCCAGCCCGCGCCGGTGGCGGAGGTGCCGTAGAAGGCCATGAAGTCGGGCCACGGCTCCTTGAGCACGAAGCGCGCGCGGTTGGGCGCGACGACCTGCACCTCCTTCACCTTGTCCTTGAGCAGCTTGGCCCCGCTGCCCTTGTAGCGCTCGAACGAGAACTTCACGTCGTCGGCGGTCACCGGGTCGCCGTTGTGGAACTTCGCGTTCTTCCGCAGGACGAACTCGTAGCTGAGCCCGTCCTTGGCCATCGTCCAGGACTCGGCCAGGCTCGGGGTCATGATGTTGCCCGGCATCGGCTTCACCAGCGCGTCGTGCAGGACGTAGAGCACCATGAACGGCGTGATCAGCGCCTCGGTCTCGCCGGGCTCCAGCCAGCGCGACACGAGCGTCACGTGCACGCCGATGGCGAGGGTCCCGTCCGGCGGCGCGGCTGCGGCGGGAGAGGCTCCGCCGAGGATCGAGACGATCAGGAAGAGGGTCAGGAACGTGGCGGTCGCGGGCATCGGTCACACCTCCCTGGAGATTGACGCAGATGGTGCGATGGACCAGGTCCAGGAGTCAAGGGATCTGGCAATGCCAGCCCGGAGGCGCTCGTCGTATGATTCGCGCGTCTGGCCATGAGGATCATCGCGCACGTCGACATGGACGCCTTCTACGCCTCCGTCGAGGAGCGGTATCACCCCGAGCTGCGGGGCCGGCCGGTGGTCGTCGGGGCCGATCCGAAAGGGGGAACCGGCCGCGGCGTCGTGACGGCCGCGAGCTACGCGGCGCGAAAGTACGGGATCCGCTCGGCCCTGCCGATCTCGCGGGCATGGCGCCTGGCGGAAGCCGCCCGGAGAAAGGGCGAACCGGAGACCGTGTTCGTCCGGGGCAACCGGGCGCTCTACCTCGAAGTGTCGGGCCGGATCATGGCCATCATCGCCCAGGGAGCCGACGCATTCGAGGAGGCGAGCATCGACGAGGCCTATATCGATCTGTCCTCCCTGGCCGACCTGGAGGGGGCCCGGGACCACGCCCGTCGGCTCAAGGGGGAGATCCTCGATCGCGAGGGCCTGACGTGCTCGGTCGGCATCGGGCCGAACAAGCTCGTGGCCAAGATCGCCTCCGACTTCCGCAAGCCTGACGGGCTCACCGTGGTGCCGCCCGACGAGGTGCAAGGGTTCCTGGATGGCCTCTCCATCCGGGTGATCCCGGGGATCGGGCCCAAGACCGAGGGCTTTCTTCACGAGAAAGGTATCAGGCTCGTGGTCGAGCTCCGCCGACTCGAGGTCGCCCAGCTTCGCGGATGGCTCGGGAAGGGCGGCGAGGATCTCCACCGGAAGGCGCACGGCCTCTCGGACGATCCGGTGACGAACGAGTGGGAGCGGAAGTCGGTGGGCGAGCAGGAGACGTTCGAGACGGACAGCCTCGATCCGACGTTCATTCTCGGGCGCGCGCGGGAGCTCGCCGGCACCGTGTTCCGGCGCTTCGTCGCCGAGCAGCTCGGGGCGTACCGCACCGTGACCGTCACGGTGCGCTTTTCCGGATTCCTGACGGTGAGCCGTTCGAGGACCGGCAAGCCGCCGTTCACCGGCGAGGAGCAGCTGCAGGCCGAGGTCCGCCGGCTGCTCGAGCCGTTCTTCGACGCGCGGGAGAACCCGAAGGCCAAGAAGATTCGCCTCATCGGGGTACGGGTAGAGAAGCTCCTGCCCCGGTCGATGCCCTGACACGCTATACTGGCGATGGCCCCAAACCGCTTGGACAGGAGGGAGTCTCCTCATGGCGAAGATCAAGCACATCGCGCTCTCGACCCAGGACGTCGACAAGACCGCCAAGTTCTACATCGACGTGTTCGGCATGAAGGAGATCGCCCGGATCGATAGCCCCGGCGCCCGTGGCTACTACCTGAGCGACGGCGACCTCAACCTGGCCATCCTCAATTTCAAGAGCGACGCGGTGGCCGGGGTCGAGCGCGGGAAGGGCTGGAGCGGCATCCATCACATCGGGTTCCAGGTCGAGAGCCTGGAGGCGATCGCCGAGCGGCTGGCCGCCGCGGGATCCGAGCCGCGCCACGACGTCAACGAGGCCCTCGGGGTCGGTTACGGCCGACGAGACCACGGCAACGTCGAGGTGAAGTACAACGGCCCCGACGGCGTCATGGTCGACGTGTCGGAGACCGGCTGGGTCGGCACCTCCGGATTCAGCGCCTAGCGGCCCTGGAGGACCGGCGCGCGCTTACACGCGCGCCGGTCCCCGCCGCGGGGTGGGACTAGTGCGTCAGGGGGTCGGTCAGGCGCACCCAGCGGCCGCCCTTCACCACGGCCAGGAACGAGGAGTTGGCGCCCTGGTGCTTGTCGGGGCCGAAGTTCACCTCGGGGCCGCCGAAGATGTCGTGGTAGCCCTTGATGGACTCGAGCCCCTTGATGAAGTTGTCGGTGGTCAGCTCGGGGCCCGTCTTCTCGATCCCCAGCACGGTCAGGTCGGCGGCCACGTGCCCGTAGATGGCGCCGATGTTGGGGTCGACCTTGTAGCGGTCCTTGTAGCGGTCGAACCAAGCCTGGGCCTGGGGGCTGAGGGTGTCGCGGTAGGGCATCGCGGTGAGGCCCATCGCGTAGAGCCCCTCCGTCACGCCGCCCTGGGCCGCGGCCACGAACAGGTCGTAGCTGGCCGCCGAGCCGAGGAAGTCGACGTCGGTCCAGCCCATCTTCCGCGCCGTCGCGTAGGGGACGATCGAGTCGCGCACGATGGTGCCGAGCACCACCAGGTCACAGCCGGCCGCCTTCAGCTTGGTGACCTGGGCGCTGAAGTCCTGATCGGTCGGCTTGTGGGTGACCGTCTCCACGACCTTGAGCTTCATCTTCTCGGCCTGGGCCGTCACCCCGTCCAGCACCTCCTTGCCGAAGTCGGTGTCCTGGTACATCGCGCAGAGCGCCTTCTTGCCCTTCTTGGTCACGAAGTAGTTGATGCCGGCCTTCACCTGGTCCACGTAGCTGGCCGCGCCGTAGAACTTCAGCTTGTTGAAGGGCTCGTACATCGAGCGGGCCGCGGAGAGCGGGAAAAGGTTGGGCACTCCCGCGTCGAACTGGTCCTTGAACAGCGCGTTGTTCATGGGGGTGCCGAGGCCGGCCACGATCGCGAAGACGCGGTCGCGATTGAAGAGCTTGGCCCCGGCCTGCACCGCGCGGGGCACCTGGTACTGGGTGTCCTCGATGATGAGCCGGATCTTGCGTCCGCTGATGCCGCCCGCCTCGTTGACCTCGTCGAAGCGCATCTTGACCGCGTTCGACGACGAGACCCCGTAGGTGGCGGCGGGCCCGGAGAGATCGGTGTGCATGCCGAGCACGATCTCGGTCTTGGTGACCCCGCGGGTCTCCTTCTGGGCGGCGGCCACCCCGGCCGTCGCCACCGCGGCGGCCAGCACGCTGACTGCCAGTAGTCTGTTCATCCCTCGCTCCTTTCGTACATGCCGTCGATCAGGTTCTTGTACTTCACGTTGACGAAGGCGCGCTTCAGTTTCATGGTGGGGGTCAGCTCCTCGTCCTCCGCGGTGAGAAGCTGCTCGATCAGCCGGAACGTCTTGATGGTCTCCACCCGCGCCAGCTGCCGGTTCACCCGCTCGATCTCGCTCCAGATGAGGTCCTGCACCTCGGGGGCCCGGCAGAGCGAGGCGAAGTTGCTGAAGGGGACGTTGCGCTCCTGGGCGAACTGGGCGACCGTCTCGTGGTCGATCATGACCAGGCAGGAGAGGAACTTGCGTCGGTCGCCGATGACCACCGCATCCGAGATGTAGGGCGAGAACTTCAGCTGGTTCTCGATCTCGGACGGGGTGACGTTCTTGCCGCCCGCGGTGATGATGATGTCCTTCATGCGGTCGGTGATGCGCACGAAGCCCTCCGCGTCCATCGTGCCCACGTCGCCGGTGTGGAGCCAGCCGTCCACCACGGTCTCGGCGGTCTTGTCCGGCTTGCCGTAGTAGCCCTTGAAGACGTGGGGGCCCTTCAGGAGAATCTCGCCGTCGGGCGACAGGCGCACCTCGGTGCCTGGCCGGGCGACGCCCACCGATCCCAGCCGGATGCGGTCCGGCGGCATCGCGGTGGCGAGGCCGGTGTTTTCGGTCTGCCCGTAGACCTCGATCATGTTGATGCCGAGCGCGAGGTACCAGCGGATCAGGTCGGGTGCGATTGGGGCCGCTCCGGTGGCCGCGCCCCGCGCGCGATGCAGCCCGATGGAGCGCTTGACGTTGTCGAGCACCAGGAAGTCGGCGATCCGGAAGGCCAGGCGCAGCAGCGCCGACGGCCGGCGGCCCTCGATGCGCGCGTCGGCGACCCGTCGACCGATGCGCAAGGCCTGCTCGTAGGCGAAGCGGCCGAGCCAGGTGGCGTCGCGCATGCGCAGGGCCACCCCCGAGTAGAACTTCTCCCAGATGCGGGGCACCGCGAAGAAGAGGGCGGGGGCAACCTCGCGGATGTTCTCGGGCACCGTGTCGATACTTTCGGCGAAGTTGACGGTCGACCCGGTGTGTAGGGGATTGAAGACGGTGAAGGTCCGCTCCGCGATGTGGCAGAGCGGCAGGAAGGACAGCTGCTGGTCTCCCTCGTGGAGCGGGGTGATGAAGTCGGCGTAGGCGAGCTGGAAGAGGATGTTGCGGTGGCTCAGCATCGCGCCCTTGGGGGGGCCGGTGGTGCCCGAGGTGTAGACCAGGATCGCGAGGTCGTCGGGCCGCGCGATGTCGATCATTTGATCGAAAGCACGAGGATGGTCGCGATCGTAGCGGGCGCCCAGCTCGAGCAGCGCCTCGAACGGCATGACCTGGTCGTCCCGGAAGCCGTGCAGGCCCTCCATGTCGTAGACGAAGATCTTCACGAGGGCCGGGCAGCGCGCGCGCACCTCCAGGATCTTGTCGAGCTGCTCCTCGTTCTCCGCGAAGAAGAAGCGGGTGCCGCTGTCGTTGACGATGTACTCGACCTGGCGGGCGGAGTCGGTGGTGTAGATGCCGTTGGGAATCCCGGCCACCGACATCACGCCGAGATCGGTGTAGAGCCACTCCGGCCCGTTGTCGGCGATGATCGAGACGACGTCTCCCGGCCGGAGCCCGAGGGCGACCAGGCCCAGGCCGACCCGCTTCGCCTGCTCGCCGTACTCGCGCCAGGAGATTCCGCGCCAGATGCCCAGATGCTTCTCCCGCATCGCGACCCGGTCGCCCCGCTCCCGCACCACGTGGCGGAAGAGGCGGGGCAGGGTGTCCTGGCCATGCACGGTGCAGGCCGCGTCCGCGGCGGCGGGGGCGGGCCCGGGCTCGGTCTTCAGCGCCATGTCTTCTTCCTCTTCCAGCGCCGCGTGCCGCGGACGCTGGACTCCTTGAGGCCCAGGTAGAACTCGCGGATGTCGTCCTTCTCGAGCAGGCGCTCGCAGGTGTCCTCCATCACGATGCGGCCCAGCTCCAGCACGTAGCCGTAGTCCGCGGTGTGCAGCGCGATGTTGGCGTTCTGCTCCACGAGCAGCACGGTCACGCCTCGCTCGCGATTGATACGCTGGATGATCTCGAAGATGTCCTTGACCAGCTTGGGGGCCAGCCCGAGCGACGGCTCGTCGAGCAGCATCATCTTGGGACGCGCCATCAGGGCGCGCGCGATCGCCAGCATCTGCTGCTCGCCGCCCGAGAGCTGGCCGGCCCGCTGCTCGGCGCGTGCCTGCAGCACCGGGAAGTACTCGTTGACCATCTCGAGATCGCGGGCCACCCCGTCGGGGTCTTTGCGGGTGTAGGCGCCCATCCGCAGGTTCTCGCGCACCGAGAGGAACGGGAAGACCTCGCGCCCCTCGGGCACGTGGCTCAGCCCGAGGCGGGCGACGCGGTCAGGATCGAGGCCCTGGATCTCCCGGCCTGCGAGGGTGACGGTGCCCTTCTGCGGGTCCATCACGCCGGAGACCGTCTTGAGGATCGTGGTCTTGCCCGCCCCGTTGGCTCCCAGGATCGTGACGATGGCCCCCACCGGCACGCTGAAGCTCACCCCGCGCAGGGCCATGATCGGCCCGTAGAAGGTCTCGACGTTGCTCACGGTGAGGAGCGCGTCGGCCACCGCTCAGCCTCCCAGGTACGCCTTGATCACTTCGGGATGCTCCTGCACCTCGCGCGACGTCCCGCAGGCGACGACCCGGCCGTAGTTCAGGGCGAGGACCCGGTCGGAGACCGCGGTCACCAGGCTCATGTCGTGCTCGACCATCAGCACCGTGATGCCGAGCAGGGTGCGGATGTCCTGGATCCAGAAGGCCATGTCCGCGGTCTCCTCGACGCTGAGCCCCGAGGACGGCTCGTCGAGCAGCAGGAGCGCCGGTTCGGTGCAGAGGGCGCGGCCCATCTCGACGACCTTGCGGACGCCGTACGGCAGGTTCACCACGAGGCTGTCACGGTAGGCCTGCAGGTCCAGGAAGTCGATCACCTTCTCGGCCGCTTCCCGGTGGGCGCGCTCCCGGGCCCGCACGCTCGGCAGGAAGAGCAGCTCGGCGGCCAGGTGGGGTCGGGCGTGGGCGTGGCGGCCGAGCAGAAGATTCTGCAGCACCGAGGCGTGCTCGAACAGCTCGATGTTCTGGAACGTGCGCGCGATGCCGCGGCGGGCGATCTCGTGCGGCGGGACGTCGGTGATGTCCTCGTCCCGGAAGAGCAGGCGGCCGTCGGTCGGCTCGTAGATGCGCGAGATGAGGTTGAAGATGGTGGTCTTGCCCGCACCGTTGGGGCCGATGATCGTGAAGACCTGTCCCGCCTCGACCTCGAAGCTCACCGAGTCCACGGCCCGAATGCCGCCGAAGCTCACCCCGAGGTTGTCGACCGCGAAGAAGGTCATCGCAGCCGCTCCGAGCGCATGTAGGTCTTCTGACGGCGGAAGGTCGCGCGCTTGTAGAGCGGGAAGGTCGAGAAGAACAGCTGCAGCTTGCGCCAGCGGCCGTAGATGCCGAGCGGCTCGAACAGGATGAAGAGCACCAGGATCAGGCCGAAGATGCCGGGCTCGAGGCCGGGCTGCTTGACGAAGCGGTCGAGGGCCAGGTAGGCGGCCGCGCCCGCGTCCTTGCCGAGCGCGGCCGCCGCGTGGCCCGCCCACTGCGGCACGTGGTCGCGCGCCTCCGAGATCAGCACCGGGAGCATCGCCACGAAGACCGCCCCGTAGAGCGCGCCGTGCAGGCTGCCGAGCCCGCCCACCACCACCATCAGCAGGAACTGGATGGACAGAAGCACGCTGAAGATGTCGGGAGCCAGGAAGCCGATCTTGTGTGCGAACAGCGCGCCCGCCGCGCCCATGAGCGCGGCCGAGTAGCCGAAGGCCATGGTCTTGTAGCGCGCCAGGTGCACGCCCATGGACTGCGCGGCGATCTCGCTGTCGCGGATGGCCACCCACGCCCGGCCGGTGGGCGCGCGCAGGACGTTCCCGGTGAGCCAGAGCGCCCCGATGAGCACGGCCAGGCACAGGAAGTAGAACGCGGGGTCCGAGGCGAACGAGACGCCGAAGATCACCGGCTTGTCCACCGGGCGGCCCTTGAGGCCGTGGGTGACCGAATCCCAGCGCGTGAACACCTCCTGGATGATCAGGGCGAAGGCGAGCGTGGCGATCGTCAGGTAGACGCCGGTCATGCGCAGCGCGGGCAGGCCGACCAGCACGCCGGCCCCCGCGGAGAGCACCGCGGCCAGCGCCACCGCCACCACCCAGGGCAGGCCCAGATCCTGGACGAAGTAGACATGCGCGTAGGCGCCGATCCCGAGGAACGCGGCGTGCCCGAGGCTCACCAGACCCGTGTAGCCGGCCAGGACCATCAGGGAGAGGCCACAGAGGCCGTAGATGAAGACCAAGCTGATGTCGACCAGATAGTCGGGCACCGCCAGCGGCAGCAGGATCACTGCGGCGAGGAGAGCCGCGTACCACCGGCGCTGGACCGGATCCCGGAAGAGGCCCAGGTCCTGGTCGTAGGTGGTCTTGAACGGAACGCGCATTCCGGCTCAGACCTTCTTCCGGCCCACCGTCCCGAACATCCCCTGCGGACGGACCGCCAGCACCAGGAGGAGCACGATGTAGGCCGCCACGTCCTTGACCCCCAGCGGCAGGTACGCCCCCGAGAAGAGCTCGATCAGCCCGATCGTGATCCCGCCGACCAGCGCGCCCGGGATGGAGCCGAAGCCCCCCAGCACCGCCGCCGCGAAGGCCTTGAGCCCGATGAAGCCCAGGTTGATGTCGATCAGCGAGACCGGGGCCAGCAGCACGCCCGCGATGGCGGCCACGCCCGCCGAGATCGCCCAGATCAGCGAGAACATCCGCTTCACCGGGATGCCCATGTAGTAGGCCGCGAGCTGGTTCTGCGACGCGGCCTGCATGGCCACGCCCACCCGCGAGTAGGTGAAGAAGGCGTAGAGCAGGGCGCACAGGAGCAGGGTGCCCACGATGATCGCCACGTACTCGTGGCTCACGGTGACCCCGCCTACCCGCGAGGTCTGGGCGCTGAACGGGGTCGGCAGCGTGTAGATCTCCGAGCCCCAGGTGAGCGAGGCAAAGCTGCGGAACATGGAGCCGAGGCCGATCGTGAGCATAACCACCGCGAACTGGGGCTGGCCGATGACCCGCCGCAGCACCGTGCTGTCGAGGACGGCGCCGAAGAGGCCGACGATCCCCACCGCGAGGGCGAGGGCGACCCAGTAGCCCACGCCGTACCAGACCACGAACATGTAGCAGACGAAGGCGCCCAGCATGAGCAGGTCACCCTGCGCGAAGTTGACCAGCTCGGTGGCCTTGTAGATGAGGACGAAGCCGAGGGCCACCAGGCCGTAGATGCAGCCGACGGCGAGGCCGTTCAGGGCGAGCTGCAGGATGGTATCCAGAGCGGACCCCCCACCGGTGGCACCGGCGCCCCGTCCGCCGCGGCGACCCTGTCGCGGCGTGATGGTAGTGGGGAGCGTTATATCCGGCCGGCGCCGGTCAAGTCAATGGGGCGAATCCACACCGCGGTGTCGTGGAAGACGGCGCCGCCGTTGGGGTAGCCGGGCTCGGCGCTGGTCAGCGCGTTGATCCCGATGCCGCCGGCGAACTCCTTGTTGGGCCAGACCCCCTCCACGACCACCACTCCCCGCTGCTGGCCCGGCCGCGGCTCGGCGTGGACGATGACCTCGCCGCGCTCGTTACCCAGGCGGACCGGGGTACCGGGCGCGGCCCCCAGCGCCGCGCAGTCCTCGGGATGGAGCAGGGCGGTGGGGCGCTTCTCGCGGGCCCGCGAGGATGAGGTCTCGGTGAACGTGGAGTTGAGGAACGTGCGCGCGGGAGCGGCCACGAGGCGGAAGGGCTTGTCCGCCGTCGCGCGGTCGATCACGTCGAAGTGGTCGGGCAGGGTGGGCATCCGGTCACCGCGCCCGCCCCAGCGCGGCCAGTCCGGCTTGAAGTGGAACCGCCGGTCCGCGGTCGGGAAGCCGTCCAGGAAGTGCGCGGTCTCGAAGGCCGGCGCGTGGTCCTGGCCGCCGCGCTGCCAGTTGGTCTCGGCGTCCCACATGCCCGATGTCCGGAGCGTCGCGTCCATGATCTCCCAGGCCGTCATCTCGAAGCCGCGATGGCGGGCGCCGAGCCGCTTGGCGAGCGCGCAGATCACCTGGTGGTTCTCCCGGCACTCGCCCGGCGGCTCGATCACCTTCTTGGCGACCTGGAAGTAGGTGTGCCCGCTCGCGGTGTAGAAGTCGTCGTGCTCGACCATCATGGTGGCGGGCAGCACGATGTCGGCGAAGGCGGCGGTCTCGGTGAGGAACTGCTCGTGCACGCAGAGGAAGAGATCCTCGCGCGCGAGGCCTCGGTGGACGAGATGAGTCTCCGGGCAGACCATCGCCGGATTCGTGTTCTGCACGAGCATCGCGGTCACGGGAGGACCGCCCAGCAGCGCCTTGCGGTCGCCGGTGAGGATGGGGCCGAGGCGCGACTGGTCGAGCGCGCGGATCGACCGGTCGACGAGGTCGAGCCCCTCGATGAGCGACCGGTCCAGCGGGTAGAGGGCGGTCTGGCCGTAGACGGCGCCGCCGCCCTTGTACTGCCAGGCCCCGGTGATCGCGGGCAGGCAGGACACGGCATGCATGTTCACCGCCCCGTTTCTGGAGCGGCTGAAGCCGTGGTGGCAGCGGATGAAGCTCTTCTTGGTGCGGCCGTACAGCCGCGCGAAGTCGACGATGGCGGCCGCGGGCAGCCCGGTGATCGCGGCCGCCCACTCGGGCGTGCGGGTGGCCACATGCGCGGCCAGCTCGTCCGGGCAGTCGGTGTAGGCGCGCAGGTAGCTCCAGTCGGCCAGGCTCTCGGCGAACAGCACGTGCATGATCGCGCACGCCAGCGCGCCGTCGGTTCCCGGACGCGGGGCCACATGGAGATCGGCCCGGGCCGCGGTGTCGGTGCGGTACGGATCCACCACCACCAGCTGGGCGCCGCGGCGCTTGGCCGCCATCGCGTGGCTCATCACGTTGATCTGGGTGCTCACCGGGTTGCCGCCCCAGATCACGACCAGGTCGGAGTGCTCGTCGACTTCGCGGAGGTCGACGCCGCGCTTGGCCCCGACCCCGGCGGCCCACCCGGTATCCGACAGGGTCACGCAGATCGTGGAGTAGTAGCGCGAGTAGCCCATCGCGTGGCGCAGGCGGTTGATGCCGTCGCGCTGCACCAGGCCCATGGTGCCGGCGTAGTAGTAGGGCCACACCGTCTCGGGGCCGAGGGCCAGCGCCTGACGGATGAAGGCCTCCGCCACCGTGTCGAGGGCCTCCTCCCACCCGATTCGCTCGAAGCGCCCCGCGCCCTTGGGCCCCACGCGGCGCATGGGGTGGAGCAGCCGATCGGGATGGTGGACCCGCTCGGCGTAGCGGCCTACCTTCTCGCAGATGACCCCGCGCGTGTAGGTGTTGCGGTGGGAGCCACGCACGCGGCCGATGGTCCGCGCGTCGATGCGCTCCACCTCCAGCGCGCAGGTGCTGGTGCAGTCGTGGGGGCACACCGAGGGAGCGATGAGCATACCTGGAGGATACCCTAGGTGCCCTGGGCCCGGTCCGCTTCGTGGCGCGTCTCGAACACGCGGGAGGTGAGCTGGCGCTGCTCGAGCTCCTTGGCGAACCTCAGCCGCAGATAGCCGCTGTTGGTGAAGCGGGAGACCTTCAGGTAGTAGGTCTGCTCGACGTACTTGACCGCGTCCATGTAGGCGGCCATCGCGTCGTCGTCCACCGTGAACCCTTCGTAGTTGACGATGGAGTTGACCCGGCGGCCGAGCGGCCCGAGGAGACGGTCGACCGCGGCGACGATGGTCCGGATGTCCTCCTCCCGCCGCACCCGCATCCCCGAGTAGTTCATGAACACGGTATTGGTGGCCGCGTCGTAGTGCAGGCGGTCGTCGATGTTGATGTCGAGGATCCGGTCCCGCAGCCCCATCGGCCGGGGCTGGAAGATGGCCGACGCCATCTCCACGGGCTGGCTCACGACGGGCCGGAACGGGAGGTGCCGGAGCACGTCGCGCTCCAGATCGATCCCCGGGGCGATCTCGGCCAGCTCGAGGCCCGCTCCGGTGAGGCGGAAGACGCAGCGCTCGGTGACGTAGAGCACGTCCTGCTTCCGCCGGGCCGCGTGAGGGCCGCTGAAGGTGACCTGCCCGACCCGCTCCACGAACTTGGTCACCCTGCCTTCGGTCACGATGTGGAGCGCCCCGTCCCGCACCGCGACCTCGGCGCCTCCCGCCGAGAAGCTCCCCATGAACACGACCCGCTTGCTGTTCTGGCTGATGTTGATGAAGCCGCCGCAGCCCGCGATGCGATCGCCGAATCGGCTCGCGTTGACGCTGCCGGAGCCGTCGCACTCCGCGAAGCCGAGGAAGGCGGAGTCGAGGCCGCCGCCATCGATGAAGTCGAACTGCGCGCAGTGGTCGATGACCGCCTGACGGTTGGTCGCGGCCCCGAACTCCACGCCGCCCGCGGGCACGCCCCCCATCACGCCCGGATCGACGGTGAGGGTCAGCAGATCGTAGATGCGCTCCTCGTTGGCCACGCGACCCACGTTGTCCGGGATGCCGATGCCGAGGTTGACCACGCTGCTCGGCAGCAGCTCCATCGCCGCGCGCCGAGCGATCACCTTCTTGTCGTCGAGGGGCAGAGGCGGCAGCATCGTGGTGGGGATGCGTATCTCGCCCGAGAGCGCCGGATTGTAGGGGATGCCCCAGGTCTGCGTGTGGTGCTGCGGCTCCGCCACCACCACCGCGTCCACCAGCACGCCCGGGATGCGGACGTCGCGGGAATCGAGCGTGCCCTCCGCCGCGATGCGCTCCACCTGGCAGATCACGTAGCCGTGCGAGTTCCGCGCGGCCAGCGCCATCGCGAGGTTCTCGAGGACCAGCGCCTCGCGCTCCATCGTGATATTGCCGTCGGGATCGGCGGTCGTGCCGCGGATGAACGCCACGTTGATGGGCAGCGCCTTGTAGAAGAGATACTCCTCGCCGGAGACGGTCATCACGCTGACGAGATCCTCCTGCGTGACCCGGTTCATCTTGCCGCCTTCGAGGCGCGGGTCGACGAAGGTGCCGAGCCCGACCCGGGATAGGGTGCCCGGTTTGCCCGCGGCGATGTCGCGGTAGAGGTGGGTGATCACTCCCTCCGGCAGGTTGTAGGCCTCGACCTTGTTCCCGAGCACGAGCGCCACCACCTTGGGCGCGAGTCCGTAGTGCCCGCCGATCACTCGCTTGAGCAGCCCCTCGTGCCCCAGGTGGTTGAGCCCTCGGTCCTTGCCGTCGCCCTGGCCGGTGGAGTGGACGAGGGTCAGGTCCCGCGGCGTGCCGGTGTCGAGGAACCGTCGCTCGAGCGTGACGAGGAGCTGCTCCGGGATCCCGTGGCCACCGTAGCCGGTGGTGGCGAGGACGTCGCCGTCGTGCAGGACGGAGATCGCGTCCTCGGCGGGGATGACTTTCTTGAGCATGGTGGACACTCCTGTGGCGAAGGGTAGGTCAGGGTAGCGATCCGGCCGCGCCTAGGCAAGGGCAAAGAGCCCGGGTTTGGTACACTCGCGGCATGACCGACGAGCGACCGAAGACTGCGTACGAGCTGGCGATGGAGCGACTCGCCCGGAAGGACCAGGACGCGGGCGGGGCGAGCCGCCCGCTCACCGACGCCCAGAAGGCGGCGATCGCCGAGGCCCGCCAGCTCCACCAGTCACGCGTCGCGGAGCGGGAGATCCTCCATCAGGCCGCCCTCCGCAAGGCGAGCAGCCACGAGGAGGTCGACCAGCTCAACGAGGCCCTGCGGCGCGATATGGACCGGCTCGCCGGCGATCGCGACCGGAAGATCGCGCAGATCAGGGGGGAGAAGGTCTCTCAGGCCGAGTAGCGCGACACCGCCTCCTCGTTCCACTCGATCCCCGCGCCGGGCCGGTCCGGGATCTGAGCAAAGCCGTCCTTCACGAGCACCGGCTCCCGCAGGAGAGGCGCGGCCCAGTCCATGAACTCGAGCCAGTGGCAGGTCGGTGTCACGCCCAGGAGGTGCCGGCTGAACTCCGGGAAGAGATGGCTCGACATCTCGATGCCGTGCGCGTGGGCGAGCGCCGCCGCCCGCAGCCAGCCGGTGACCCCGCCGATGCGCTGCACGTCGGGCATCACGAAGTCGAGCGACCGGAGCCCGATGGCGCGGGCCATCTCGAAGGCGTCGACGAGGTTCTCCCCGGTCTGGATCGGCGTGGCCACCTCCGCCGCTATGCGCGCATATCCTTCGTAGTCGTCGTGACGCACCGGCTCCTCGATCCAGTAGAGGCCCTCGCCGTCGAGGCCGCGCCCCCGCCGGATCGCCTCGCTCACGGTGAGGCGCTGGTTGAAGTCGCACATGAGCGTGGCCCCGTCCCCGATGCGCTTCTTCACCGCGCGCACCGCGGCTAGGTCCTGGGCGAAATCGTCGCGGCCCACCCGCAGCTTGATCGCGCGGAAGCCCTCGCCCAGGAGGGCCTCCGCCTCGTCGGCGAGCGCCTCCACCGGCTGGATCCAGAGCCCGTTGCTGTTGTAGGCGGGAATGGCCCGGGGTGCGCCACCCAGCAGCGTGACGAGCGGCACGCGGTGGACCTGGGCGAGCGCGTCCCACGCCGCCATGTCGAGCCCGGCCAGGGCCAGGCCCACCAGGCCGTTCGGGTCGAGCAGGGTGAGCTGGCGGCGGAGCTTGGCCTCGAGATCGAGGGGCGCCAGCGCGTCGCCCCTGATCATCTCGAACAGCCCCTGGGCGCAGCCCACGATGGAGGGCAGTGTCCACGGCGCGAAGCCGAAGACGTAGGAGCGTCCCGTGATGCCACCGTCCATCTCGAGATCGAAGAGCACCAGGGGCGCCTTCGGGATGGCACCGCTGGCGCTCACCGGAGGGCGGCGGATCGGGACCAGCACGGGACGGGCGCGCAGCGCGCGGATGCTGGGGCCTGCCGTCATCGATCGACCCTGGCCGTCGCCTACTTCTTGAACTCCCCCAACGCCTTGTCGTAGGCCGTGGCCAGGTCGCGGTAGGCCTCGGCGAAGCCGTCCTTGGCCTTATCCCACGAGGCCTTCGTGGCCTTGCCCAGCTCGGAAGCCTTCTGGGAGGCCTTGGTCCGCTTGGCCTTGAGGTCCTTGATGAGCGCCTGGGACTTGGCCTTGGCCTCGCCGGTCTGCTTGGCGGCCTGCTTCTCGAGATCCTTGATCTTGCCGTCGGCGTCGGCAATGACCTTCTTCGAGTGCGCCACCGCCTCGTCCTTCTTCTCGACCGTGTAGTTCTTGATCGCCTCGATCGTCTCCGATGCCTTCTGTCCGACGTCCCTGGCGGAGGTCTGGGCCAGGGCGGGAACCGACGAGGTGACGAGCAGCGCGATGATCGCGACCAGCACCGGGATGATCCGAGGCAGCATGTGCGCGTCTCCTTGCCAACGCCGAGGATTGAAGGCCACCCGAGCATAGCCCCGCGAGCGGAGCCGGGCAATGCAGGATGCTTGACACGCGGCGGCGGAGCGGACGAAGATCGTACGCAGGAGGGACCCTCATGACGACGCTGCAGCGGGCGGAGGCGGCCGAGCACGCGCTGAGCCAGGAGCTCGACCGGGTGGTGGTCAAGTCGGTGCTGTTCACCTCCGGGGAGCGGGACCCCCGGAAGCCGGTGACGCGCCCGCCGGACGACGGCCGGCTCTACATGATGGGCCACGACCCCCGCCTGCCGAAGATGCCGGACAAGCCCACCCTCTTCGACTTCTTCCGCCTGCGCTTCGGTCCGTCCGCGCACCTGCTGCAGAGCGCGCGCCTCGCCGTGAAGAACGGGGTGGACGAGAAGGTCGTGCTCGCGTGCCTGCTGCACGACATCGCCATCGCCGGGTTCATCCGGAGCGACCACGGCTACTGGAGCGCTCAGCTGCTCGAGCCCTACGTCGACGAGGAAGTGGCCTGGGGCATCCGCTACCACCAGGCCCTACGCTTCTTCCCCGACGAGTCGGTCGGGTACCGCTACCCGGAGCTGTACACGAAGCTGTTCGGCGCCGACTACGTGCCGGAGCCGCACATCCAGGAAGCGTACCGGTACGCGCGCAACCACAAGTGGTACATGACCTCGCGGCTCATCACGGTGAACGACCTCTACTCCTTCGATCCGACCGTGCAGGTGGAGCTCGAGGAGTTCACCGACGTGGTGGGGCGCCACTTCCGGCAGCCGAAGGAGGGGCTTGGCTTCGATCAGAGCCCCGCGGCGCACATGTGGCGCACCATCAACTGGCCGACGCGCTACCTGTAGCCGCGCCCGCGGGGCGCCGCTCGCCTCATCGATCAGAAGAAGAGCGCGGACGCGGTCACCTGCTGATCGAGCAGTCGCAGCTCCGCCAGGTACGCCTCGAGGTGCTGATGGACGAATTCGGCCTCGAACGCGCGTCGCCGATCGAGCCCACCCGCGAAGGTCACGAGGCCGGCCCGGGCGTGCCGGTAGCCCAGCGGGGCGACACGCACCGCGATGACCGGAATCAGCGCCCGCAGCGCGGTGCGCCGGGGCGCGTAGAGCTCGGGAATCTCCTCGAGCTCATCCGCCTGCCATGCGTGGGGGACGACGTCCTTGCTGTTGCGCAGGTGATGGTGGTCGGGCCCGAGCATCGCGTCGATGCGGTCGGCGAAGCCCGCATTGCCCGGGGTGGGCGACGCGAAGGCGTGACAGGCCACCCGGGCGCCCCGGCCGCCGTCCCACGGCCCGGTGTCCGCCGACCCGAGCAGCTCCTTGAGCCAGAGCGCGAGGGTGGACGCGAGTGCGCCGCCCTTGCTATGGCCGGTGACCACGACGTCGAGCGGCCCTGCGGCCGCCCGGGCCTCGTCGGCGAGCAGGCCGAGCAGATCGAGGCCCGTCTCGTCCGGGGCCGCCGGCGCCGATCGGGGGCGCAGGTCCATCCAGGGCAGGGTGACCGCGTTCCGGAGGCGGTTGAGGTGGTCCTGCGCCCACGCGGTCGGCTCCTGCACGAATCGCTCCCAGCCCGACGCGATCCGGTCGATCTGGTCCTCGAGGGCGTTGCGCGCCACTGCGGGACGGCGCGCGGCCACGGCGGGATCGAGCGCGACGCGGGGCGAGCGCATGGTCCGTAGCTTGCTGAAGCCGAGCGCGGTGCTCGCCGAGATCGCGGCGTCGTCCGCGGCCCGCGCGTAGGGCCAGGGCACGGTGGTGCTCACCCAGAAATCGCCGAACAGCCAGTCGGAGGCCGAGATCGGATTGGTCCCGCGGATCGCCACCACGTAGCGGGTGGGCTCCCGGCGGCTCTGCACCACGTACATCGCGGCCGAGTCGAACGCGTCCGGACCGCTACGGCTCGTCACCGGTCCCCACACGAGCGTCCACTGGTCCTTGACCGGCGGGAGCGTGTGCAGGCCGTCGAGCACGGCCCCGCAGACCGCGTCGGTGTGCGAGCCGCCGCGCAGGAGATCGTGGAACCCCCGGTAGGCGAGTCCCGCGAGCGTGAGCATCACCTGATCGGCGGTGTACGGCATCGCGCTCCGGCTCCTTCGCCTCGCTCGGAGGTTAGGAGTCGCCTGGGCGACTGTCAATCTTCCCGTGTCCTTACTGGGCGACCGGCGGGCGCGGGCTTTCGCTCAGTCGCGTCGCGAGGGAAGCGAGGTCGCCGCGTACGTCCCGGCCATGCCGCGCGTGTCCGGCTGATACGGGATGGGCGCGCCCGGATCGTCGGGCGTGATCGGCAGCGGCACGCCGTCGCGCCGGCCGAGCGCGCGCTCGACGAGATCGAAGAGCGGCCCCTTCTCGTACTGTGCGTAGAAGCCGGCGGTGAGGCGGATCGGGTCGCCGGAGTAGAAGCGCACGTACTGGGCCATGCGCTGGGCGAAGGCCTCGCCGGTAGCGTCCCACGCGAGCTTGAACAGCGCGATGCGCTCCTCGGCGGGGACGCCCGCGCGCCCGCGCACGTAGCGGTCGATGTAGGGCCGGAGCTCCGAGCTCTGCAGATCGGCCTCGCTCGGCGCGTAGAAGAAGCCGCCCGCCGCGAGGGTCTGCACGATCTCCACGAAGCGGCTGTAGACCTTGCCCGTCTGCAGGTGGAAGGCGCGCAGGCCGTGGCCGCCCGGGACCCATACTCCGGTCGGCAGCCGTTGGGCCATGGCCTCCGAGCCGTAGAAGACGGCCCGCGCGATCTCCATCTGACTCAGCATCTCGCCCAGCTTCTCCTGCACGTGGAGGAAGCCGGTGATGCCGATGGCGTCGGCCACCTTCATGGCGAGGCCGCAGAAGAACTCGAGCTGGCTCAGCATGCGCGCGCTCGTCTGCAAGTTGATGAGGGCGCCGTAGTCGGCGCCCATGGTGTTGATGATCTCGGCGCTGCCCGGGCTGCCGTCGACCATGACCCGGTCCCACGGCACCAGTACATCCTCGAACACCGCGATGCAGTCCATCTCCTCGAAGCGGCTCGACAGGGGGTGGTCGAAGCGCGAGCGCGGCAGCGGCGACACCGTCTCGCGGCAGATGAACTTGAGCCCGGGAGTGGAGGACGGGATGCCGAAGGCGAGCGCGTAGGCGTCGTCCCCGGGCGCCACCCCACCGAACGGGATCACCGCGACCTCCTCCGTGATCGGGGCCATGGTCCCGAGCATCTTGGCCCCGCGCACGATGATGCCGTCGGCCGTCTCGCGCACCCGTCCCAGATGGAAGTAGGGGTCCTCCTGCTGGGCCGAGGTCTTGCTGCGGTCGATCTGCGGGTTGATCAGCATGTGTGTGAGGAACACGTCGTGCTCGCGCACGTGCTCGTAGTAGCGGGTGGCGTTCTCCCCGAACCGGGCCCCCGCGCGGGCGAAGCGATCGGCCATGAGGTGCCAGCCGGTGACGAACTGGTTCATGAAATCGGGGGAGCGGCCCATGAACCCGAAGTTGTGGTCGGCCCGGAGCTTGAAGTGCTTGCGCTTCTTCACGAGCTCCTCGCGTGAGCGGGGCACGAGGAACGACGTGGAGACGGGCTGGCCGGTGGTCGGCGACGGATAGGTCATCACGTCGCGGTAGGCCGGATCGCCCTGCATGTCGTACTGCTCGGCGATCGCGCGGATCGGCTCCTGGAAGATCGGCTCCGCGGTCACCTCGGTGACGCGCCGGCCGCCCAGGTAGACGCACGGCGGCCGCTTCCTGATCGACTCGATGTATTCGGCTCCGCTCCGGGCGGGCATGGCGCTCACCCTTTCACGAAACGGGGGGCCCGTCAACCGCGGGTCGACAGATTCTCGCCGCGGTGGCAGAATCGCGCCGGTATCGGATCCCACGCGAGGAGAGAGACATGGACGCCAACGTGAAGAAGACGGTGCTGCGCATGATTCCCTACGGGCTCTACGTGCTGACCGCGAAGGGCAAGGACGACGCGGTCGCGGCCGCCACCGTAAACTGGGTCACCCAGGCCTCGTTCGCGCCCCCGCTCGTGGTGGTCGGCGTGAAGGCCGACTCCCAAACGCACGCCCTGATCAAGGAGTCGAAGGCCTTCGCGCTCAACGTGCTCGGCAAGGGGCAGCAGGCGATGGCCTTCGCCTTCTTCAAGCCGGCGGTGCGCGAGGGGCAGACGATCTCGGGCGAGCCGTTCCGCCGGGGCAGCACCGGCGCGCCGATCCTCGAGCGCACGCCCGCCTTCGTGGAGTGCCGGCTCGTGGACTCGATCGAGAAGGGCGACCACTCGGTGTTCGTCGGCGAGGTAGTGGATGCTGGCCAGGGCTCGGCGATCGAGGGCCGGGCCGACGACGCGACCCTCTGGCTGAAGGAGCTGGGTCCGAACGTCTTCTACGGCGGCTAGCTGCGCGCGCCGAGCTTCAGCAGCTCGCCGACGGTGGCAGAGGCCTTGAGGCCGCTGCCGGTCAGCACCAGCACGGTCGTCTCCTGCGGCCGGATGACGCCGGCGTCCAGGAGCCGGGTGAGGCCGGCGGCGGCCACCGCCGAGGTGGGCTCGACGTACAGGCCGAGGCGCGCGAGCGCCCTGAGGGCCTCGACGATCTCGCCCTCCTCGACCGCCACCACGGTCCCGCCGGTCTCCCGCACCGCGCGGAGCACCTCCGCCACCCGGGTGGGCTTGGGGGTGGCAATGCCCTCGGCCATCGTAGGCTGCACCAGGGTGGGCACCAGATGCTCCACGCCCTCGCGGTACGCGGCCGCGAGCGGCGCGCACCTCGCGGCCTGCACGCCAAAGAGCCGCGGCCGCCGCGCGATCTCGCCCGCGCGCAGCAGCTCGTCGAAGCCGCGCTCGGCGCCCAGCACGTTGCTACCGTAGCCGAGCGGCACCACCAGGTTGTCGGGCGCGCGGAAGCCCGACTGCTCCCAGATCTCGTAGGCGAGGGTCTTGGTGCCCTCCACGAAGAACGGCTGCCAGTTGTGACTCGCGTAGAAGATCTGATCGCTCTGGCGCAGCGCGGCCTCCGCTACGTCCTGGCGCGAGCCCTTGATCGTCACCACGTCGGCCCCGCACGCCGCGATCTGCGCGATCTTCGGGTAGGAGGCGGTCTCGGGCACCAGGATGCGGCAGCCCATGCCGGCGGCGGCCGCGTAGGCCGACAGCGAGGCGCCCGCATTGCCGGACGAGTCCTCGAGCACATCCGTGACGCCGCGGCTCTTGAGGTAGCTCACCAGCACGGTGGTGCCGCGGTCCTTGAACGAGCCGGTGGGCATCATGAACTCGAGCTTGAAGCGGACCGGGGCGCGGTGCCACGCGCCGTCGAGCAGCGGGGTCCAGCCCTCGCCGAGGCTCACCGCGTGCTCCGCGCCCACCGCGAGGGCCCTCGCGTAGCGCCACACCGAGCGCCGCGCGGTGTCGACGTCGGCGCGCTTGAGCCCGGGCCCGGGCGAGAGGTTCAGGTAGTGGCCGGAGTCGGAGCGCCAGCGCGGCTCGGCCAGCGGATAGGTCTGCCCAGTCGAGGGATCGACGTAGTGCACGGCGGAGTCCGTCAGAGGGCAGCTTCGAGGACGCCGGAATGCTCCCGCTCGGCGCCGGTCGCGAGAGGGGGCATCAGGTCGGAGACCCCGGCAGACACCGCGTCGGCCATCGCGGCCATATTGTACAGGTCCCGCCTCAGAACTTCTCGGTGGCACCGCCCCCGCCGAACTTCCCGCCCTCGCCGGCGAAGCCGGGCCGGTCCGCGGCCGCCGCCGGCGTGAAGGCGGCGACGACCGGGACGACCTGGAGCGCGTGCTGCCGCCGCTCGTCGGAGAACAGGGGCTCGGCGGTGAAGCCCGCGAGCTCGTGCGCGGGGGCGCGCCGCAGCGCGCGCTCGACCACGAGGGCCGCGATCACCAGCACCGCGCCCGCCACGATCAGCACCGTCCAGAGCGGCGCCAGGTGCACGTAGTGGCGCAGGGTGACGAGCGACAGGGCGGCCAGGACGATGCCGGTGTCGAGGACGAAGGTGCGCCGCGAGCGGACGCCCCACGCGAGGACGGCCAGCGGAACCACCGTGGTGGCGCCCGCCGAGAGCGCGAAGAGCCCGCGCGACGAAGGAGGGCGACCCGGCGAGTGGCGGACCATCTCCTCGAGCAGGTGCTCGTCCAGGGAGAAGACGTTCACCGCCGCGTAGACGGCCCCGATCCCGGCCACGACCAGGACCGCCGCCCCGAGGCGGTGCGACGGCGCCCAGGAAGCCGTGTCGAGGCGGCGGGCGGCGAGGGCGACCAGCGCCGCCCCGACCAGGAGCCAGAGGAGCCGGCCGTGGGGCAGCCGCCCCAGGAACAGGAAGACCGACAGCGCGGCCAGCGCGGCGAAGACCGGGCTTCCCCACCGCCAGCAGGCGGCGGCCCAGGCGAGCGTGCTCGCGATCAGGAGCAGATCGATCGCGTGGTCGTCGATGCGGCGGCTCGCCGTCTCGGTGAGGAAGAGCACGAGGGCCAGGAGGAGGAGGCCGACGCCCAGCAGCGCGGTCATCCCCGCCGCGCCCCGGCGCGCGAGCCGCGGCGAGGCCTCCAGCCGCTCGGTGGCGACGACGCAGCCGGCCGCGAACAGGAGCGAGACGATCTCGGCCGCGGTCGGGCTGCGGCCGATCGCGATCGCGAACGCTCCGAATGCGGCCTTGATCGCCGCCGCGAGCACTCCCGCGGTGAGCACGCGCCACACGAGTGACGGGGTGACGCAGGGATCGGGGAAGGCCTCCCGGATCGCCTGCTCGGTCGGCTCGTCGATGAAGCCGGCCCGCCGCCAGCCGCCGGCCACCTCGCGCACCTCCGCGGCGCGCTCCCAGGCCACCGAGTCCGCTCTCATCCTTCTCGCTCTCGCATCCTTCGGTAGGCCGTTGCGATGACCGCGAGCACGCCCACGCCCAGGAGCGCGGACAGCAGCAGGGGAATGCTGCTCGCGCCGGAGGACTGGAACGGCTCGAAGATGAGGCGGACCAGCCCCAGGTACCCCGCGACGACCCCTTCCGCGAAGTAGAGCGGCCGGCCGAGTCGCAGCGAGAGCCACACCACGAGCCCTGCGACGATCAAGAGCACGAGCAGCCAGGCGGGCCAGGCCACCCAGTCGTCGAGGGCTCCCGACACGAGCGCGCCCAGCAGTAGGAGCAGCCCCGCGTTGGCGTAGACCTCCTCGAAGTGCGCCTTGCGCCCGAGCCTCACCGAGAGCGCCGCCGCGCCGACGTAGAGGGCGCCGAGGACGATGGCGTTGACCCGCAGCGGCGGGTCGTCGATCGATGACGCGCCGTGGACCAGGCTGATCGAGATGCCCCGCCACGCGGCGAGCGTGGACAGCGCCAGGCCGAGCACGGTGCGGGAGTCCCACCGGTAGGCGGCCGCCAGGTAGACCACCGCCACGAGGAGCAGGTGATAGGTCCATCGCGGCCCCAGCACCGTGAACTGCACCTCCACGTACGCCAGATCGGCCGCGAGCAGCAGGAGCCCGAGCAGGAGCACGTAGTCGAACGCGACGTTCGGAGAATCGACGGCTCCCCACGAGAAGGGCGTGGCCTTGCGGATCACCCAGGCGAAGCACGCCAGCGAGGCGAGGCCGATGCCGGCCGAGATGGCGAGCGGCCCGATCTGCTGCTGGTGCTCGGCGACGAGCACGCCGACGCCCGAGGTGAGCAGCAGGACCCCGGCGTAGAGCAGCGCGCGGATCTCGAAGCGGACGGAGACGAGCTGGCGGCGGGCGACCCGATCGAAGAAGGCGGCGGGCCCGTCGGCGAGGACGCCGGCGGCCTTCAGACGGGCGATCGCGCCCGCGACGTCCGGATTCACGCGGCGCCCGCGGACGCGGGCCGCGCGTAGCTCACGGTCAGGATCTCCCAGACGTGGGTGTTCGGGTCGTTCCAGTAGACGTTGCGCCCGCCGAGCCGCGTGTTGATCTTCATGTCGGCCGGGCCGAGGGGCTGGCTGCGGTACTTCAATCCGTGGCTCTTCAGGCGGTCGAAGATCGCGTCGAACTCGGCCTCGCTGACCCGGAAGCAGTAGTGGTGGCTGTCGAATCGATCGCGGGCCGCGAAGTCGAGCGTCAGGCCGTCGTTGACGTACACCGGGGTGAAGGGCCCGCCGTCGGGGTCCCAGGCCACGCCGAGCAGCTCGGCGAGCAGCCGGGCCGAGGCCACCGGGTCGTGAGCCGGGACGATCAGGTGATCCAGCGCGAGAGCCATCGGCCACCTCCCCCACGGCCGCCCCGGGCCGTGCGGGCTCACCGTAGCGAGCGGGCTCCGGGTTGTCAAAGCCGGTTGACAGCTTCCCGCGCGACGGGGTAAGACGGCAGCCATGCTCGCGATCGACGCGCCACGCTTCTGGTCCACCGTCATGCGCTCCGGCGAGATCGGGCCGGGGAAGGCGGGCGGCCTCCGCCGACTCGCGCTGACCGACGCGGACAAGGAGATGCGCGATCTCTTCATCACCTGGTGCACCGAGGCCGGCTGCACGGTGGAGGTGGACCGTGTCGGCAACATCTTCGCCCGCCGCCCCGGCACCGACGCCCACCTGCCGCCGGTGCTGATGGGCAGCCACCTCGACACCCAGTTCGCGGGCGGCAAGTACGACGGCATCGTGGGGGTGCTCGCGGGCCTCGAGGTGCTCCGCACCCTCGACGACCGTCGCGTCGCCACCAAGCGTCCCCTCGAGCTGGTGTGCTGGACCAACGAGGAGGGCGCCCGCTTCACGCCGCCGATGGTCGCCTCCGGCGCCTTCGCGGGGGTGTTCGACGTGGACTGGGTCCTCGCCCTGCGCGACGACGACGGCCGGCAGTTCGGAGCCGAGCTCGAGCGCATCGGCTACAACGGCAAGGCCGCGGTGGGCGGGCGGTCGATCGACGCGTACTTCGAGCTGCACATCGAGCAGGGGCCCATCCTCGACCGCGAGGCGGTGCCGGTCGGCATCGTGGTGGGCGGCTACGCGACCCGCGGCATGCACGTCGACGTCCACGGCGAGACCGCCCACGCGGGGCCGACCCCGATGGACCGGCGGCGCAACGCGCTGGTGGGCGCCGCGATGCTCGCGGTCGCGGTCAACGACGTGGGCTGGAAGTACCACGCGACCGAGGGCAAGGCCACGGTGGCGCGCCTGATCGCCTGGCCCAACAAGGCGGGCATCCTCTCCGAGTACGCCCAGCTGACCTGCGACGTGCGGCACGCGGAGCGGCCGGTGGCCGATCAGATGTGGGCGGAGGTGAAGGCGGCGATGCCCGACTGTGCCCGGCGCGCCAACGTGGAGATGCGCATCGCGGGGGAGTGGCAGTTCGGCAGCGAGCGCTTCGACCCCGGCTGCGTGCGGCTGATCCGCGAGGCGGCCCAGGCCCTCGGCGTCGCCCACCGGGACATCCTGAGCCAGGCCGGCCACGACGCGTACTACATCTCGCGGATCGCACCCACCGCGATGATCTTCACCCCGTGCCGCGACGGCGTCTCGCACAACGAGGCCGAGCACGCCGAGCTCGACTACACCTCGCCGGGCGTGAACGTGCTCCTGCACGCGGTGCTGGCCCGGGCGAACCGGTAGAGGCGCGAGATCGCCGACCCGTCCCGGTCGCTCCTCCGCCATCCGCCGTTCGCCCTCCTCTCGTCGTCCCGGGTCCTCGCCAGCGTCGGCTTCCAGATGCTGGGCGTCGCGGTGGCCTGGCAGCTCTACGAGCTGACCGGCAGCGCGCTCGACCTGGGCCTGGTCGGCCTCGTGCAGTTCGTGCCGATGGTCCCGCTCACCCTCGTGGTCGGGCAGGTGGCCGATCGCTGCGACCGGCGCGTTATCGTGATCGCCTGCGAGGTCGTGAAGGCGGCGGCCGCCGCCGCGCTGGCCCTGGGCGCGCTCGGCGGCTGGCAGACCCGCGCCAGCATCTTCGCGCTCGTCGCGCTGCTCGGCGCGGCCCAGGCTTTCGAGAACCCCGCGATGACCGCGCTGGTGCCCGAGGTGGTGGCGCGCTCGCTGATCGCTCCCGCGATGGCGTGGGTCATCTCGGCGGGCCAGACCGCTCAGATCGTCGGGCCCGCGCTCGGCGGCTTCCTCTACGTGTTCGGGCCGGGCGCCGCTTATTTCACGGCCGGGGCCATGTTCATCCTGGCCGCCGTGCTGGTGATGGCGATCCGCATCGAGCGCGTCGTGCGCCCCCGCGAGCCCATCACCCTCGAGACCGTATTCTCGGGGGTGGCCTTCATCCAGAGCCGGCGGGTCCTGCTGGGCAGCATGTCGCTCGATCTCTTCGCGGTGCTCTTCGGCGGGGCCACCGCGCTGCTCCCGGTGTTCGCCAAGGACATCCTCGGCGTGGGCCCGGTCGGGCTCGGGCTCCTCCGCTCCGCGCCCGCGGTGGGCGCCCTCGCCATCTCGATCTTCCTGGCGCGCTATCCGCTCGAGCGGCGCATCGGGCCGAACCTGTTCCGCTCGGTGATCGTCTTCGGGGCGGCCACGGTGGTGTTCGGCCTCTCCACCAGCTTCGCGCTGTCTCTGGTCTCGCTCACCGTGCTGGGCGCGGCGGACGTGGTCAGCATGGTCATCCGCATGTCGCTCGCCCAGATCCGGACGCCGGACGCGATGCGCGGGCGGGTGAGCGCGGTGCACTCCCTCTTCACCGGCACCTCGAACCAGCTGGGCGCCTTCGAGTCGGGCGTGCTGGCCGCGCTCATCGGCACCGTCCCCTCGGTCCTCCTGGGCGGCGTGGGCACGATCGCGGTGGCCGGCCTTTGGATGCTCCTCTTCCCGGAGCTGCGCCGGCTCGGCCGCTTTGAAGAGTGACGCGCCGGCGGCGGAAAGAGGCCGCCGGTGCCGGTCGCTTCAGGAATCGAAGCGGCGCAGGACCTGGCCTGGACGTTCGCCCGCGGGCTCCTCGACCACGCGGCCGCGCTCGAGCACGGGCCGGCCGTTGACCAGGCTCCACTGCACGCCGCGCGCCCGGGAGACGAAGCGGGGCTCGCCGGCGGGCAGGTCGCTGACCCACTCGACGGGCAGGGCGTCCACGGTGGCCGGATCGAAGATCGCCACGTCGGCCCAGTAGCCGGGCTCGAGCCGGCCGCGCTGCGGGATGCGATAGGCGCGGGCCGGATCGTCGGTCAGCCGCTTGACCGCGGTCTCGAGCGACAGGCGCCCGAGCCGGCGCACCCACTTGCCGAGGAGCGTGCTCGAGTAGCCGGCGTCGCACATCAGCGAGAGATGCGCGCCCGCGTCGGAGAGCGTGATGAGGGTGAGCGGGTGCACGATCAGGTCGCCCACCACCTTCTCGTCGGTGTTCAGCAGCCCGGCCAGGAACTCCACGTCGAGGCCGTCGGCGGCCACGAGATCGAGCCACGCGTCGACCGGATGCTTGCCGGTCTGCTGGGCGAGGTCGGCGAGGCTGCGGCCCTCGAGCGCCTTGTGCTCCGGCCGGGTCGTGCGCAGCACCTGGACCAGGTCCCAGCGCCCGCGGAAGACCGCGAAGCGCCGCGCATCCAGATCGGCCTTGAGCGCCGATCGGAAGGTCGGGTCGCGGTAGACCGCGAGCCAGCGCGCCTCCGGCTCCTTCATGACCCGCCGCCAGGCGGGCATGCCCTCGAACGGGTAGGGGTTCTTCATCGTGAAGTCCATGGTGAGCGGCCGGCAGGAGATCTGCGGCAGGACTTCCACGCCCTCGCGATGGAACGACTCGGTGACGGCCAGGCGCTCCGGCACGTACTCCGGCCGGTCGTCGCGCTGGAAGAACGCGGCCCAGATCACGGGGCGGCCGCTGGTCTGCCAGATCTCGCGCAGGTCGTCCATGGTCGTCTTGGGGCCGATGGTGGCCTGGAAGAGGCCGCGCCCGGACTCCCCCATCGCCTTCGTCAGGGCGAGGAGCTCGCTCCTGCCGGCGAGCCGGCTCGCCACCGGCAGGCCCCCCTCGCCCACGTGCGCCTCCGCGGTGGACGATCCGATGCCGATCGCGCCCGCGGCCATCGCCTCGCGCACCAGGCCGCACATCGCCGCGACCTCCTCGGAGGTCGCCACCCGGTGCTGGCTGTCACCGCCCATCACCCACTGGCGGATCGTGGAGTGGCCGAGCAGGGCGGCCACGTTCAGGCTCGGGTTGCAACGCTCGAGGTGATCGAGGTACTGCGGGAACGTCTCGAAGCCCCACGTGATTCCGGCGCGCATGGCGGCCAGCGACATGCCCTCGACCTTCACGAGCGTGCGCATGATGAGCTCGCGGTCGGCGGGGCGGCACGGCGCGATCGCGAAGCCGCAGTTGCCGATCACGGTGGTGGTGACGCCGTGCCAGATACTGCTGGTCGCGTAGGGATCCCAGGTGTACTGGGCGTCGTAGTGGGTGTGGACGTCGATGAAGCCGGGGGCCACCACGAGGCCACCCGCGTCGATCTCCCGCGCGCCCTGCTCGCGGATCTCGCCGACGGCGTCGATCCGCCCGTCCCGGATGGCCACGTCGGCCCGCCGTCCTGGTTTGCCGCTGCCGTCCACCACGGTACCGCCGCGAATCACGAGATCGGACATGTCGCCTCCCTGGGATGAGCGTGCCGGCCCACCTTTTCATCAAATCGCGGATCCGTCAACCCGGCCCGGTGTATAGTCCCGCTCAGTCGCGAGAGCGACGCCGGCATCTCCGTTTCGACGAGGTATGAGCGAGGACGCCATGATCAAGCCGATTCGACGCATCGTCACCGGTCACGACCCGCGCGGCCGCTCGATCTTCGTGAGCGACGGTCCCTCACCGCACGTGCTCACCATTCCGGGCCGCCCCGACTTCGCCCTGACCAATCTCTGGATCACCGATGGCGCCCCTGCGTCCAACGCCGGCAACGCCGATGCGGCCGCGCGCCCGGTGCGGCTCGAGCCGCCGCGGAGCGGTGCCATTTTCCGAGTGGTCGAGTTCCCACCCGACCGGGCCCCGGGCGGCTTCGACCGCGAGGCGGCCTTCGCCGCCATGGGCGCGCATCACGCGATGGATCCGGATGCCTCGCGGCATCCCGGGATGCACAAGACCGACACGGTGGACTTCGCGCTCGTGCTATCCGGCGAGATCTGGGCCCTGATGGACGAGGGCGAGACGCTGATGCGGGCCGGTGACACCCTCGTGCAGCGCGGGACCAACCACGCCTGGAGCAACCGGAGCGATCAGCCCTGCCTCGTCGCCTTCATCCTGGTGAGCGCGCGCCCGGTCGGGCCCAAGGCGGGGGCGAAGCCGGCGGTCAAGCGCGCAGCAGCCCGCGCCGGGCGAGGCTCGCCATCAAAGCGCCCGTCCCGAAGGCCCACGGCTCGGCCGCGTCGCAGGCCACGACCTCGTTGACCAAGCGCCCGATCTGGGGTGAGTGAATGCTGACGTTGTCGCCCGTCTTGTGCGTGAAGCCACTGCCGGGTGCGCCGCGGTCGGCCACCGGCGCGAACATGGTGCCGATGAAGAGCACGAGCCCGTCCGGGTAGCGGTGGTACTTCCCGATGGCCTGGCCGGCGAGCTCGGTCAGGTCGCGGCTGATCTCGCCGACCTGGGTCATGTGGGAGATCCGGAAGCCGTCCGACCCCTCCACCACCGTCTCGAACGTGACCCGCCGCGCGTGGTCCAGGGTGAAGCGCTCGTCGAGCAGGCGGAAGAACGGCCCCATCGCGCACGAGGCGTTGTTGTCCTTGGCGCGGCCCAGCAGGAGCGCGCTGCGGCCCTCCACGTCGCGCAGGTTCACGTCGTTGCCGAGCGTCACCGCGACGATCGCGCCGTCGCGGTTGATCACGAGCACCAGCTCCGGCTCGGGATTGCTCCACACCGAGGCCGGATGCACGCCCACGCGGGCCCCCGATCCCACCGCGGCCATCGGCGGGCACTTGCTGAACAGCTCCGCGTCCGGCCCGATGCCCACCTCGAGGTATTGCGACCACATCCCCTTGGCGACCAGCACCTCCTTGACGCGGGCGGCTTCCGCCGAGCCGGGCTTGATGCCGCGGAGATCGGGCCCGACGATGGCGGCGATCTCGCGGCGTGCGCCGTCGGCCAGGGCCGGATTGCCCTTGGCGCGCTCCTCGATCACGCGCTCGAGCAGGCTGGCCACGAAGGTCACCCCGCTGGCCTTCACCGCGTGCAGATCCGCGGGGGCGAGCAGCCACGGCTTCGCGGCGTCGCGCGCGCCCTCCACGCTGTTGGCGGCCAGGGTCTCGAGCGTCGCGAGCCGGGGCGCGTTCTTGATCGCGGCGCGCACATCGCCGGGCCGGGCGACGTTCAGCAGGAGGCTGGTCGTCGGATAGGTACGGGTCAGGTCCACGACCTCGTCGCCGCGCACCGCGACGACGCACGGGCCCTCCTCGGCGGGCACCCAGGCGCGCCCGACCAGCAGCGCGTCGCCCGCGTCGCGGGGCAGGCAGTCGCCGGCGGTCAGGGCGGGCGCCGGGCTCATGCGAGCGCCGCGTAGACCGCGTCCACCAGGCTCGACACGCGGCGGTCGGGATGGCGGGCGGTGCCGGTCACGTACTGGTTGGTCACGTAGCCGAAGCCGATGCGCGCGTCCGGGTCCGCGAAGCCGATCGAGCCGCCGCGGCCGGGGTGGCCGAAGGAGCGCCGGCCGGGCCCGCACTCGAAGATGCCGCCCGGCATGCCGAGCATGAAGCCGGTGGCGAAGCGCGTCGGCAGCGCGAGGACCGCGTCGCGGCCCCGGGACTGCTCCTCGATGGCGCGCCCGATGGTGGCCGGAGTGAGCAGGCGAGCTCCGTCGAGCTCGCCGCCGCGCGCGAGCGCCGCGTAGACGCGGGCCACCCCGCGCGCGCTGGCGTGACCGTTGGCCGCGGGGATCTCGGCCGCGCGCCAGGCGCGCGTGTTGACGATGTCGGGTGAGCGCGGCGGGTTCAGGAACGTGCGGCCGGAGACCGACTCCGGATCGGCGAGGATGGTGTCCCACAGCGTCGCCTCGCCCCCGGCGGGCGGGGGAGGGGCCAGGACCTCCGCGGCGCGGGCGTCGGCCTCCGCGGGTACGCCGATGAAGAAGTCGGCGTGCAGCGGGCCGGTGACCTCGTCGCGGAGAAACGCGCCTACGGTGCGGCCGTCCACGCGCCGGATGACCTCGCCCACCAGGTAGCCGAAGGTGATCGCGTGGTAGCCGTGGCGCTCCCCCGGTGTCCACCAGGGCGCGGTCTCGGCGATCGCGGCGGTCATCGCATTCCAGTCGAACAGCGCCGCGGCCGGCAGCGTCCGCCGGATCGCGGGCAGCCCCGCGCGGTGGCTCAGGAGCCAGCGCACCGGGATGTCCTGCTTGCCGGCGGCCCCGAACTCCGGCCAGTAGCGCGCCACCGGCGCATCGAGGTCGAGCTTGCCGCGCTCGGCCAGCATGTGGGCGCAGAGCGCCACCATGCCCTTGGTGGTGGAGGCCACGCTGACGATGGTGTCGGACTCGAAGGGCCGCGTGCGGGCGGCGTCGGCGTGGCCCCCCCAGCAGTCCACCACGCGCACGCCGTCCCGGTAGACGCAGACCGAGGCCCCCACGTCGCCGCGCTCCGTGAAGTTCCGGAAGAACGCCTCGCGAACGGCGGTGAAGCGCGGGTCGCAGTGCCCGTCGATGGTCAGCATCGGATCACGTGTCCTCCTAGGAGAGATCGTAGCCCGACGGCTTGCGGAAGCCGCCGATCTCGCGGGCCAGCAGCGCCGTGAAGCGGATCGGGGTCAGGTCTTCGAGATAGGGCCCGACCGCCTGGAGCCCGATCGGCAAGCCCTCGCGGGAGATGCCCACCGGGAACGCGGTGGCCGGCTGGCCCGGTACCGTGGAGAGCGCCGGATAGCAGAGCCCGTGGAGATACGGCACCGACTGGCCGTCGACCGTGAAGGTCAGGGTCAGGTCGCTGTCGTCGGCCGGCCACGCACGCTCGATGTGCGGATAGGCGAGCACGTTGATCGCGGGGGCCAGCAGTACGTCCCAGTCGCGGAAGAAGGCGCGCCACGCCGCGCGGTGCTGCTCGCGCCGCCCGTGCCAGAGGAGGTAGTCGCCCGCGGAGCCCTCGAGCCCGCGCGCGGCCGCCAGCGAGAGGTCGTCGCCCGCGCGGCGGAACGAGGTGACGCGCTGCCGGCGCGTCTCGGCGTCGACCCGTGCGCCCGTCACCGCGGAGAGCAGGGTGCGATAGAAGCCGTGGTACTCGCGGTGATCGCCGAGGCCGTCCGGCTGGACCTCCTTGACCACCGCGCCCATCTTCGTGAGCCGGGCGGCCAGATCCTGGAGAGCCGCGACGATCTGGCCGTCCACCGGCAGCCAGGGGATCGGAGGCAGGATCGCCACGCGGAAGTCGGCCAGCCGATCGCGCCGCGCCGCGGGCAGCGAGACCGTCCAGGCCACGTCCTCGCCCACGTCGGGGCCGGCCAGCACCGATAGCGCGAGCTCGAGGTCCTCCGCGCTGCGGGCCAGCGGGCCCTGCACGCCCATCACCACGGCCGCGTTCGGCAGGGGCGGCATCGGGAACTGACCGCTGCGGGGCAGCAGGGTCTCGCTCGGCCGATGCCCGTAGACGCCGCAGAAGGCGGCGGGCACGCGGATGGATCCGCCGATGTCCGAGCCGACCTCCAGAGCGGTCAACCCAGCCGCAAGAGCGGCCGCGCTGCCGCCGCTGCTGCCGCCCGGCGTCCGGCCCAGGTCCCAGGGATTGTTGGTGCGGCCGAAGATGGGGTTCGCGGACTGCCAGTCCGCGAGCATCGGCGGGACGTTGGTCTTGCCGAGCAGCACCGCGCCGGCCGCGCGGGAGCGGGCCGCGGCGGCGCCGTCGTGCGGGGAGACGTAACCCTTCCAGTCCGGCACCCCGCAGGTGGTGCCGAGGCCGGTCACGTTGATCGACTCCTTGAGCGTCATGGGCAGGCCGAGCAGCGGCCGGGTCTCGCCGCGCGCCCGCGCCTGGTCGGCGGCCCGCGCCTGCTGGCGCGCGCGATCGAAGTCGCGCACGACCACCGCGTTGAGCCGCCCGTCGTGGCGCTCGATGCGGCGGATGTGGAGCTCGGTCAGATCCGCGGCGCTGATGTTGCCGGTGCGGAGCCCGCTGAGCAGCTCGGTCGCGCTCGAGAACACATCCACGTTAGCCATGTGAAGCCTCCTGCACGGCTAGCGGACCCAGCCGCCGTGCACCGGATGGTGCGAGCAGATGAACTCGACGAACGCGGGGCGACCCTTGGCATTCTCGTCGAAGGCGCGCTTGAGCGCGGGGATGATCTCGGCGGGCTGGCTCACGTCCTCCGCGTGGAAACCCACCGCGCGCGCCATGTTCGCCATGCAGGCCGAGCCGTGGTCGGAGACCTTCCAGGTGTAGGGATCGTGCCCCTCGCCCCAGAAGCCGGGACCGTAGCCGGAGTAGCCGCCGTTGTTGATGTGGATCGTGGTGATGCCGATCCGATAGCGCGCCACCGCCTCGAAGTTGCCCATCATGTAGCAGACCCCCGCGTCGCCGGTGACGTGCACGCACTGGCGCTGCGGGTAGGCGAGCTTGGCCGCCACCGCGCCGGCCAGGCTGAAGCCGAGCGTGGAGACGTTGCCCCAGCCCAGGTAGCCGCGCGGTATCTGCGCCTCGTACACGGTGCTCGTCTGGTCGCGGGTGTTGCCGGAGTCGGCGGTGAGGAACGAGTTCTTGGGATCGAGGACCTTGGCGAGGTCGCCGAAGACGCGGTACGGATTGATCGGCGTCTCGCTGGACTCGAGCCATGGGCGGAACTTGTCCTTGAAGACCTGACGGGCACCGCGGATCTCCTCCAGCACCTCCGGCTTCTTGCGCGCGCCCTTGGCCTGGAGCTCGGACACCAGGGCCTGCAGCGTGAGCTTGGCGTCGCCGATCACCGCGTGCCGGGTCTCGTAGCTGCGGTTGATGTCGAGCGTGTCCACCGTGCACTGGATGATGGTCTTCTTGTGCGCGTCGGGCACCGTATGGCTGAAGCGGCCCGGGAAGAGGCTCGAGCCGATCGAGAACAGGAGATCGCACTTGCGCAGGAAGTGATCGGCCATCGAGCCGCGCACCCCGAGCGACAGCGGGTGGTTCTCCGGGAACACGCCCTTGGCCTTGAGCGTGGTGAGCACCGGGATCTGGGCCGCCTCCGCGAACTGCAGCAGCTCGGCGGCCGCATCCGCGTAGCAGACGCCCTCGCCCACGTGGAGCAGCGGGTCCTTGGCCGAGAGCAGCGCCCGGATCGCCGACTTGACGTCGTCCGGGTCGGGCCCGGTCCGCCAGCCCTTCACCGGGGCGTAGGGATGCTCGTCCGGATCGTACTCGCCCAGATCCCGCGGGATCAGCAGTAGCACTGGTCCGGGCCGGCCGGAGCGCAGATGCGTGTAGGCCCGCCGGGTGTATTCCGGGATGAGATCGGCGCGGTCCACCTGGCCCACCCACTTGGTCACCGACTTGAACGCCTCGCCCATGTCGAAGTGGGTATGACGGCTCGCTCCGACGCCGAGGCCTTCCGCGATCACGAGCAGGGGAGACGAGTCCTCCCAGGCCTGCGCGATGGCCCCGTAGGCCATCTGGATGCCGGCCGCGTTGAGGCCGGCCATCACGGTGCAGACACCGATCTGCTTGCCGTTGGTCACCCGCGAGAAGCCGTCGGCCACCGCGACCGCGAAGCGCTCCTCGCCCATCATGAGGATCGGCATGCCCTCCTCGCCGAGCGCATTGTTGACCGGGCTGGTCGGGTAGCAGCTCACCCACGGAGTGCCCTCGGACTTCAGAATGCGCGCGAAGCCGTTCACCGCCTTGATCTTCATGACGTCTCCTTTGGCCGGCGGATCTCCGTGACCGCCGCCGCGTAGCCGGATCGTAGGATGCCCACGTCGGAGGAATAGTTCACGATGGTGGCGCCGAGGGTGATGACCTCGCGCACCGCCTCCATGGTGTCGACCGCCATCGCCACCGTCTTGCCGTGCCGGCGCGCGGCCTCGCCCAGGCGCACCCGGTGCTCGCGCAGGACGTCGCGCTGCGCCGGGGTGCCGAGCACGCCCAGGTCCTGCGCGAGATCGGTGGGGCCGATGGTCAGGGCGTCGATGCCGGGCACCGCCGCGATCTCGTCCAGACGCGCGAAGGCGCCGCGGGTCTCGAGCATCGCGGTCACGTGCACGCGCGCGTTCGCGGTCGCCATGTGGTCGGCGGGCGGGCGCACCCGGTAGCCGGTGTGGGGACCGGAGCCATACATGCCGCGCGAGCCGAGGGGCGCGTAGCGGGTGGCGGCCACGACCGCCGCCGCGTGCTCTCCCGTCTCCACCTGGGGGATGTGCAGGTTCCACACGCCCGCGTCGAGCAGTCGGGTGATCCACTCGCGGTTGCCGTCGGGCGGCCTGACTACCAGAGGGAAGTTGAGCGCACGCGCCAGCGCCGCCATGTCCGCCACCGTCTCGATGGAGAACGCGGAGTGCTCCATGTCCAGGCGCGCGTAGTCGAGGCCCGCCGCCTGCAGGAGCGTGAGCACCGACGGCGTGCGGATCATGGTGATCCAGGTGCCGATCTGGATCTCTCCCCGCTCGGCGCGGGCACGGTAGGTGTTCTCCGGCAGCCCGGTCGTCGCCATTTCAGGAGCCCCACGAGACGCTCTCGCCGCCGTCCACGATGAGCGAGACTCCGGTGATGAAGCCGGCCTCCTCGGAGTGCAGGAACAGGGCCGCGTTGGCCACGTCCCAGCCGGTGCCCATCCGCCGGCCGAGCGGCACCCGCCGGTCCCGCGAGGCGATGACCTCCTCGCGGGGCGTGCCGGCGGCGACGCGCGACTCGATGGCCATCGGCGTGTTCATGAGCCCGGGCAGGATCGAGTTGGCGCGGACGCCGTAGCGGGCGTTGTGGGCGGCCAGGTTCTCGGTGAGCGCGACCACCGCGGCCTTGGTGGTCTTGTAGCCCACCAGCGGGTAGGCGTTCAGCGCGGCCATCGACGCGATGTTCACGATCGAGCCGTGCGCCTCCCGCAGCGCGGGCAGCGCGTGCTTGCAGGTGAGCCAGGTCGCTTTCAGATTCACGGCCAGGCTCCGATCGAACGCCTCCTCCGTGAGATCGGTGGCCACCGCGTCACCCAGGGCCAGGCTCGCGCCCACGTTGTTGTGCAGGATGTCGATCCGGCCGAAGCGCTCGAGCGCCGTCGCCACGAGACGCTTGACGTCGTCCTCGCGGGTGACGTCGGCGGCAAGGGCCCAGGCCTCTCCGCCGTCCTTCCGGATCAGGTCCGCCGTCTCCTGGGCGGAGGCCAGGGCGCGATCCACCACACAGACCCGCGCGCCTTCCCGGCCCAGCACGATAGCGGTGGCCCGGCCGTTGCCCACGGTCTGGCCGGGAGTCTGCCCGCCTCCCACGACGATGGCGGCCTTGCCTTCGACGCGCGTGCCCATTCGCGGAGTGGGGCTACTGCGGACGGAAGCCCGAGGAGCCGACCCAGCCGGTCTCGGAGACGTCGACCATCACCCCGTCGGGGCCGCTGTACTTCACCTCGACATTGCCGTAGCGCCTCCCGTCGCGGTTGGCGTGACGGACCTCGCCCCGGCCGAGGCCGAGGGCATCGTTGACGTCGTCGCGCCGGGCCGAGCCGGCCGCGGCCAGCCGCAGGGCGATCTCCTCCAGGCTGTCGACCTGGAAGCCGATGTGGTGGATGCCGGAGAAATCCTTGCCGCGCTCGACCCCGGCCACCGCGTCGTTCTTGAAGTTCAGGACGGCCACGTTGAGGTCGCCGTCGGTGAGGAAGAAGCCGCTCACCGCCGGGTGATCCACCCGCCCGATCTGCTTCAGACCGAAGACGTCGACGTAGAACTTGGCGGTCTTCTCGGGGTCCTGGGTGGACAGCGCGATGTGCTTGATCTTGGCCATGACGTCCTCCTAAAGCTCGGGCTAAAGCTCGGGCTAAAGCTCGGGCTAAAGCTCGGGCTAAAGCTCGGGCTAAAGCTCGGGCTCATGCTCGGGTGCTGCGTGGCCACGCTCGGGTCAGGCGGGCCCCCCCGTTCTACCGCGCCGGCCCCGCCAGCGCAAGGCTAAGCCGCCCCTGCCGCCGGCAACCTGCGATACACTACCGCTCGCCGGACCCCACCCCCGCTCCCGGAGGAAGACACGATGGCCACACTGTCGAGGAGAGCCGCGCTGGTCACCCTGGTGCTCGCGCTCTGTCTGGCCCCTCCCGCTTTCGCGCAAACGACGACGCTCACGATGTCCTCGTGGGTGTCGCCGCAGCACCACCTGACCAGCGTGGTGCTGCAGGGCTGGGCCACCGAGGTGGAGAAGGCCACCAACGGCCGCGTCAAGTTCACCATGCTGCCGAAGCACCCCTCGGCGCCTCCCGGCACCTTCGATGCGGTGCGGGACGGCCTCGTCGACGTCTCGTACGTGACCGCGAGCTACACGCCGGCGCGGCACATCCTGCCCCTGATGGCGGAGCTGCCCGGGGCGGGTGACACCGCGCTCGTGAACTCGGTGGCCTATTCGCGCATCTACTGGAAGTACTTTCACCAGCTCGGCGAGTACAGGGGGGTCAAGCAGCTCGGGGTGTTCACCCACGGCCCGGGCCAGATGTTCACCAAGAAGCCGGTGAGCGGCATCGGCGACGTGCAGGGTCTCAAGATCCGCACCGGTGGCGGCGTCGCGGAGCAGGTGGCCAAGGCCCTGGGGGCCGCCGCGTTCGTCAAGCCCGCGCCCGAGTCGTACGAGCTGCTCAAGGGCGGGGTGGCGGACGGCGTCTTCTTCCCGCTCGAGTCGATCGTCTCCTTCAAGCTCGAGACGGTGGTAGAGCAGGCCACGCTGTTTCCCGGCGGCATGTACAGCTCGGCCTTCGGCTTCTTCATGAACGAGGAGAAGTGGAACAAGCTGCCCAAGGAGGACCAGGCCATCATCGAGAAGCTCTCCGGTGAGCATATCGCGCGCCTGGCCGGCCGCTCCTGGGACGAGGCGGACGCCAAGGGCCTCGAGGCGCTCAAGAAGTCGGGCGTGAAGATCGTGAACGCCGACCCCGCCTTCGTGGCCGAGGTACAGAAGCGGTCCGCGCCCCTCGTGGAGGACTGGGTCAAGAAGGCCTCCGCCAAGGGCATCGACGCGGCCAAGATCCTCGCCGAGTTCCACGCCGAGCTGAAGAAGGTCGCCGCCGGTCAGTGACCCCGGCCCGCTCGACCTGGGGGCGGCGTGTCGAGGGCGTCCTCGGCGTCGCCGCCTCCACCATCCTGCTCGTCATGATGCTCCTCACCTTCGCGGACGTGGTCCTCCGCTACGTGTTCAACCGGCCGATGGCGGGGGCCTTCGAGGTGACCGAGCTGCTCCTGCTGGTCCTGATCTTCGCGGGCCTCCCGCTCGTCACCTACGCCGACGAGCACGCGCTGATGGACTTCATCGACCGGCTGCTCGGGCCGCGGGGCACCGCGGCGCTCGAGCGGGCCGTGCACGTCCTGTGCGCGGCGGTCATGTTCCTGCTCGCCTGGCTCGTGTGGCTGAAGGCCGACCGCATCTGGGCCTACCGGGACGCCACCGACGTGCTGCGCATCGTCTACGGCCCGTTCGTGTACTTCATGGCCCTGACGATCGCGGTCACCGGGCTCATCCACCTCTACAAGGCGACGGCGCCCGGGACCGTCTCGGAGAGATGATCGAGGGCCTGATCGGCCTCGTCGCGATGATGGTGCTGGCCTTCCTGCGCGTGCCTATCTCCTACGCGATGGGCATCGTCGGCATCATCGGGTACGCCTACATGCGCGACTGGAACTGGTGGGTGGCCTTCGCGACGGCCCAGACCAAGATCTACGAGACCGGGCGCAACTACACGCTCTCGGTGGTGCCGCTTTTCATCCTGATGGGCAACTTCGTCACCCGCGCCGGCATGTCGCAGGAGCTGTTCCGCGCCGCCTACGCGTTCATCGGCCACCTGCGCGGGGGCCTCGCCATGGCCACCGTGTGGGCCTCGGCGGGGTTCGGGGGCATCTGCGGCTCGTCGATCGCCACCGCGGCCACCATGGCCAAGGTCGCCTATCCCTCGATGAAGCGCTTCGGCTACCACGACCAGCTCGCGGCGGGCACGGTGGCGGGGGCGGGGACGCTCGGCATCATGATCCCGCCGTCGACGATCATGATCATCTACGGCGTCTTCACCGAGACCAACATCGGCAAGCTCTTCGCGGCGGGCGTGCTGCCGGGGATCCTCGGCGCGATCCTGCTCTGCCTGGCCATCGTGTACACCACGTGGCGCCACCCCGCCTGGGGCCCGCCCGGGCAGCGGTCGTCCTGGCGCGAGCGGTGGGCCGCCTTGAAGGACGTGTGGGCGGTGGCCCTGCTCTTCGTGTTCGTGATGGGCGGCATCTACGGCGGCCTGTTCACCGCCACCGAGGGTGCCGCGATGGGCGCGATGGGCGCGCTCGCGTTCGCGGTAGCCCGGCGCGCGCTCGGCTGGCGCACGCTCTACGAATCGCTGCTGGAGTCCGCGCGGACCACGTCGATGCTGTTCATGATCCTGATCGGCGCGCTCATGTTCGCCGAGTTCATCAACATCACCACGATGCCCGCCGACCTGACCGCCCTGGTGTCGCGGATGGGCCTGAGCCCGGTGATGGTGGTGACGGCCATCTGTGCCATCTACGTCGTGCTCGGCACCGCCATGGAGGAGCTCTCCATGGTCCTGCTCACCATGCCGGTCTTCTTCCCACTCATCGTGCATCTCGGGTTCGACCCGGTCTGGTTCGGGATCATCATCGTGTGCGTGGTGGAGATCGGCCTGATCAGTCCGCCGGTGGGCATGAACATGTTCGTGCTCAAGACCCTCCTGCCCCACGTGCCGACCGGCACCGTCTTCCGGGGGGTCATGCCGTTCATGTGGGCCGACGTCGTCCGCCTCGCCATCCTGGTGGCTTTCCCGATCATCAGCCTCTGGCTGCCGCGGATGATGCGCTGAGGTGATCGTGAACGGGCGCCGGGCGCTCGCATGGCTGGCCGTCGGTTGTGCTAGAGTGTGGCGCCAATTCTGACCGCCCCGGGGTCGAGCGATGACGCCACAGACCAACGCTGAGCTGACCGCTCTCGTCGAGGCCCTCCAGGCCTCGCTCGGTGAGGAGAGGGCCAAGAGCGCCCGGCTCGAGCGGGCGTTGACCGAGGCGGTCGAGCGCCAGGCCGCGACCAGCGAGATCCTGAAGGTGATCTCCGGCTCGCCGGCGGACGCCCAGCCGGTCTTCGAGGCCATCGCGGAGAGCGCCCTCCGACTTTTCGGAGCCTGGTCGACCTCCGTCTTCCGTTACGAGGGCGGGCTCATCCGGATGGTGACGGCCCGAGGCGGCCTGCCGGGAAGCAGCGAGGCTTTCCTCGAGGAGCTCCGGGCTCCTCGGCCGCCGGCCGAGGACACTCCCGAAGGCCGGGTGGCGCTGAGCGGGGCAGTGCAGATCATCACGGACGTGGACACCGATCCCTCCTGGAGCCCACGGATCCGCGAGCAAGCCCGGATGCGTGGCTTCCGCTCCGTGGTGGCGGTGCCGATGCTCCACGGGGGGGACGTCGGCGGCGTGATCGGGATCGCCAGAGCCCACGTCGGGGGCTTCAGCCCCACCGAGCTCGCGCTGCTACAGACGTTCGCCGACCAGGCCAGCATCGCCATCGAGAACGCGCGGTTGCGCAGCGAGCTGCAGGCGAAGAACGCCGATCTCACCGAGGCGCTCGAGCAGCAGACCGCGACCAGCGAGATCCTGCGGGTGGTCAGTCGCTCTCCCACCGACGTCCGGCCGGTGTTCGACAGCATCGCAGAGAGCGTGGTCCGGCTGTGCGGCGCCGAGTCGAGCACCGTGACCCGCTTCGATGGCGAGTGGGTCCAGCTCGTCGCGGTGCACTGCGCGAGCCCGGCGGGTGTCGAGGCCCTGCGGCGGGCGTTTCCCATGCACCCGACCGGGGCCGGGGGGGCGGCGCGCGCGGTGCGTGACCGTGCGATGGTGCACATCCCGGACGTGCTGCTGGACCGCGAGTACCGGATCCAGGAAGCGGCCCAGGCGGCCCGCTTCCGTTCGCTGCTGGCGGTCCCCCTACTGCGCGAGGGGCGGGCGATCGGCTCGATCACCGTCGGGCGGGCCGAGGCCGGGGACTTCAGCGACCGGGAGATCGCGCTGCTGGGCACGTTCGCGGAGCAGGCCCTCATCGCCATCGAGAACG
>Ga0335085_10001474_pt1 | contig 49380 bp, 38 predicted proteins | sample Lox_Sample_45_FD_206712 | JGI IMG/M metagenome (GOLD analysis project Ga0335085, IMG submission 206712) | Soil microbial communities from Loxahatchee National Wildlife Refuge, Florida, United States - Lox_Sample_4.5 | ecosystem: Environmental > Terrestrial > Soil > Wetlands | place: USA...
GGGTACTCGGTGCATTCGTCGAAGGCCATGATGATGTCAGCGCCGAGAGCGATCTGCACGTCGATGGAGTGCTCGGGCGAGAAGAAGTGGGAACTGCCGTCGAGGTGGGAGCGGAACTGGACGCCATCTTCGGTGACCTTGCGGAGCGAGTTGAGCGAGAAGACCTGGAAGCCGCCGGAGTCGGTGAGGAGGGCGTGCGGCCAACTGATGAAACGGTGCAAGCCGCCCATGCGGCGGATGGCTTCGTGGCCGGGACGCAGGTAGAGGTGATAGGTGTTGCCGAGGATGATTTCGGCGCCCAGGGATTCGAGGACATCCTGCGAGACGGCCTTTACGGAGCCGGCGGTGCCGACGGGCATGAAGACGGGGGTTTCGACGGTGGCGTGAGGCAGGATGAGACGGGCGCGGCGGCCGCCGGCGACGGTTTCAGCGAGGAGTTGGAAGGGCGGGGTCACGAGACGATTTTAGCGGCCCATGGCGAGCTCTCAATTTTCTCAACGGCGTTGGTTGAGGATCGGTTAGGCAATACGCGGAGAAGTTCGGCGATGGTGCGGCCGGAACGGGGATCGCGGAGATCGGCAGCGATCTCGTTGAGCGGAATGAGGACGAAGGCGCGCTGGTCGAGGCGTGGGTGCGGGATTTCGAGACTCGGCTCGGAGAGGATGGAATCGCCGTAGAGAAGAATGTCGAGATCGAGGGTGCGCGGGCCGCTGGGGACCGAGGCGGCGCGGTTGCGGCCGAACTCGCGCTCGATGGCGAGGAGCGCGTCGAGCAGGTCGCGCGGAGAAAGTGCTGTGTCGAGGGCGAGGGCGGCGTTGAGGAAGCGCGGCTGATCGATGGTTTGGCCGGGCAGGCCGACAGGGGCGGTGGAGTAGAGCGAGGAGCGCGCGGTGATGCTACCGATTGAGTTGAGGCGCGCGGCCGCGGCAGTCAATGTGAATTCCGGAGGGCCGGCAGGGCTGGGGAGATTGGCGCCGAGAGCGATGTAGGCGACGGGCATGCTGCATCAAGAGTAGCGGAGTTGGCAAGGCAGCGAGTCGGCGGGTCAGCACTGGGGCAAGTTCCCTCCCCACTCTTTCCGTCGCAAAAGGCGCGGCGGAAAAGGATGGGGCAACCAAGTTGAGTGGAGTTTCCTCCCCGCCCCAGCAAAGTCAGGATGGGCAACCAGTGAAGTGGCGGAGTTTCCAAGTCCACTTGTCGCGGTGCTATTCCTCGCGGAGGGCCTGGACAGGCTCGATGGAGGCGGCACGGTGCGCGGGCACAAAAGCTGCGATGACGCCGATGAGGCTGAGAGTCAGAATGACGCCGCAATAGGTCCACGCATCGAGAGGACTGACCTGATAGAGGAAGCTGCGCACGAGATGACTGAGCGCAAATGTTAAGACGAGTCCTGCGACCAGGCCGGCGCCGATCAGGATCGATCCCTGGCGAACGATGAGTTTGGCGACGCTTTGCCGCGTCGCGCCCAAGGCCATGCGCACGCCGATTTCGTGCCGGCGATAGCTGACCAGCTGGGCGAGAACGCCATAAAGGCCGGCGATCACCATGACCACGGCAAGGCCGGCGAAGGAAGCAATCAGGTAGAGGCCGAGCCTGTGGCTGAAGGTGTTTTGCGAGACAGCCTCGTTCATGGTCTGGAAGTTGTCGAGGGCGTAGCCGGGAGCATTCTGCTGAAAGACATAGCGCATTTCGGCCGCGACGGGAATGTCCGTATGCGTTTTGACGACAAAGCTGACTACCGTCTTGAGCAATGCCTGGTAGAAAAGCGACGTGGGCGGAATTTGTTGCTGAGGCAGCAGGATAAGTGGCTGAATAGCCCCGCCGACGGTGTTGTCGACCTGGTCGCCGATGATTCCGGCGATGGCGTAAGGCTTGACCATGCCCGTATCGCTGCCGCCGAGATTGACCTGTTTGCCGATGGGGTCCTGATTGGGGAAGTACTTTTTGACGAATGCCTCATTGACCACTGCGACGAAAGGAGTAGCGAGCGTGTCACTGTCCTCGATCATGCGGCCGCGGATGACAGGTGTGCCCATGGTGCGGGCGTAGTCGCCGCTCGCGGCAGTAACCCGAGTTTGCATTTGCGGATCGCGAGGCCGGCCGATCACATCAAAGCTGCTCTGCATGTTCACGCCGGACAGGGGCGGACTGGTGATGAGCGCCGCGTCGGCCACTCCGGGCACATGGCGCACCCGATCGAGCACAGGCTGATACACCAGCGCAGCAACTGAAGCCGCCGCGCTGCCGGTGTTTTGGGAGACGGTCATCTCAGAGAAACCAGACGCGTCGGCAGGCATGACGGTGAAAGATGTTACGCGATCGGCGTCAAACCCCAACCGCGCCTGCCCCAGATTCCAGAGCGTGTGGAAGAGCAAGCCAGTGCCGACGAGAAGCAATGTGGAAAGGGCGACTTCGCCAGCCACAAGGCTGCCACTGAGTTTGCCGCCAACAGTGCGCGAGCCTAAGCCGCGAGACGCGGCCTGCAGGGCCGCCTGAGGATGTGAGCGCGCAACCAGCACCGCGGGGAGTAATGAAGAAAGGACAGTGGTGACGATGGCGATGGCGGCAAGAATGAAAACGACGGTCCAATGGATCGCGATGCCGTCGGCGCGTGGAAGGGTGCCATTGGGCAACTTGTGCACAGCCAGCATGGCGAGTTGAGCAAACGCGACTCCCACTGCGCAGCCGAGCAGACTCAACATCAGTCCTTCAGCAAGCAACTGCCGGATGAGGCGAATACGGCTTGCGCCCAAGGCAGCGCGCACGGCAAATTCCTGCTGCCGGGCCAGGCAGCGCGCGATGAGGAGATTGGAGACGTTGGCGCAGGCGATGAGCAGTACTAATCCCAGGGCACTGAGGAGCGCAATCAGCACCGGACGCACCGGGCCGGTGAGAGTGGTTTGAAATGGGTCGACGCGGAATGCGATGGGAGAATCGGCGTGCTCACGGGGAATCCGCGCCGCGATCGCATTCAGCTCCTGCTGAGATTGCGCCAGAGTCACGCCGGGACGAACCTGGCCGATGATGTCGAAGAAATCGTAGCCACGATCGTTGAGCATTTCTTTCGTCGGCTGAAGTGGGAGCCACAGGCCTTTGGCGATGTCAGGGCCCATTTCGTCGGGAAAGTGGAAGGAGGCGGGCATGACGCCGATTATGGTGCGTGACTGGCCGCCGATTTTCACGGTGCGGCCGATGATGTTCGGGTCCGCGTGAAAGCTGTCGCGCCACATCCCTTCAGAGAGAATGACCGCCTGCGGACCGCCGGTCTGGCCTTCCGCATTGGAAAACGTGCGGCCCATTAAGGGCTGAGCACCGAGCATGGCAAACAGATTGGTGGTAACCCGGGGAGCGACCACACTGATTGAGGTGTTCTGGGTTTCGACGACAGCAACGTCTTCAGAGTATCCGGCAACCTGCTCGAACAGTTTTGATTGGGTGCTGACGTCGTGGTAATTCAAGTAGGAAGTTGAGCCAAAGGCCGGCTTGTCGCCTGCTGGACCGACGAAGAAGAGGCGGTCGGAATGCGTGTAGGGCAGCGGCCGCAACAGAACATTCTCGATGACGGTGAACATGGCGGTGTTGGCGCCCACACCAAGAGCCAAGGTGAAAATGGCGAGCAGTGCCACGCCGGGCGTCTTTCGCAGCTGGCGCAGGGCAAACCGCAAGTCGCTGAACAGGCTCATCATGAGAGAACGCCTCGTGAGAGAAGTGTATGACGGGAATGTAGAGAGCAATTGATTCACCAGTTGGGATGCCAAATTAAGTATTTCAATATCAAATGCTTAAATAGCTCCTGGCGGGTCAGGGAACAGCAGGACCTGTTCGGAATTGGGGATGGGCGTCCGGTAATGAACAGCGGGAAGGTGGGTAGCGGGCCGGCGAGTCAGCAAGTCAGAAGGTCAGCGAATCTGACAGGCCGCAGTGCGCGCGGCCGTTTCTGGTAGCATCGGACTTCGGAGAATTTGCACATGGAGACACCGGAGATTGCGGGGTTAGGCGCCCGGCGCAATGAAGATATTGCGCTGGATTTGATGAAGTTTGTGGCCGGAACGGCGGGCGTAGGCAAGGCTGCGACGCCATCGACAGGGTTCAGCGGCTCGGGCGCGGCGAAGCCCGAGGAGCATGTGAAGGACCTGCTTTCACTGTATAGCCGGTGTTTGAAGGCGGTGGAGGGGAAGGGTAGCTCCTAGCTGCTCGCTGGTAGCTCCTGGCCCCGAGCCCGTGGCTTGGGGCGGGATGCGGGCTCATCACACTTAGGCTAGTAAGCAAGCGCTGAAGTTTGGTGGCGACCTGTTGAGGGGCAACCGCAGATCCTACGATTTGGCCGCCTGGGGTAATGGGCGGCCTTCGCTCAGGATGACAACCGAGTTCTATCTGAATTTGGGATTGGATTTCACAGGAAAGAGGAAGAAAGATAGCGGGTGATCGGCAATTGCGTGTGGCAGTGGCGGGCGCAGGGGCATTCGGCCGGAATCATTTGCGCGTGCTGCGCGAGTTGGAGAATGGCGGAGCGGGAGTGGCGCTGGCGGCGGCCGTTGAGCCGGATGCAAAGCGCGCCGAAGAGGTGGCAGCGCAGTACGGCATCAAGACGTTTGCGAGCGTGGATGAACTGTTGCGTGCGGACGTGAAGCTGGATGCGGCAGTTGTGGCCGTGCCGACGCTGAAGCACCATGAAGTGACGACGACGCTGCTGGACGCGGGGCTGGATGTGCTGGTGGAGAAGCCCTTGGCGGCGACCCTTGAAGAGGCAGACGATCTCATTGCGCGCGCGGAGCGGGGCGGGCGGATTGTTCAGCCGGGGCACCTGGAGCGATTCAACCCGGCGGTGCTGGCAGTGGAACCGAAGCTAAAGCGGCCCATGTTTTTTGAGGCGCACCGGCTGAGCGTGTTTACGCCGCGGGCGCTGGACGTGGACGTGGTGCTGGACCTCATGATCCACGACCTGGACATCGTGCTGACGTTTGCGAAGTCGGCGGTACGCGAGGTGCGTGCCGTGGGGCTGCCGATTCTTTCGCCCAAAGTTGACATTGCGAATGTGCGCGTGGAGTTTGAGTCGGGCTGCGTGGCGAATTTTACGGCGTCGCGCGTTTCGACGGAGCGGGTGAGGAAGCTCAGATTTTTCGAGCCGCAGCAGTACGTGTCGATTGATTACGCAAGAAGAGACGTGCTGGTGATACGGATAGACAGCGGAGTTAGCGGGGTTGGCGGGGTTAGCGGAGCTGGTGAGGCATCCGGCGCATCGACAGAACTGGCAGCGGTGGCGGCGGAGTTTGTGGCGACCGGCAAGGTCGACTCGACGGCGATTCAATCGCTGATGGCGTCGGGGAAGATTCCCGCGACACTGATGATGAAGGTACTCGCTGCGAAGAACAATCCCGAGAAATTGAAGGAGATTGCGAAGGGGCTGGCGGGGCCGCTCGCGGCGACTCATGATGGGCCGGCGCCCGGATTGAGTTTTGTGAAGCCGGAAGTGACGCCGGGCGAGCCGCTGAAGCTGGAGATTTCTTCTTTTGTTGACGCGGTGAGGACCCGGTCTACGCCCAGAGTGACGGCGCGGCAGGGACGCGCGGCGCTTGAACTGGCGCTGACGATCCAGGCGACGATGGCAGCGCACGCGGAGCGGGCGGGGCTGAAAGATCAGTGGTCAGGAAGCAGTGGTCAATGATCAGCTTCTAGCTGCTAGCTGCTAGCTGCTAGCTTCCAGCTGCTAGCTGCTAGCTCTAAGCTTTCAGTTATCAACTTTGAGTCGCGGCTTTTAGTTACTGAGGTGCGTCGCGGCACCCTGTTTTTCTTCCCTTCTTAAATCGCGGAATGTAAAGTAGCGCCAAGGTCAAGCAACGTAACCAGGGGAAAGCTGTCGCGCGAGCGCGATGCTGCTATCGCGGACCGAGGAGGAGAACGTGGCGCTTGGGGATTTCATCAGCAAACAGTTCATTCGCGTCATCCAGTGGAATGAGACGAGGGACGGCGAGTTGTCGTACAGGTATCCGATGGCGGATATGGAGATTGAGAACGGCGGGCAACTGACGGTGCGCGAGTCGCAGGTGGCGCTGTTTGTGAACGAAGGCCGGATTGCGGATGTGTTCGGGCCGGGGCTGCATACGTTGAACACGCGCAATCTGCCGATCCTTACGGACTTGATGAACTGGAGCAAGGACTTCGAGTCGCCATTCAAATCAGACGTGTATTTCTTCTCGACGCGGCTGCAGATCGACCAGAAGTGGGGCACGCCGACGCCGATTACGTCGCGCGACAAGGAATTTGGAATGATCCGGCTGCGGGCGTTCGGAAACTACGCGTATCGCATTGCCGATCCGAAGACGTTCTTTAAGGAGGTGACGGGCACGCGGGAAGAGGTGGTGGCCGCGGACCTGGAGGGGCAACTGCGCACGACGATTGTGTCGCGGATGACGGCGATATTTGCGAACAGCGAGATTTCGTTTGTGGACATGGCGGCGAACTTGAGCGCGCTGGCGGACAAAGTGGCGGGCGATGTGCGGCCGAGCTTTGCGGCGCTGGGGTTGGAGCTGAACCAGTTCGTGGTGGAGAGCGTGTCGCTGCCCGAGAATTTGCAAAAGGCTTTAGATCAGCGAATCGGCGTGAGCATGGCCGGCGATCTGGGACGGCTGACGCAGTTTGAGACGGCGGAGTCGCTGGAGGAAGCGGCGCAGAACGCGGGTGGCACCGCAGGAATGGGAGTGGGACTGGGCGCGGGCGCAGCAATGGCGCAGGCCATGATGGGGCAGGCGATGCCGAGCCGGACCGCCAGCGCGACGGGAGGAATGGTGACCGCGCAGGCGGCGGGAACGAAGTTCTGCATGGAGTGCGGGAAGGCCATTCCGGCGGGCGCGAAGTTCTGCCCGGAATGCGGGAAGGCGCAATGAACTGTCCATCGTGCGGCGCGCCGCTGCGGATGGCGGCAGGCAACAATACGCTGCGTTGCGACTATTGCAACAGCGTGGTGACCTTACAGGCAGACGAGATGGGTGTGCAGTTTGTGGATGAGGTGCAGGAGCTGGCCTGTCCGAATTGCACGGTGCCTCTTTGGGAGGCCATGCTTGCGGGCGTGAAGGTTGACGCTTGCAAACAGTGTCATGGAATGCTGGTGCCGATGGGGAGCTTTGAGGCGCTGATTGAGCGGATGCGTGCGGAGAACCTGGGAAGTGAGATTCCGTCCCCGGGAGATGCGGCGGATTTAGAGCGGCGCGTAAATTGCCCGAAGTGCCATCAGCCAATGGAGACGCATTATTACTACGGCGGCGGCCATGGCGTGATTTCGAGTTGCGAACGCTGCGAACTGCACTGGCTGGAGAGCGGCGTGCTGATGCAAATTGTGCGAGCGCCGCATGAGGATGAGGAAGCACCTGGCTTCTAGCTTCCAGCCGCTCGCTCTTAGCCTTCAGCGATCAGATTGAGTAGCGCGATCCTCTGTGTTGCTGCGTGTGGCTTCCGCGGGATTCTGCCCTTTTACGGCAATTTCCGAGCTGGTGAGACCGGTTGGATGTGCAAGGCCGCCGCTCCCTGGGGGTCGCATCGCTTTGAATCCGGCGGCTTGCGGATACAGCGACTCAGAAATTGCGCTAGTGAGCGTGGGCGGAAGGCAACCAGCGATGGATGCGATGGCAGTAGGCGTCATATTCCTGGCCGAAGGTGCGGCGGAGGGTCGGCTCCTCGTAAATGACGACGAAGAGATGGGTGACGAGCAGGAAGCCGGCAACGAAAGCGAAGAGCGCCACTGATTGGAAGAAGAGAGCTGCTCCGGCGAGCGCGAGGGCAGCGCCGATGTACATGGGATTGCGCACGAAACGGTAGGGTCCGCGGATGACGAGGCGGCGCGGAGGATCGAAGGGCGCGGGCGTGCCTTTGCCAATGAATGCGAAGGCAAAGACGCAGGCGAGGGCTATGCAGGCTCCTAATGTACAGGTGACGGCGCCAAGGATCTGCACCCAGCCCGTGCCGGCGGGACGGACGATGCCGCTCCAGGCAAGAAGGCGTGCCGGCAGATAGATGAGAACGACTCCGATGAAGAGGCTGGCGTATGTGAGAGTGCGTATGAGAACGAACATAGGAGGACTCCTTTCAGCTTTCAGCCGTCAGCAATCGGCTTTTGGTTCCTGGCGGCTGGAAGCCAGCCGCCAGCGGTGAGTTTCCGGCATGCCCATGGAAACGGGAATTCCATCCATCTCTTACCTTTCCGCCGCAAATGCGCGACGAAAAAGATGGGTCAACCGGGCTACGATGCGATGGCGAGGACGCGGTTGACGAAGCCGACAATGTATTTCCAGACAAGATAGTAGGCGGCGACCCCGCAGCAAAAGGCCGGGACGACGAGGATGTAGGGTACGTGGACGGTCTGGAACCAGGTGACACTGGCGGCGCCGAACGAGAGAATGCCGAAGCAGTGGGCGACGGTGGCCCCGATGGGCAGAAGGATGAATGGAAAGATGGCGCCGTGAAGGCCGACGGGGAGGCGTGTGCGCTGGTGTGAGGCGAGCCAGAGCATGTTCCAAATGCCCCATGCTGCCGGCACGAGAGCCATGGGAAAAACGAGCCCGCGCTCGATGGGAACGGGAAATTGAAGGACCAGGCGCAGGATGATGAACGCCGTGAGCATGAGCGGCAGGATAAGTGTGGTGACGAAGACGCCTGCGAGATAGGCGCGAAGGTAAGGGTGGGTGGACATGGTAGGCCTCCTTTCAAAGGCAGCTATTAGCTTCTAGCTCCCAGCTTGTTGGTGGTGGTTCTCACTTCCCTGTTCTCCTTTGCAATTCAGAGCTGCTACCTTTGCAGCGCGCGAACCAAAATCGTTGAATCGTAGTTCGCAGATCGCTCACAAGTAGTACAGAAACACCGGGATCGTGGCCGGGAACGAGACGGCGAAGACGATAAGGCCGGCGAGCAAAGCCCAGTCGAACCAGTTCTGTCGGCGCGCGACATGTGCGGCGGGCAGTTGGTCGATACGGCGGAGCATGGCCGGCCACAGGTCGCGCGAGGGTTCGGCCGCAGGATCTACCGGCGGAAGAGCCTGCTGCAACAATTCGCGGATTCGTTCGTCATGTGCACTCATGGCGTGATTCCCTGACTTTCCAAATCCTTTCGCAGTAGTCGAAGCGCGCGAAAGACGCGCAGTTTGGCGGCTGTGACCGAGATGCCGAGGGCCGCAGCAACATCTTTGTGAGGCTGCTGCTCAACGACGGAGAGAACAGCCGCGACACGCAGGCGGGGCGGAAGACGCGCGAAGGCCTGCGCGGTTTTGGCGCGAATCTCGGCGGCAACGCCGGGATCGGCCACGGGTACAGGAGAAAGAGCGGCGCCGGCGTCGTCGGGCAGTTCGACTTCTGGCCGCTGCGCGCGAAGCCAGTCGAGCGCGGCGCGCGTGGCGATGCGGCGGGCCCAGGGCTCGAAGGCGCGATCAGCCTGAAAGCGGGCGTGCGCGCGATGGATGCGCCAGAAGGTTTCGACCGTGAGATCTTCAGCGGCGGCCGGATTGCGCACAATGCACAGAATCCAGCGGTAGACAGCGCCCTGATGCTCGCGGAAGAGCGATTCGAATGCGTCGAGATCTCCTTGCTGAAAGAGATCTAAAACGCTGCTCGCTCGATCCGGCATCCGTCATCCCTCTCTAACTGGGCATACGGGGCTGATGGGAAGAAGGTTACACGAAAAGACAGGGAACTAGGGAACAAGGGAGCCAGGGAGCAAGAAGACAAGAACATGGGTCAGAGAACAGAGAGTCGGCATTGGCGGAGTTAGCGGCATTGGCGGAGTTAGCGGAGTTGGCGGAGTTGGCGAAGGTTCCTCCAGGACGTCGTCCGCCTCGACTGACTTCGGCCCAGGTTATTTTCGATCGCTCCTTCGGGGGTTTGGGCGTGAGGAGGCGAACTGGGCCGTGCCCATATAAAGCGATTTTGTTCAGACTTGTTGTTTGTTGACAGAGCAGGAATGCGGCGGTTAGAGTGAGCCGCTGGGGAGACAGGATAACGATGCTGAGATTGCGGATGGTGGCGGCGGGGTTTGTAGTTCTGGGTGCGGCGAGCGCGATGATTGCGCAGGAAGCGGAAAAGCCGGCGTACTTGAATCCGAACCTATCCGCGGAGCAGCGCGCGGCCGACCTGGTAAAGCGGATGACGCTGGAAGAGAAGGCGGGCCAACTGGTGAACCAAGCGCGCCCAATTCCGCGACTGAAAGTGCCGGGTTACGACTGGTGGAGCGAAGCGCTGCACGGTGTGGCCGTGCCGGGAACCACGGAATTTCCTGAGCCGATCGGGCTGGCCGCGACCTTCGACACGGCCGGAGTTCATGCCATGGCCGTGGACATTGGCACGGAAGCACGGGTCGTGCATCAGCAATCAGCAGCTGAGAATGGCGGCGATAGTGTGATCTTTCATGGTTTGGACTTCTGGGCGCCAAATATCAACATCTTTCGCGATCCGCGCTGGGGGCGCGGGCAGGAGACGTACGGCGAAGACCCATTTTTGACAGCGCGGATGGGCGTGGCGTTTGTGACAGGCATGCAGGGCGACGATCCGCATTATTTCCGGGTGATCTCGACGCCGAAACACTACGCCGTGCACAGCGGACCGGAACCGACACGGCATATGGCTGATGTGGCGGTGAGCAAGCACGACGAGCTTGACACGTATCTGCCGGCGTTTCGCGCGACGGTCACTGAGGGCAAGGCCGACAGCGTGATGTGCGCGTACAACAGCATCAACGGCGAGCCGGCGTGCGCCAACGAATTTCTATTGCAGGATCAGCTTCGCGGCAAATGGGGATTCCAGGGATACGTGGTTTCGGATTGCGGAGCGGTGCGCGACATTTTCGATGGACACCATTACCAGCCGACGCAGGCGCAGGCTTCGGCGATCAGTCTGCAGCGCGGGATGGACAACGAGTGCATCGATTTTCGCGCCAAAGTGACGGACGATCACGATTACAAGCCTTATCTGGATGCAGTGAAAGAGGGGTACCTGAAAGAAAGCGCGATCGACACGGCGCTGGTGCGACTGTTTACAGCGCGGATCAAGCTGGGAATGTTCGATCCGCCGGGGATGGTGCCCTATACGAAGATCCCAGCGAGCGAGCTGAACAGCGCGGCGCATCGGGAACTAGCGCTGAAGCTGGCCAATGAATCAATGGTGCTGCTGAAGAACGATGGCGCTTTGCCGCTGAAAACGAGCTCAACGAAGATCCTGGTGGTGGGGCCGCTGGCGGAACAGACGCGGGTGCTGCTGGGAAATTACAACGGGATCCCGACGCATACGGTGTCGATTCTCGAGGGAATGAAGAAAGAGTTCGCCGGCGACACGATCAACTACATGCCGGGGACAGGATTCTTAAGCAAGGAGACGGAGCCTGTACCGGGCGAGTTGCTGACCACCGATGGAAAGCAGGGAGTGAAGGCAACCTATCTGAACGAGAACATCGTGAACTTCACGAGCCAGATGGCGCAGACGGCGAAACCGCTGGCGACGCGCACGGAACCGGGGATTGATGTTACAGCCGAGGCGTTGCCAGCAGCGACTGCGAATGTAAGCCCGTTGGCGGTGCGATGGGAGGCGACGCTGACGCCGAAGCAGACGGGCGACTACAACCTGGGCGTAGAGACGGACGGCTTCTTCCGGGTGTTTCTGGATGGCAAGCCGGTGACGATGGCGAATTATCCGCACGGCGTAGAGACGATCACGGGAAAGGTGCAACTGGAGGCGGGCAAGCCTTACAAGCTCGAGGTGGAATACCAGAGGACTGGGAATGCGGCGCCGCACCTGAAGCTGGTGTGGGGCAAGATCGACCGCAACGTAGATCCATCGGTGGTGACAGCGGCGCGAAACGCAGATGTTGTTGTTGCCGTTGTGGGCATTACGAGCGAACTGGAAGGCGAAGAGATGCGTGTGAACGAGCCGGGATTTCGAGGCGGAGACCGGACAAGCCTGGATTTGCCGAAGCCGGAGCTGGATTTACTGATGGCATTGAAAGAAGCGCATAAGCCGCTGGTGGTAGTGCTCACCAACGGCAGCGCGCTGGCGGTGAACTGGGCCAATGAAAACGCAAACGCGATTCTTGACGCGTGGTATCCGGGTGAAGAGGGCGGAACGGCGGTAGCGCAGACGCTGAGCGGCAAGAACGACCCGGCGGGACGGCTGCCCGTGACGTTTTACAAGAGCGTGGACCAGTTGCCGGCATTTGACGACTACTCGATGAAGGGGCGGACTTACCGATATTTCGAGGGGACGCCGCTGTACCGCTTCGGCGATGGGTTGAGCTACACGACGTTCGCGTACAGCGACTTGAAGGTTCCTGCGGACGCTGTGAGAGCGGGCGAGCCGGCAGTGGTGGAAGCGACAGTGACAAACAAGGGGACGCGCGCGGGCGACGAGGTGGCGCAGCTTTACTTGAAGTTCCCTGATGTGCCAGGCGCGCCGCTCGTGGCCTTGCGCGGATTTGAGCGCGTGCATCTGGAGCCAGGCGCATCGGCAAAGGTACGCTTCGAATTGAAGCCGCGCGACATGAGCATGGTGACGATTGCAGGCGAGCCGATCGTGGCAGAAGGGGTATACAAAGTGTCAGTAGGAGGAGGGCAGCCGGGCACCGATGCTGTCTCAGTTGCGGGCACGTTCAGCGTAGAGGGAACGTTGAAGCTGCCGGAGTGATTGGCTTATAAGACAATGATTTACGCATTCCGTAGACGAGAATGCGGGGGAATAGGCAAAACGCGTCAAGGGCAGAAAGCGAGACTGTCCCGGATCCCGGACCGGCGGCCTCTAGCTCGCATAATTGATTGAGTTTTAAGGACTTATGTGCTGTGGCTGACGGGACCAGTCCGTTGAAGCGCGCCGAAATGGCAGTCGTCTTCCACACTCGGAATGGAGGTCCGGGTATAAACTTGAATGTAGCCCGGTATGCCTTCCCTCACCGCCGGGTAAACAACCAGCAGAAATGCGGTTGTTGAGGTTTTATGGAAGCCATTTTCTCTGGATCGTTTTCCTTCCTGCAAAATCAATCTCTATTTCCATTAAAAAAAGCCACCGTTTTTGAGTTTTCCAGCCGGAGGTCCAGGCGGGACCAGAATTTCTCTGGCCGCTTTGGAGATTTCTGATGGCCGATCTCGCGACGGCAGTTCCAGTTATTTCTGCGCGGCCGAGTCTTGTGGAGCGCGCGCCGAAGCGCGCGTCGAGCCGGATGGGCGCGTGGGTTTTTGCATTGGCTTTGGTGAGCGGCCTTAGTTATATCGCGGTTCACGTTGCCAGAGACATGGACAATGTGACAATCACCAGTGTCTGGCCCTATGTGCTGCTGGGATTGGCGCTTCTGATTGCACTGGGTTTCGAGTTCGTGAACGGCTTTCACGACACGGCGAACGCGGTGGCGACGGTAATCTACACGAACTCGTTGACGCCGAATATCGCGGTAGTGTGGTCGGGTCTGTGCAACCTGGCCGGTGTTTTGGTTTCATCGGGTACGGTGGCGTTTGCTGTAATTACGCTGCTTCCGGTTGAGCTGATTTTGAAGGTGAGTTCCGGGACCGGCTTCGCGATGGTGTTTGCGCTGCTGATTGCCGCCATTTTGTGGAACTTGGGCACCTGGTGGTTCGGGCTGCCGGCATCGAGTTCTCATACGATGGTTGGCTCGATCATCGGGGTAGGGTTGGCGAGCCAGCTGATGAACTTGCACCGCGGCGTGTCCGGTTTGGATTGGGCGCAGGTGATCAAGGTGCTTGAGGCGCTGCTGATCTCGCCGCTGCTGGGATTTGCGGTGGCGGGTATTGTGATCCTGCTGGCGAAACGGATTCTCAAGATTCCGGCGCTCTACCAGGCCCCCAAGGGAAATGAGCCGCCGCCATGGCCAATTCGCGCGCTGATGGTGGGGACGTGCACGGGCGTGAGCTTCTTCCACGGGTCGAACGACGGACAGAAGGGCATGGGCCTGATCATGTTGATCCTGATCGGCACAGTGCCAACCGCATATGCACTCAACCATACAGTAAGCCCGGCGGAGGTGCAGAGCTTCATCGCCGCGTCGGAGCAGGCGGGTAAAATTCTCGACAGGCATGTCGATCCGGGAGTCGTGCTAGATCCTGATGCCCGCGCCGAGGTGACGAAGTACATCGAGACCAAGCAAATGCAGCCGGATACGGTGCTGGCCCTGAGCCAGCTGGTGGGCGAACTGAATCGCGAAGTGGTGGGGTACAAGACATTCCAGTCAGTTCCGGCACAATTCCAGACGAATGTTCGTAACGACATGTACCTGACGAGTGCGGCGCTGCGGTTAATGGATCAGGAGCACAAGCTGAATTTGACGGCTGCGGAGAGCGCTGCGCTGAAAACCTATCGCAGCAAACTGGACAAGAGCACCAAGTTTATTCCGGACTGGGTCAAGGTGGCGGTGGCGTTGGCGCTGGGCCTGGGCACGATGGTTGGCTGGCGGCGCATTGTGGTCACGGTGGGCGAGAAGATCGGCAAGGAGCACATGACCTACGCCCAGGGCGCAAGTGCAGCGCTGGTGACGATGGCAACAATTTTTGCCGCGGACAACTATGGGCTCCCGGTAAGCACCACGCACATTTTGAGCTCAGGTGTGGCGGGCACCATGGCTGCCAATGGGAGCGGCCTGCACCTTTCGACGGTGCGTAATATCGCGGCGGGGTGGGTTTTCACACTTCCGGCCGCGGCATTGCTGTCAGGGCTGCTCTACTTCTTGTTTCACTTTATGGCTCATTAGCAGGGACAGTTGGTTGGATGAAGGCGTCTGGCATGGCCGGGCGCCTTTTTGTTTGAGGCAATAAGGGGCCCACGTCTCAGAGCAGGGACCCTTCGATTCCAGTCAGCCAGTCTGCGGGGCGCCCTCGATCGAAGGCGCCCATCCTAGCTGCAAAATCAAGAACACCCCAAGATTGGGCCCCCTGAAGCGAGACGCACGGCACCGAACGGGCCGAGCATCCTGCTAGCAGGTTGGAGCCGATTCGAAGAGCCGGAGGATCTCCGCGTTGCCAGATTCGCGGGCAAGTTGCCGGAAGGGCCGGCCCTGCGTGTTGCGAGCGCCGCGAAGCACAGGAAACCGCTGAAGGAAACGGCGAACCCAGACCGCGTCACCCTGCTGAATTGCAAATTCAAGATCCGCGAGTTCGATGCCAAGAAAGGCTCCCAGTTCGCGAAGGTACTCGATGGCCCAGCCTGCCGCGGTTGCGCCGAATTGAGAATCAGTGGCATTGACTGCCGCGCCCTGTTGCACGAGCAACTTGACGACCGAACGATGCCCGCCTAACGCCGCGTAGTGAAGGGGCGTCGCACCTTCATCATCTCTCTGATTGAGCAACTCAGGATGATCGCGAACGATCACCTCCTCGTCTTCTAAAGCGCCGCGTTGAACGGCATCGATCAGGTTTTTGAGCTCTCCCATCGGGGCCTCACTGCTCCAGGGTGGTGAGCTTGAGGATAACAGCGGCAACGCTGAGGCAAAGAGAGCGCCGCATCCGGTACCATACAGAATGGTGCTTAAAGAGGAATGGGTCTAAAAGCAAAAGTAGAAGCCGTAATTTATGCTGCCGAGGAGCCGGTGACGCTGGCGCAACTGACTGCGCTGTTTGCGGATGAGGCGCTGGAGTGGAAGGCCGGGCAGGAAGCAGCGGCAGCAGAGCAAGCTGCGGCAGTTGCGGCCGATGCTGCAGAGGCGAGAAGCGCTCCGGAAGGCGGCGTGTTCCTTAGCCTGGAGTTTGAAGAAGACGCGCAAGGCGGGCCTCAAAGCGAGGATGCGAAAGAGCAAGCTTCAGAGCCGGAAACCCCAGAAATGTTGGGAAGATCGGCCCAGGGGCCAGATTCCCCGTCGACCCGTGATAAGGCGGAAGCGGAGAACGAGACCGCCGCCGTTGCTGAGGTGGACCCCGACGCGGAGGCAAAGCGGGTTGCGAAAACGCACGAACGCGATGCGCGCGGCGTCATCCGGAAGGTTCTGGACGAATTGATTGCGGAGTATGCGGCCGACGGGCGCGGTATCGAGATACGGGAGATTGCCGGCGGATTCAGGATGGCGACGAAGCCCGAGTGCCACGACGCAGTGCGCTCGTTTGTGAAGAGCCAGAAGCCGCCGCTGAAGTTGTCGCTGCCGGCGCTGGAGACGCTGGCCGTGATTGCCTACAAGCAGCCGGTGACCGTGCCGGAGGTGAACGACATTCGCGGCGTGGATTCGTCGGGTGTGTTTGGCTCGCTGATTGCACGCAAGCTGATTACCACCGCGGGGCGCAAGCAGGTAGTGGGCAGGCCGATTCTATACAAGACAACGAAGGAATTCCTGATGCGCTTCGGGCTGAAGGATGTTTCAGAGCTGCCGTCGATGGAAGAGTTTGAAAAGATGGCGGCGAGCGAGTTGGAAGAGCCGGAGCTGGCTGGTGGCGAGGAGAATGAGACGCCAGCGGAAGAATTCAGCGCGGATATTAGCGTGGAAGAGAATGGGGCGGCGGATGGAACGAAGCCGGAAGCGAATGAGGGGGAGCCCGAGCCAAACCAGTCCGCCAGGCGACCCGAAGCGACAGCGCAGGAAAACGAGTATTAGGCAGAAACCGAGGCTTTCTCCCCATGACTGACAAAGTGAAACGCAGATCGGCTGCAGGGGCGGCAAAGAGCACGACTGCGACCAGCAGACGCGCGCAGCGGGCTAAGACCTCTGACGCGAAGACGAGCACAACTGCAGCGAAGAGAAAGACGGCGGCCGCAAAACCGGAGCGTGCGGCGGCCCAGAGAAAGAAACAAGGAACACTGGCGAGGAAAGTTGCGCCGAAGCATGCCGCGAAGGCAAAGGAAGCCAAGGCAAAGATTCAAGCGCCGGCAGTGAAGAAGCCGCGAGGGAAACAAAAGGCCGTGGAGAGCCCGGCCGGATATCGCATTGGCGAGCCGGTGCTGGATCCGATTGGGGATGTAAGCAGCGGGGAAGCCCACGCGTATCTCGGCGATGCCGCGACGCAAGCGCACGTGGAGGCAGAAGCGTACCGGGCCGATACGACCGATGCCGCGATGGACTCCGGGCTGGAAGCAGGGCCGGGGCTGGAAGCGACCCAGGCAGCGAGAGAAGCGCGCGCGCGGCAGAGAGGAGAAGATGCGGCTGGATCGGCCGATGAAGCAGAAGAGAGTGGTGACGCGGAATCGGAGCTGCAACAAAGTGAGCCCGGAAGGCTCGAACGGCTGCAGAAGATCCTGTCGCAGGCGGGAATTGCGAGCCGGCGTCACGCGGAAGAGATGATTGTTGCCGGCCGCGTGATGGTGAACGGGCAGGTGGTGACGCAGCTTGGCAGCAAGGCCGATGCGGCGCGCGACCACATTCGCGTGGACGGGAAACTGTTGCATGGGGCCGAGCGGCACCGCTATTTCATGCTGAACAAGCCGCGGGGCTACGTGACAACGGTGAGCGATCCCGAGGGACGGCCGACGGTGATGCAGTTTTTCGCGAAGATGCACGAACGGTTGTATCCGGTGGGCAGGCTGGATTTTCAAAGTGAAGGGCTGCTGTTGATGTCGAATGACGGCGAGCTGGCAAATCTGTTGACCAAGGCCGAGTCGGGAGTTGAAAAGACCTATCTCGTGAAGGTGGCGGGACAGCCAAGCGAGGACGAGTTGCAGAAGCTGCGCGGCGGCGTGGCGATCGAGAAGGGTGAAGCGGGATCGGAACGGGTGCGGACTTCGCCGGTGCGGGTCCGACAGGTGCGGCCAGGCGACAATCCGTGGTATGAGGTGGTGCTGATCGAAGGACGCAATCGTGAGCTGCGGAAGATGTTTGCGGCGATCGGGCATTTTGCGGAGAAGATTCGGCGTGTGGGATACGGGCCGCTGGTGCTGGATGTGGAGCCGGGAAGGATGCGCGAGCTGACGCTGGAAGAAGTGAACTCGCTGCGATTGACTGCCGAAGGGAAGATGAAGCCGCGACGAGTGAGCGTAGATCGGATGCTGCCGAAGGATGCGGGGAGAACGACGGAGAAGCGCGAGGAGAGGCCACGCGGCAAATCGGGTGTGAGGCGGTTTGACGGGCGGCGGGGCGAAGAGGCGTTTGGGCGGCGCGATCGTGCATTTGGGACTGACAAACGGCAATCGGACCGAAGCGAGCGTGGTATCCCACATCCCAAAAGCGGGACCTCCACCCCACGGACGGAGACCAGTCCGCGGGGGCCCCGGACGTGGGGCGCCCAGCGGGAGTTCGGCAGCGGAGAAAAGAAGCGCGCATTCGGCGGTGAAGGGCAAGAGTTGAGTGAAAGGCCGCGGCAAGAGCGAGGCGAGAAGAGATTCAAAGGTGGGCGGCCCCAGTTTGGCGGAAGAAGGTCTGATTTTGGCGAACGGCGCGAGGGGCAACGCTCCTTTGGATCGAAGCCAAAGTTTGATCGACCACGATTTGAGAGGAAGGATTTCGGCGGCGGGCGAATCGAATCGGGCGGCCAACGACGGGAGTTTCGCGGAGGACCACGGCGGGAGTTTGGCAGCAGGCCGGGACGCAAAGAAGGACAAACATTTGGATCGAAGCCGCGATTTGAACGGCCACAATTTGAGAAGCCGGAATTCGGTGGCGGGCGAAGCGAATCAGGCGGCCAGCGACGGGAGTTCCGCGGAGGGCCACGGCGGGAGTTTGGCAGCGGGCCGAGGCGCGAGGGCAGCGAACGACGATTTGAGGGTGGGGCGCGAAAGCCGTTCAAGCCGAGAGGCGGGAAGCCGCAGTTGGAGCGGGGTGAGAGACCTCCATTCGAGCGAAGCGAGCGGCCTCGGTTTGAGCAGGGCGGCGAAAGGCCGCGGAAGTTTGAAGGCGGCGGCGGAAATAGATTCGGCAAAGGCGGGAGATCTGGCGCGAAGGTAGGCGGATCGGGTGGGTTCCGCGGAAGGAGCGGCGGCGGGCGGAAGTTTGGCGGGAGCCGGCCGGGCGGTCAGCGTGGCGGGTGGAAGCCGAAGTAGGCACATAAAGCTGGTATTCGTAGTATTCGGGTCCTAAAATCGGGCCTCTGGCGCAGCTACTCCTTTCGTCGAGATGGCGTAAAGGCAAATGCGGATCTCTCGATCTGATCGCTCCTGCGAAGCTAAGCAGAGTTTTCTGTGCGGAAGCGGCGCATACGGCCTACTAACGAGGCTGGGCCGCTGACGCTTAGGCGGACGACGTTGCCTTCGTACTCGCGTGAGTGAACGATCATGCCGGCTTCGATGGCGGCGAGTATGGCGCCTTCATGCTGCGGGACGAGAAGATCGGCGTCAACAATCGGGTCGGAGTGAAGCGCCGCATCGATGGCCTCGAGCAAAGCCGGGATGCCTTCGCCGGTGAGCGCGGAGAGCGCCACTGAATTCTCGATGCCGGGGCGAGACAGCAGAGCTGCTCGCTCGTGCTCGGGGAGCAGGTCGATTTTGTTGAAGACCTCGATGCGCGGCTTGGAGAGGCTCTCGAGCTCGCCGAGAACTTTTTCAACCTGGGCTTTCTGTTCGTCGCCGTATGTCGACGCAGCGTCGCGGACATGGATAAGAATTTCAGCCTGGACGACCTCTTCGAGCGTGGCGCGGAAGCTGCTGACGAGTGTATGCGGCAGATTGCGGAGGAAGCCAACAGTATCTGAAAGAAGGACACGGCGACGGCTGGGCAGCTCGACAGCGCGCAGTTTCGGATCGAGCGTGGCAAACATGCGCGACGACGAGAGCACCTGTGCGCCGGTTAGAGCATTGAAGAGCGTGCTTTTGCCGGCATTGGTGTAACCGACCAAAGCGACAGTGGGTACCGGAACGGCTTCGCGGCGCTGGCGTTGCTGGCGTCGGACGCGGCGCACTGACTCCAGATCGAGTTTGAGCTGATCGATGCGGCGCTGGATGCGCCGGCGATCGGTTTCGAGCTGAGTTTCGCCGGGCCCGCGGGTGCCGATGCCGCCGCCGAGCTGCGACATGGCTTTGCCGCGGCCCGTGAGACGCGGGAGCATGTATTCGAGCTGCGCGAGCTCGACCTGGAGCTGACCTTCGCGGGTGCGGGCGTGGCGGGCAAAGATGTCGAGGATGAGCTGGGTACGGTCGAGGACGCGGCACGGCAAAGCAGCCTCGAGATTGCGCAGTTGCGTCGGCGAGAGGTCGTGATCGAAGAGAACGAGGTCGGCTTCGGTGGAAGCCGCGACGCCTGCAATCTCTTCGACTTTGCCGGAGCCGATGAGCGTGGCGGGATCGGGCTTGGGGCGGCGCTGCAAAATTTCGGCGGCGACCTGGCCACCGGCGCTCAGCAGCAATTCTCTGAATTCAGCGAGAGATTCTTCGGGGCTCAACTCGGAGGAAGCCTGCCTGCGAACTGCCAGGCCGCGCAGACGGGCAGGGCGCGGAGCTGCTGACGATTGCGAAGCGGGTGAATCGGGGCGTGTGACGTCGAAGCACGCCTCTGCGTCGGCAGTGCCATCGGCTTCTGCCTGGTGGGCGTGCGGGCGCGACGCAAAGCTGACCCCTACGAGGACAGCGCGCTCGGCCTGGCCAACGTATCTTTTTGAAGGCTGAGGCTTATCGGTGCGATGACGATCGGAGGAACCCGATGCCGAGGAAGATCCCGGGCCGCCGCGAACGCTGCCGACCTTGTACGCCCCGCCTTTCAAATCGAGGACGCCCCCGCGCTATCTTTGCTCCGCTGTCGCCTGGGAAATTGGCTGCGCTGGAACTGCCGTCGGACCCATGCCCGTTGAAACAGCGGCGGGACGGTGTTCGGTGTGGATGACGCTCCGATTGCTCACCACGGTTGAAATCGCGTGTTTGAAAATCAGCTGTTCCTGGCTATTGTTCTCCAGGAGCACGGAATATTTGTCGAAGGACCGGATTTTGCCGGTCAGTTTGACGCCGCTGACCAGATAAATCGTAATCGGGGACTTGTCCTTGCGAACCGTGTTCAGAAATGTGTCCTGAATATTTTGTGCCGGCTTGTTCTCCATGTGCCGATCTCCTGCTTTCTTTTGAAGTTGTGTGAAACTGCTCTTGCCCGTTATACAGAAGCGCGGGAAGGCTCCGGCAATCCCGGGGGCCGACGAACCCCGCAATGTGACAACTTTATAGAGGTTTTCGATGCATTTCAACTGCGGAGGGTGGGAGCAAGGGGTGCGGAAAGGGCCGCGTGCGGGGATCCAACGAAGGGAACGCCACGGAAACTCCATTTACGGGCCTGTAACATGCGAAGCAACAGTCGTGGGTTCAAAGGTTTAGAGGCCTGACGATGCAGGCGGAGTGCTTCTCTGCCGCCAGGTGCTGGGACGCGGAAGATTCAACGGCTGATAGCATCATGGTGTGCAAAAAGTAAGTGCTCCGCCTGATCGTTCCGGTTCGGCCAGCGCCGCGTCCGCCGTTCGCACAGCCGTGCCCATGCTTGATTTGAAGCGCCAGTATGAGCCGCTTCAGAGCGAATTGCTCGAAGCGCTGACGCGGGTGCTTGAGACGCAGCAATTCATCCTTGGCGAACACGTGGCGGAGTTTGAGCAGGCTGCGGAGAAGAATCTGGGCGTGGCCCATGCTCTTGGCTGCTCGTCTGGTACGGACGCGTTGTGGCTGGCGCTTGCGGCGGTGGGGATTCAACGTGGATCGGCTGTTGTCACGACGCCGTTCAGCTTTATCGCGTCGGTAAGTTCGATTCTGCGCGCGGGCGCGACCCCAGTGCTGGCGGACATCGATCCTGCGACCTTCAATCTCTCGCCGGCAGCAGTAGAGAAGGTGCTGGAAAGCGGGCGCGGGGCGGGCGTGCGAGCAGTGCTGCCCGTGCATCTGTATGGGCAGTGTGCGGAGTGGAGCGCATTGACGCGGGTCGCGCAGGAGCGCGGACTGGCACTGATTGAGGACGCGGCCCAGGCGTGGGGCGCGGAGTGGAAGGGAAAGAAGGCCGGCGGGCTAGGCGACGCCGCGGCGTTCAGTTTCTATCCCACAAAGAACCTGAGTGCCGCGGGCGACGCGGGGATGATAACGACCCATCGCGACGATGTGGCCGAACGCGTGAAGATGCTGCGGCAGCACGGCATGCGGCGGCGTTATTACCACGACGAACTGGGCTGGAACGCACGAATGGATGGATTCCAGGGCGCGGTGCTGGCCGTGAAGCTCAAACACATCGATGCCTGGAATGAGGCGCGCCGTACCCGGGCGGCAAAGTACGGTGGCCTGTTTAAAGAGGCGGGGCTGGCCGAGAAGGGGCCGTACCCGGAACACGGAGTGGTGTTGCCGTGTGAGATCGAGGGTGCGCGGCACGTGTGGCATCAATATGTAATTCGCGTGGCCCGGCGCGATGCGTTGCGCGAGTTTCTGGCGTCACGAGGGATTGGTTCGGAAATCTATTATCCGGTTCCGCTGCACCGGCAGGATGCATTGAAAGGGTTGGGATACGCGGAGGGCGATTTTCCTGAGGCGGAGCGTGCCTCGCGCGAAGTACTGGCGGTGCCGATTTTCCCGGAACTCCGCGAGGACGAACAGAAAACTGTGGTCGCCGCAATCGCGGAGTTCTGCAGTTAACGCATACAGACTTCAGGCTGGCGCCTTGACTTCGACATGCGAGGCAGATTCCACGAAGGTGGCGATCGCCGAATGATCAAAGTCCCCTTTGCCATCGGCGATGAGGGAGGAGATCATTTGCTGGACTTGCGCGGTTAAAGGCAGGCAGACGCTGCTGGCCTCGGCAGTTTTCAGCGCGTTGCGTAGGTCTTTCTGGTGGAGATTGATGCGGAAGCCGGGCTTGAAATTGCGCGCGATGAGCATCGGGCCCTTGGCGTTGAGCACGGCGCTGCCGGCCAGTCCGGCTTTGACGGCATTGACGACGACATCGGGATTAAGGCCGCAGCGCGTGGCCAGCGCCAGCGCTTCGCCCATGGCGGCGATGTTGCAGGCGACCATAATCTGATTGGCCAGCTTGGTGGTGTTGCCGGCGCCGACCGGTCCGGTGAGAGTGACCGTCGAGCCCATGCACTTGAGGATGGGCTCGGCTTTGGCGAAAACATCGGGCTTGCCGCCAACCATAATGGCGAGAGTGCCGTCTACGGCTTTCGGCTCGCCGCCGCTAACGGGTGCGTCGAGGAATTCGACGCCCTTTTGCGCACAGGCTGCGGCGACCTTTTGCGAGACGAGCGGACTGACGGAACTCATGTCGATGATGATTGAGCCGGATTTGCAGCCGGAGAGGATTCCGTTGGGGCCAAGGACGACTTCTTCCACTTCAGGACCGTCGGGGAGCATCGTGATCACGACCTCGGAGCGTGCGCCCACGTCAGCGTTGGAAGCGCCGCGCTGGGCGCCGTCAGCAACTGCGGCATCGAGCTTTGACGGCGTGCGGCCGTAAGCGACGACGGCGTGGCCGGCTTTTAAAAGGTTCCTGAGCATGGGGCGGCCCATGATGCCGAGCCCGACAAATCCAACGGTTGCCATGTGGTTCTCCTTTGGGTCTTATTCTTCTTGTGAGGCTTTGGTCGATTGGGAAGAAGGGGAAGTGCGCAACTACTTTAACTATTTTACCGAGATCGAGGAGCGATTCCAGCAAAGGCGGGGATCGCTGTTGCTGCTTTCAACGCTGGATTGGGCGCTGATTGAGATGTGGCGCGAGGCTGGGATTCCACTGGAAGCGGTGCTACGAGGAATTGACGCGGCGTTTGACAAGTACGAGGCGAGGCAGAAACGTGCTCGAATGCAGCGCATCAACGGGCTGGCGTGGTGCGCGCAGGCGGTGATGCAGACGGCCGAGGAAATGAAAGAGGCGGCGACAGGTTCCGCGGGGCCGGCAATTTCGACGGCGCGTGAGTCCGGATTTGAACATGAACGCGTGGCCACGCATTTGACAGCTGCAGCGGAGGCGCTGGATGCGGCGATGGTGGCTCCTGAGGCGTGCCAGGCGACGGCGGCGCGACTGCGCGAGATGGCTGCCGAAGTGTCAGGCAGCGAGAAGGCAGCAGTTGTCGACTTGGAGACACTGGAGCGGTCGCTCACGGTGCTGGAAGAGAAACTGTTTGCGGCGTTGACGGCTGCTGCGCCCGAAGCACTGCTGGTAGGGTTGAAGGAGCACGCCGCGCGCGAGCTGGCGCCGTATCGAAGCCGCATGGACGTGGTTCAATTGCGGCAGGTGGAACACCAGTTTGTGCAGAAACAACTGCTGGTTCACTACAATCTGCCGCGGTTGAGTTTGTTCTATATGAGCCAGCAATGAAGAGGCGGCGAAAAACTTTCGACCCTTCTCACCCTTCCCGCAAAAAGCGCGGAAAGGACGGGGCAACCGACGTGAATGTACCAGAGACGCGAGGCCAGTCTCAAACGGGAATGGTGCAGATTGAGAAGCCCATTTATGGCGGTACGTTTTTGGCGCGCCCCGAAGGCAGGGCAATATTTGTGCCGCTCGCGTTGCCGGGCGAGCAGGCGCGCATACGAATTGTGGAGGAGAAGCGCGGGTATGCAACCGCTGAGGTGCAGGAGATTGTTGCGGCCGCGCCAGAGCGCGTGACGCCAAAGTGCATGCATTTTGGAGCGTGCGGCGGATGCCAGTATCAACATGCCGACTATGCGGCGCAATTGAGATTGAAGAAGGAGATTTTGCGGGAGACGCTGGAGCGCGGCGGAGTACACGCGCAAGAGGAGATTGCAGCATTAGCCGCAGAGCCGTGGGGATACCGTAATCGCATTCGGGCGGCGTTTGATGCCGAAGGGAATATGGGGTATCGCGGGCCGCGGTCGCATGAGGTAATTGCAATTGCGGAGTGCCCAATTGCCGCGCCGCTGCTGGTGCGAGCGGCGCTGGCGGCCAAAGAGATCGCGTGTAAGCAGGTTCCCCGTTTGCGATTGCAGGAGATTTCGCTCTTTTGCGATGCCGAGGAACAGACTCTGCTGGCGCAGGTGATCGCCAGCGATGGGAAGAAGTGGTTTGAAGAATTCGCCCGGGAGTGGGCAGAGAAAGTTCCGGAGTTGAAAGGCGCGGACCTCGCGAATCCAGGTGAAAGAGGTCAGATGCCGCGCACCGTGGCGAGTTGGGGTGCGAGTTCCCTGCCCTATCGTGCTGCCGGATTTATATACCGCGTGGACCAGGGCGCGTTTTTTCAAGTGAACCGGTGGCTGGTTGACCGGCTTGTAAGGTTAGTCACGGGAGGCTTGCATGGAGGGCTGACGTGGGATCTTTTTGCGGGTGTTGGGTTGTTTGCGCGGAGACTTGCGGAGCAATTTGAAAGCGTCGTCGCGGTGGAATCGGCGCCGGCTGCAGTCAGAGGGCTGAACCGGAATCTTGAGGGAGCCGGCGCTCAGGCAGTAAAGGCAACTACCGTTGATTATCTAAGGCGCGCACGAGGGAGTGAACGTCCGGATTTGATCGTGGTGGATCCGCCGCGCACCGGACTTGGCGCGGAGACGACCGAGCTGCTGGGGCGGATTGCTGCACCAGCGCTGGTGTATGTTTCGTGCGATCCCGCGACGCTGGCCCGCGATCTAAAGGCATTGATCGGGGCGGGCTATGCGATGGAAGAGATCACGCTGATCGATCTGTTTCCGCAAACATTTCATTTGGAGACGGTGGTGATGTTACGCCAGTGATGTCCCAAATGGCCCGGCAGAGCGCCCGAAATTTCCTTTCCTGATAGGCTTGAAGTCAAAGCTGCCTCTACAACTTCGGGCCCATGCAACCGGATCCTCATTACGCTGCGCAGTCTGCGTCCGGCCTTGATGCCATACCGTTGTTTCACGCCGCGTGGCTTTTTGCCGCGGGAATCGCAATTGTGAGCCGGATATGGCTGCGACCGACGCTTTTGTTGGTCGAGCTGGCACTGATGGCGGCGCTGTGCGTGATGACTGCGACGCGGGCTCAACGCATTGCATGGGCGCCATTGGCCGCGCTGTGGCTGATGCTGGGAGCGTGGTGCGGAGAGATGGAGCCGCATCCCGCGCCTGCTCCGCAACTGGCCGCACTATCTGACGGACTGTTGCGCACCGTGGAAGGAACGGTGGTGGATGCGGGACCGGTGCGTACGGAACTTGTGCAGAATTTAGATGAGCCCTTAGCGACTTCACTTTCGCAACGTATCGATGTGCGCGTGGCGAACGTAGAGGTGGCGACGGACGAGAGCGATGTACAGGCGCCGACGAGCGGCGCGGTGCGATTGACGGTTCGCTGGCCTGAGGAAGCAGGGGGCGCTGCGCGTGCGGACAGGTTTGAGTGCGGAGAGCGCATCCGCGCTGTAGCGCGACTGCTGCCGCCTGAGACATACCACGATCCAGGTGTATGGAGCCGGGCGGATTACCTACTGAACCAGGGGATTACCTCGTCAGCGACGGTTGCAGTGGATCGCGTGGAGCGTCTGGGGCGCGCGCGGTACGCGGATTGGCCGTGCCGGGTGAGAGAGTGGCAGCACGCCACGACGGCGAAGCTGCTTGCTCTCCCGGCGGCAATGCGGAAGTTGCCGCCCTCGCTGCGCTTGAGCGACGACGACGCGATCATGGTGGCCGCAATGGTCGCGGGCGATCGCACGTATTTGACGCACGGTTTGCGCGTGGGGTTCGAGCGAACCGGCTCTTTCCACATGCTGGTGGTGTCGGGCTTTCATCTGGCGATTGTCGCAGGATGCATCTTTTGGATTACACGGCGGCTGAGAATCCCGCGCTTGCCGGCGACGCTGGTAACGATCGGCGCGTCGTTTGCGTATGCGCTGTTTACCGGATTCGCGACCCCGGTGCAGCGCTCGCTGTGGATGGTGACGCTCTATCTGGTGGGGCGGCTTGTGTATCGCGAGCGCAGTGCACTCAACACGATCGGCTTTGCGGCGCTGTGCCTGATGGTGGTAAGCCCGCGGAGCATTTTCGATTCGAGCCTGCAGATGACATTGCTGGCGGTAGTTGCCATCGCCGGCGTAGCGGCTCCATTGCTGCAGTCGACCATGCATCCGTACGCAACGGCGACACGAGATTTGAAGTTGGTGGCCATCGATATCAAGCTGACGCCGCGGCTGGCGGCATTTCGTGTGATGATGCGCATGGTGGCGGAACGGTTGGTGCGCGCTGGGAATCGCTGGATTGCGTGGAAGTTGTTTCCCTGGACGGCGCGATTCGCGATTCGCGTGGTGGAGTTAGTTGTAGTTTCGTGCGTGGTGGAATTGGCGATGACAATGCCGATGGCGGTGTATTTCCATCGGATCACGATTTTTGCTCTGCCAGTGAATTTGCTCATTCTGCCGCTGCTGGCGGTGCTGATGCCGGCTGCGTTGCTCACGTTGTTCTTGCTGGCGGTTTGGCCGGCCGCCGCCGTAGTGCCGGGCGCCGTCACGGCGATCGTGCTGCATGCCGGAGTGGGGTTGGTGCATTTGTTCGGTTCCATGGCGCTCGGGGATTTTCGTGTTCCGGGCCCGGTGGTCTGGCAGCAGGCGACGTTTTGGGCGCTGCTGGGTGGGGCGATCGTGCTGGCGTGTGGAAAAGTGGGAGGGCACGTGCGCTGGCTGCGACGCGGAGCCTGGGCAGCATTGACTTTGGCGGCGGTGGCAGCCGTGATACCGCGCCCCATCGAGCGACCGCGAGGTGATTTGTTCCTGGAGGCAATTGATGTAGGCCAAGGAGATTCGCTGCTGGTGATTACGCCGGACGGAAAGACGCTGCTGGTGGATGGCGGCGGATTTGGCGGCGGGCCGAGGCAGGCATCGCAGGATTTTGACATCGGTGAAGAGGTCGTGTCGCCGGCGCTGTGGGCCCGGGGCATCCGGCATCTGGATGCGGTGGCATCAAGCCATGCGCATTCCGACCACATGGGCGGGCTGCCGGCGGTGCTGAGGAATTTTCATCCCGATGAGCTTTGGGTGGGGAACAATCCACCAGTCGGTACATATAACGCGCTGTTGCATGAGGCAGAGAATTTGCATGTGCGGGTGAGGAGCTTTCGAGCGGGCGACGCATTCACTTTCGGCAGCACGGCCGTGCGGGTATTGGCTCCTTTTCGCGACTACAAGCCGGGTGAGGAACCTGCGAACAACGACTCGCTGGTTCTGCATATTGCTAACGGCAACGCGTCGATGTTGCTGGAGGGCGATGCGGAAGAGCCAATTGAGCGGGCAATGCTGGCGGAACCGGGACTGGAGAGCACCCTGCTGAAGGTGGGTCATCATGGCAGTATTACGTCAACGCGGCCGGAGTTTCTGGCGCGCGTGACGCCACAGTGGGCGGTAATTTCATGCGGACTGCATAATCGGTATGGACATCCGCGCGACGAGGTGCTGGAAGAATTGCAGGAGGCGCACGTACGGACGTTCCGTACGGATTTGAATGGAGCTTCGTGCTTTGTGCTGGACGGGAAGAATGTCGCGGGGGAAGCGTGCGGGACTGAGTTACTCCCACCCTAAACAAAAAACATGTTTAGGATAGGGCACCCTCGATCCGGCGGCGGTCAATGGACGCAGGGCGACATTTTGTACAGGATGAGCGGCGTGCGTTCGTCGTCGTCGAAGGCGGGATAGGACGCGACTTGTTCGAGTTTGTAGGGCGCGAGGAGCGCGGCGTCGTCGCTGGAGATGCCGGCCCATGCGAGGTACCAGCCAGGCTGATAGCGCGCGATCTTCTCGGACATATCCTCCGTTCCGTAACCGTCATTGATGGACGGGATGCCGGTCATGAGGGAGATTTGCGGGCCGCTGACACCGAGGATCAGCGGCTTCTGCTCCGGGTGGCGGCGAATGAACTCGCGAATGGAGTTGGCTGCCCCGACGAACTGATATTCCGGGTGGGCGACAAACTGCGCAAGCATGACGCCGTTGGCGATGACGGAGGCGGCGATGGCAGAGACAAGGAAGGTTGCCGCAATCGTTTGGCGATTCCAGCGGAAACGCGGCAGTGCTGAAGCGGTTGCAAGTTGCGAGAAGAGTTCGTCGAGCGCCAAAACGACGATCAATATCAGCGGAACCAGCATGACGAGGAAGTAGCGCGGCGCGTAGTCTTCCTGGCGGCGAAAGATGTAGAGCGCGACGCCGCCGAGCGCGAGGCACGACGCGGTGAAAAGGGGGTTGGACCAGAGCCTGCGTTTCCAGCAAATGGTGATGATGAAAAGGACGAGAGCCACGGGATAGAGGACGCGATCGATCCAAAAGGCGTTGCGGAAGAGTTCGGCGAGCGTGGTGAAGGACTGCGACCAGACGTAATCCTCCATCGAGTTCAGGTCGTAGAAGGATTTGTAGTCGGCGCCGTAGCCGAGAGTTGCGACTGTGGCTGCGTAGCACTTGATGATGAGCGCAGGCACGACGATTACGGCGAATGAGGCGCGGAGAAATGGAATGAGCTTGCGGCCTGCCGCAGACCAGGCTAACCAGAAGATGGCGGGAAGGAGCACGGCCGCAGTGGTCTTCGTCAAGAGCATCAGAATTACAAGCGCGCAGAGAGTTACGAGCGGCCAGATGCACCGGGCAGACGCGAAGGAAGCCACGAGAAGGCAGAGGCAGAGCTCGAATGCGACAAGCGTGTCAAGGATGGCGAGGCGGCTGAAGACGAATGCAAATGGACTTAAGGCGAGGAGCAGCACGGCGGCGCAGGCTGGGAGCCAGGCACCGGGGTGGCTGTGCCGACGGACGAGAAGATAGACGAGAGCAAGTGTTGCCAGAGAGATGACCACGCTGAGAGAGCGCGCGGCGATGAGGCTGAGGCCGGTGAAATGGAAGACCGCGCTTAAGAGGAGCGGCCAGACGGGGAGAGCGACCGCGGGGTTGTAGTCGCCGGGGACGTACCAGTGGCCGGTGATCGCATGTGTAACGGCGGCACTGGCCCACCATCCTTCGTCAGTGAATTTGGCCTGGTCGATCATCCACGGCGAGTCGTTGGGGAAGTCGGCGGAGAGGTGGACGAAGCGAAGCGCTCCCACGGCGCAGACAAGCAGCCAGAAGACGGTGAGTAGCCTTCGGCGCGGCGAGGCTGGTTGATCTGGTTCACCCTTCATTGAAGGCTATATCGCCGATCCGGCGGCGGCGTGAATGTCGAGCAAATTCTCAAGCAGCGGCTTGAGGAGCTTGAGGTCAAGGGCGTTGGCGCCGTCGGATTTGGCGTTGGCGGGATTGTCGTGGACTTCGAGGAAGAGGCCATCGATGCCGGCGGCAACGGCGGCGCGTGCGAGGAGGGGGATGAATTCGGGCTGGCCTCCGCTGACGCCGTTGGCCGCGGAGGGTTGCTGCACGGAGTGCGTGGCGTCGAAGACGACGGGCGCGAGGTTGCGCATGATGGCGAGCGAGCGGAAGTCGACAACGAGATTGTTATAGCCAAAAGAGGAGCCGCGCTCGGTGAGAAATATACGCTCGTTGCCTGTAGAGCGAACTTTCTCAAGGCCGTGGCTCATGTCCCAGGGCGCGACGAACTGGCCTTTCTTGATGTTGACAGCGCGGCCGGTTTTTCCGGCAGCGACAAGGAGATCGGTCTGGCGGCACAGGAAGGCGGGAATCTGGAGCACATCGACGGCTTCGGCGGCGACTTCGCAGTGCGCCGGCTCGTGCACGTCGGTGAGAACCGGCAGCCCTGTATCTTTGGCGATGCGGCCGAGGATGCGCGTGCCCTCCTGGAGGCCTGGGCCGCGAAAACTTTTGACACTGGTGCGATTGGCCTTGTCGTAGCTGGCCTTGAAGATGTAGGGCATGCCGAGGTCGGAGGCGATGCGCTGGATGGCTTCGGCCATGAAGCGCGCGTGCGATTCGGACTCGATCACGCAGGGACCGGCAATCAGGAAGAGCCTGCCCGCTCCGACATGCACCGGCCCGATTTCGAACGAAGAACTCACGAGGGAATTGTACAGGGGTCAGGGATCAGGGATCGGTAGACAGGACCGGTAGCCAGAAGCCTGTGGCCGGTTGCCAAAGAGCACTGACGGCGACACTGCGACGGGGCACACCCAGGTTTCAAGAGAGAGACCTGGGTGTACCCATGAACTCAAATTGGCCGGGCAGCTTGCTAGCCGGTGTGGCTGCGCGACCATTCCCATAACGCGCGACCGAGTGCGCGCAGCGATGTGGGGGCGGGCAGGTCGCCTTGCGGCTTTACGATATTGCTTTCCGCCAACTGTTTACAGAAGCTAAGGTACTCCTCGTAAAAGTGAACGTCGTGGCGGGCGTGCCCAAGGGCCTCGAGTGCCCGATAGTCGAGCACGGTATAGCGCTCGGGGTAGATGGCAGCCAGGATTGCGGACGCCACGAGAAGGTCGACGCCGTGAAGTTCGAGAAGCGCGCTGACGGCCGATTCCGTTGACGAGTCGGGCGAAGCGGCCACAGCCAGGACACGCCGGATTTTTTCGCTGCTGTTGCCGATGAGGTAGTGGACAGCGCGCTCTGACTTCCAGCGCACAATGGCTTCGAGGTTTGCGAGTGTATAGTCTCCGTTGCGGATGGCGTCGCCGGCTTCGAAGGCGGCTTTTTCGAGCTCGTGATCCTTCTCCCCGGACTTTTCCCAGTACTGTTCTGCCAACTGCTGCAGCTCCGTCTCAGAAGGCTGCAACTGAAAGTAGGCAACCATTTCGATTTCCTTCCTTTCTATCTTTTTCCCAAAAACCTACACACAATAGGCCCGCGATGAAATCTTTGTCAATGACGCAGAAGGGTGTTTCTACGGCGGAGTACCGGACCGGTTTATAGGACGTAAAACGGGAAGGAAACGCGCAGGGGTGGGCTGTGGAAAGTGTCGATTTGGCCATAAATTTAATGAGGGGCGTTGCGAAGGCGGAAGCGCGTAGGAATGATTTGCTCTGATTTTAAAAGACTTAATGGAAACTGCGCCCATGGCCCAGGTGCTAGCGGCGAAAGTGGAAGGCAGTGCTATTGGAGTGAGCCTCCCAACCGTTCGTCTGTTTTGGGAGGCTTTGCCAACCAGCTTTGCTCGGCCCACCAGATGGCAACGATGCCGAGGCCGGTGAGGACAAGGTAATACGAGGGTATACCGTAAATCTCGTCAAATAGCCAGCCGGGCAGCCAGGGTCGGGAAAACCGACAAATCCAGATCCAGAGAATCAGGATAAGAAGGTAGATTATGTGACGTTGCGCGAGTTCGCGTACTGTGCGTTTATTTGCCGCGATGTACCTGCGCCATTTGTTGTCGCTCCAGAGCAACCCAAAGACAAGAATCGTGTAGCTCGCGCAAAGCGCCGCGCCGAGCGACCATGACTGATCTTCCAACGGGAGATATAGGGCGAGAAATGGGGCAAAGACTGCCACGGCGACAATCTCCCGCTTGAATCGAACAGAGAGAGGGCGCATATTCTCATCTCCTCCCTTCCGCGCTTCAGTGCAGTTTGAGCCTCTTCGCGTTAGTGGCTCGCACAATCGCGGATCCTACGGCTCGCGACGCTCGCTCAGGATGACAACTCCTTGGCGATTGCGGAGTCGGCAAATGATTGACGCGGTTCCCCTGCGGCGTGGTGTACGCGATTTTTGTAGCTGGCGGTGATGAATTCGCGGAAGAGCGGGTGGGGCTCGAGCGGCTTGGACTTGAATTCGGGGTGGAACTGGCAACCGAGGAAGTAGGGATGGCCGGGAATTTCGACGATCTCAACGTAAGTCTGGTCGGGAGTGGCGCCCGAGATGCGCAGGCCGCCGCCGGTGAGGAGCGCTTCGTATTCGCGGTTGAACTCGTAGCGATGGCGATGGCGCTCGCTAATCTCTTTTGCGCCGCCGTAGGCACGCGAAGCGAGTGAGTCTTCCTGCAGGTTGCAGGTCCACGCGCCGAGGCGCATGGTGCCGCCCATTTCTTCGACACCGAGTAGTTCGCGCAGCTTGTAGATGACGCGATGTTCGGTGGCGGGATCAAATTCGCTGGAGTTGGCGTCTTTGAGGCCGCAGACGTTGCGAGCAAACTCGATGCAAGCCGTTTGCATGCCGAGGCAGATTCCAAAGTAGGGTACGTTGTTTTCGCGAGCGTAGCGGATGGCGTTCAACATGCCTTCGATGCCCCGCTTGCCGAATCCGCCGGGGACGAGAATGCCGTCGTAGCCTTCGAGCTGCGACTCGTAGCTGCGATCGTCGGGCGATTGCGATTCGAGTCCTTCAGCCTCGATCCAATGAACCTTGAGCTTGAGGTGCTGCGACATGGCGCCGTGCGTGAGCGCTTCTTTGAGCGACTTGTAGCTGTCTTCGTATTCGACGTATTTGCCGACGATGGCGATGGAGACTTCGTCTTTGGGGTGGTAGCAGCGGTCGACAAGATTGCGCCAGCGCGAGAGGTCGGCCTCAGGCGCGTCCTTGTGCAGGTATTTGAGGACGAGCGCGTCGACGCCTTCTTCAGCGAAGCCGAGCGGAACTTCGTAGATGAAGGGCACGGTTTTTGCGCCGATGACGGCTTTCTCTTCGACGTTGCAGAAGGCGGCGATTTTCTGCTTGATTTCGCGGCTGAGCGCGCGATCGGAACGGCAGAGCAGGATATCGGCCTGGATTCCGATGGAGAGCAGTTCTTTCACTGAGTGCTGGGTGGGCTTGGTCTTGAGCTCCTGCGCGGCGGCGATAAAGGGGACGAGCGTGACATGGACGAAGACGGTATTCTCGCGGCCAAGCTCCTGGCGCATCTGGCGAATGGCTTCAAGGAACGGGAGGGACTCGATATCGCCGACCGTGCCGCCGATTTCGACGATGGTGACGTCGGCGCCGTTGGAGGCGACTTTGCGCATGGAGTTCTTGATCTCGTTGGTGACGTGGGGAATGACCTGGACGGTTTTGCCAAGGTAGTCGCCGCGGCGTTCTTTGAGGATGATCTGCTCGTAGATGCGGCCGGTAGTGTAGTTGTTGTCGCGCGAAAGAGGCGCATGGGTGAAGCGCTCGTAATGGCCGAGGTCGAGATCGGTTTCGGCGCCGTCGTCGGTGACGAAGACTTCGCCGTGCTGAAAGGGCGACATGGTGCCAGGATCGACGTTAAGGTATGGATCGAACTTCATGAGATTGACGCGCAGGCCGCGGCTTTCGAGCAGGCAGCCGATGGAGGCCGCGGCCAAACCCTTGCCGAGACTGGACACAACTCCGCCTGTCACAAAGACATACTTTGCCGACATGGATGCAACCTCACTGTTAGATTTTTGCGATTGGACGTGCGTGGTGGGCACATACAAGTATGGCAGAGGTTGCGCTCGGGAGGAAAGTGAAAAAGCAGGACGCTATTTGCAGAGCGTAACAAGCGGGCGTCGTGGAACATGGGTGTCATGATGTTCCACGGCTTGGTCGTCGAGTTCGGAATCTTGCGCAGCGTCGTCGGAGCCGCAGTAGATCTGACCCCACTCGCCTGCGTAGTAACTATAACCAGAGATGGTAGATATGCCAGCCTGTCCCGAGTCGGACCAGATGAGGACGTCGGGGTAAGGTGAATCGTGACGGCGATGCAGATCGGCCTCAAGGCCGAATTGGTTGATGACCGCGTGGACCCCGGCTGAAGATTCTTCGAGTAGGACGAGCGGGCAATTGGACTTGCCGCAACGGATGCTGAACTCAAAAAGCAAATAAAGATGGCGCCCCGGCAGAGAGAGCGGAACCGGGTACAGGGCGATGTTGCCGGGCATGCGAACCAGCGACTGCGCTGGGTCTTCGCGTGCAATGATCTCATCGAGCGTCAGGCTGGAATCCGCCATTCTATCCGCAGTGATGGCAGCTTCGTAGCGGGCGACCCAATCGCGCATGGCAGGCGAGAGCGCCGGCCAACGCACCTGGGGTGGATTATCCCGGCCTTCACGGCCGATGGTAGCGGTAATGTTCCGCTGGTAAATTGCCAACAATGGGCGTGCGGGATGGGTGCCGGAGAGTAACCGGAAAACGACAGGCAGTGTGGTAGCGATGGCAACGGGTTGACCGCCGCGCACGAAGGGGCGGAAGTGGCTGGCATTGATCCAGGCTTGCGCCGACGCGATCAGCGAAGGAGGACCGGTGATTTCCATCTGGCGCTTGATGTTGCCATCGGACCCGATGATCAAGTTTGCTTTGACGACACCTTCGATGCCGGCGGCGCGAGCAAAGTGCGGGTATGCCGGCCGATCGTGACCGATGCGATGAGCTAAAGCTTGCTCGCCGGGGACGCGAGTCGGTGCTGTCGATGCCAGAGGCACGGCTGCGGGCGATTGCGCGGCGAGAGCAAGGCCAGAAATCAGGAAAAGCGGAACAGCAAGTCGCATGTGACAGAGATAATGGATCGGGATGGCGGACGGCAAGGGCCAGAAGGCTGGGTGCTATGACGAGCAAGATTGAGGTTTTGAAGATCGATATTACAACGCTGGTAGTGGACGCGATTGTGAACGCGGCAAATACTTCGTTGCTCGGTGGCGGTGGAGTGGATGGAGCGATTCATCGCGCGGCAGGACCGGAGTTATTCGATGAGTGCTACCAGATTGGCGGTTGCCCCACGGGCGGGGCGCGCCTGACCAAGGGCTATAGGCTGCCCGCGAAGTTTGTGATTCATACGGTGGGGCCGGTGTGGACAGGGGGCGTACGCGGCGAGCCGGACCTGCTGGCAAGCTGCTACCGGTCGGTGTTCAAGATTGCGCGCGAGAATGGGATCCGCTCGCTGGCATTTCCGGCAATCAGTTGCGGCGTATATCGGTTTCCGGTGGAACGGGCGGTGAAGATTGCGGTGGCGGAGACGATGGCGGAGCTGATTTCAAGCGACGCGATACAGAAAGTGATCTTTGCATGCTTTGGAGACGAAATTTACAACGCTTATCGGCGCGAGATGGAGAAGCAGTCTTGAACCGAAAGGATGCTCCAGCAGGACGGGTGAAGGCCTTTCCAACCCGTGCGGCGAACAAAGAGAGAGCTAATGTGCGTTTTGAGGGGGCTTGGCTTCAACACCCCAGGGCAATGTGACGGAAGGCAGGCAGGTAGTGCCCTCTGCGGTCGCTTTGAGTATTCCCTGGGACTTTCCTGGCACAAAAGGAAACGCGGCCACGATGGAGTGACCGGCGCTGTCCATCGCCATTACCAGGTTTGCGGTCTGGCCCTCTGACTCCAATACGAGGGGAATCTTGGCGTCTGAAGAAAACCCGTCCGCGACGAAAAGAACTGCGGCCGCATTTGGTTGCGCGATTCTCACCTCAAGCCTGCAACCCTGGTCCATTGAGGCAACGGGCTTGGGCACGAGAGTGCCAGGCATTGAAAACTCGTTGTCACGACTGGAGATCTCGTAACGGAGAGGCACAGCGGAACCCGCTTCAGGAGCTATCTCGAATTCAGCTCCGGGAAGCTGAAGGCTCGATTCCTCTGCGGGCAGTGGCCTGTGCGTCATCAGCAGCCCTCGCGCATTGACATAAATATCTTCGGAGACGCCTTTCGACCGATCGCCGGACTGCCATACACCCCACGCGTACACCTTGTTTTCCGGCGCGCCTACGGCAAACACTCGATATCGCGTGAGGGCACTCTGCGGCGTGACCTGATCGTCCAATCTGACGAATCGTAGCGTCAGCCGCTGCTCATCTCCGATGCCCAGTTCTCCATTGTCCCAACGAGCCTGGCGGACCAGATCGCCCAGCACATTGGTTGGGGGTTTTGGTTGGCCGGGAAACAGGGCGTAAACCAAACCCTCTAATTCGTTTTTCTTTGGGGACTTCCCATACGAGAGGATCGAAAACAAGAACAAAGAAATGAGTGCAAACAATATAGAGCGATGCATGGGAGAGGTCATGGCTACAGTTTCTTCGACTATAAGGATGTTAGGCAACAAAGAAAGGCCGGCGCGTTCACGAGAGTGTACCGAAGTTTTATTTTGTGGTTATTATCTTCCGGGTTACTGTGGGCACCTGGCGATCTGCAGGAATCTGCGTTGCAAGCGAGGACGACGCCTGTTTCCAGGCGTCATCTTCGCCACGATGTGTGGCTGCAGTTTAGAAATTCAAAGTGATTTTTGCTGTCAATGTGCGCGGGGTCACGTAGTGCGTGCCGCTAAAGGTGGAGAGGAAGTTGTAAAGCGCGTACTTGTTGGTCACGTTGACGGCCGTGAGGTCAAGGTTGGTTTTGAAGTGCTCCTTGTTGAAGATGTTGTTTTTGCCGACAGTGACGTCGAAGAGGTTGCGCGGGGCGATGCGCGGAGGATCGTGGTCGTCGTCTTCAGTGCCCTGAGCCGGAATCTGCACAAGTTGCGACTTGTACTGGGATGCAAGGCAGGAGTCGAAGCCGGAGGTGGGCGTAGCAGCCACGCCGTTGCAGGTGATCCCGGCCTCGAATTGCTGATCTGGCGTGAGGCCGCTCAAATCGATTCCCGGCTGGCCGCCGATCATGATGGAAGCACCGTCGTTGATCGGATTGCAAAGGCTGTTCGGGTCGGTGACGTTATAGCAAGGCACAGAGCCAGCCACCAGCCCCGAGTCGTAGCGCCAGTTGAAGCCGCCCCAGAGTCCGTTCACCCAACTGCCATCGTGCGTCAGCGTGTATTGGAGGTGCGTGGTCTGGTTGTACTTTTCGTCATGGTCGATACGGAAGGCATATCCGCCTTGCCCCGGGGCGGCTCCTGCGCCAGCCGACTGCGGCGGGAAGAAGCGGGCCGCCACCGACGACATGACCGTATAGGCGCTAAAGCCGTGAACATTAGGCACCTCGACATGCAGCGCATAGCCCGGAATCTTGGAATTATGCCAGTCGATGGGGAAGAAGATCGGCGTGTTGCCTAGGATAGAGAAGTCGAAAGCGTTGTGCGTGTACTTCCAGATGTACTCGCCGCCGAATACTGCGTACTTGCCTAGCGCCTGTTGCAAGCTGGCGTGAAACTCGTTGCGATAACCAGGATCAAGAGTTCCCGAAACACCTGGACTACACGCGAGCAATGGATTCAGCACCACGTCGGAGCATCCGCTGCTGGAAAGGACCAGGTTTTCGTTGAACGGCGTCTCGAGCGTGCGCGCATACGAGACGGCCATGACCGTGCCGGAAGGCTTGATGTTATAGGCAACACCCAGGCGCGGCTCCGTTTGGTTGGCGTCGGTCAGGCCATTGTAGAGGTCCTCGCGCAAGCCGAGGTTGAAGTCCCAGTTGCCGGCCTTGATCTCGTCCTCGATGTAGAGGGCCAGTTCTTTCACGTCGGTGTGCCCGAAGTAGTGATAGAAGGTTCCGCCTCGGGTCAAGTCATAGGGCAAGAGGATCGAGTCGAACGTGCCTCCGTCGGAAGGATCGTTAGAGAACAGACCAGCTCCTGCGCACTGGGATGGATCGGTCAACCCAGGTTGAGGGTTTCCATCGTCATCGACGCAGGGCGAGTTTAAAGTGGAGTCGACAACGCCGAGGTTATCGTGCTCGCGTAGGAAGGTGTGTTCATATTGCGCGCCGATCTTGAGGTTGTTGACTCCCTTGACATAGGAGTAGTCGGCATGGACGCCTGCATTGGTAAGCGTGCGGTACTGGGAGATGGATGAAGTTTGCAGGTTTGGCGGACCCAGATCTGCGAGCGGGTTGCCGCTGGGATAGTAGCTATATCCATCTCTTCTGAGGAAGGCGCCCAGGTTGAAGACCGAGTCGCTGCTGATGATGTGGGTGTAGGTAGGCGCAATGTCGTAGGTGTTGATCTTGGAGTCCTGATCAGTGTTGCCCACGTTTGCGAAGGTGGGATTCGCGCTTGTGCCTCCGCTAACAACATTTTGAACGTTGAGGTTGTCGAAGGAATTGGGCGTCTGAAACCAGGAGCGGCTATAGTTCAGGTCCCAGTGGATCGAATCGGCAGCTGAAAAGCTGTAATCGACGCGATCGAAGAAGTTCTCCTCGTTGCCCTTGTCGTGAAAGACGGTAAACTCAGGCGGATCGAGAAACCGGCCGGTGTTGAGGCCGTCCATTTCGACAAAATTGCCCCATTTCTTGCCGCCGTAAGAGAGATCGAAGCCCCCGGTCGCCGATCCGAAGGTCCCATAGGAGGCATAGACATCGCCTGTGGGCTTAGTGACGCCCTCACCCGAGCGCGTGGTGGCGACGATCACAAGACTGGTCTTGTCACCGTACTCGGCCGGCGGCGCACCGCTGATGACCTCGATGGATTGAATGGAGTTCGACGGAAGTTGGTTGGAAAAGACCTTGCTCTGCTGATCGGTGATGGATTGGCCGTCGACGGAGAAGGAGTTGGAGGCGTGGTCACCAAGCCCATGGAAGAGGCCGTTCGAGTCGGCCGCAACACCGGGTGTCGTAAGTGTTACCAGAGAGCTGAGCGTGGACGATGCGCTCTCGAGGGGGACCTTGTTAAACAGATCGCGGTCCACGTCGACGTGAAATGTGGGGTCGTCTTCAACTAGATCGCCCTGGGAAGCGACCGTGACCGTCTGGATTCCCCCAGAAATCTGCAGAACCAGCTTGACGTTGATTCCGACGGCAGAGCGAATCTCCACACTTTGGCTCCGGGTGGCGAAGCCTTTCGCGGAGACACTTAATGTGTAAGGGTTAAAAGGAACGTTCGGAAAGCTGAACTGGCCGGTGGCGTCAGTGGCGGTGGTCCGTTCAAATTCGCTGACCGGATTAGCAAGATGGACGGTTGCATTAGGAACGACGGCGCCGGATGGATCGGTGACGGTGCCGCGCACGACGCCTGCGTTGCCGCTTTGCGCGGGCAGGGACAGCACCCCGAGAAGCATCAGGATGAGGGGGAAGGCGCGCCTTGTGGCGCTAGGAAGAAATCGCATGAGAGTGTCTCCTGAGAATTGCTGATGAACGCGAGTAATCAAACCGCGGATTGTGCGACGCGGCGGCATCAGAGCGCCAGAGGAGCGTCATCCCGCTTTTCGCCAACTTGCAGGAATGCGTCAAAGCGGGGCCTATCGGACAGGCGGAGCGCACTTTGATTGGAAGCGGAAAGATGCTCTAGCAGGAGGCTGGCGGCGGGCGGATGAAGTAGTGAGAGAGGAACTGGCAGGCGGCTGGCGTGGGCTCAGACTGCGGAGCAGATTCTCCCAATTGCACCAGAATCACTGCGGCCGCCAAGGCAGTAACCGGAACCAGCGTGTGCATCACGATGCACAGCTGGCAGTGGTCGGCGTCGGACTGGTTGGGATGAAGGTGCGTGACCTGAGCCACGGCGAGCAACGCCAACAGGACAAGGCACATGCCCGCAACAAGCAACGTGAATGCCTGCCGGGAGCCGCGTTGAGCGCGGAGATGTGCCGGAAAAGCTGTCAACGAAGAGACCTCGCCGTTTCTATTCTACATAAGCACGCACTGGTTTTGACGGAGAATCAAGGCGTAAGTTGGCGAAAGCTATGGCTTTTGTGACCTTACGTGCGGCAACGACCAACGGTCGCGGGCCCGGTTCGTCTAAACTGTGATCGCCCCGGGAGACGAAGTAAGCCTGTTGGGGATCACAACGAAGTTGCCATGGTTTCGCTTCTGCAAGGACGGCGCGCCGGTGTGTTTTCACTGGCCATTCTCCTGATGACGGCAACCGCTGCCGGGGGACAGGCCAGCCAGAACTCGCAACCTGCGCAGAACCGGCCTGACCAAAACTCGAAGCCGCTGCCGCTCAGTCCGGGGATTCCGGGTGTGGGGAAGAACCATCGCCTGATCCTGAAGGACGGCTCCTATCAGATGGCGCGGGACTATCAGATCGTGGGCGACCGCGTGCGGTACTTGAGCCAGGAGCGCGGCGACTGGGAAGAGTTGCCTTTAGACCTGGTGGACTGGGACGCAACCCGCAAATGGGAAAAAGAGCATGCCGACCTGGTGGAAGGGGATACTTCGCCGGCAATGAAGGAAGCCGAGGCGATCGACAAGGAAGAAGCCGACGAGCGCAGCGATCAGAACGCCCGCATGCCCCTGGTTGCGCCGGGACTGGAACTGCCTGATGAAGAGGGCGCTTTCGTGCTGGACACGTACCTAGGCACACCTGAACTGGTGGAGTTGCGTTCGAGTGATCTCTCGTTGAACGGTAAAACTCGGCGCGGGATTGAAACACTGAATCCAATGGCCGGCCGGAAGGCAACGCTGGAGTTGGAGGGCGCGCGGGCCAGGGTGCACCTGCACGTCAATGACCCGGTGATTTATTTGTCGCTCGGCGTGGTAGACCAGAATGAACCTGTCTTGTCGAAGCCGCTGACGGTGCAAACAAACGGCGCGAAAGCGGTAAATGGCGGCAAACACGGAGCGCACTCCGCGCAGTCTGGCTTTGTGATTGTGCGCGTGGACGAGCGCCAGGCGGTGCGCATTGTGGGCGCGGTACACATGAGCCCCAATGGGACGGTAACGCAGGACGAAGACACAATCCCCACGAAAGTGGAGGAATTACCGGGCAAGCACTGGCTCAAGATCGTGCCGCAGCAATCGCTGGCCATCGGCCAATACGCGCTGGTGGAGATCCTGTCGCCTTCGGACATCAGTGAATCGGTATGGGATTTCGGAGTGGATCCACGGCTCGGGGACAATCCGGGTTCGATCGGCCCGATTCTAAAGACAGGGAATAGGCAGTAGCCAGAAGGAAAGGGCTGTCGGACTGCGAAAGGTCTAGGCGCTTAGTTCACGAGCAGCCAGTTTTGCTTGTTTGTGGCGGCGGCTGACGATATAGTGCGCAAGCAGCACGGAAACAACAACTAGTGAGACCATGGCATCGATTCCCGGCATGCCGCGTGGTCCCCAAAGCGCATAACCCCGGCCATCAAGCCAGGTCATATAGACAACAGGAAGATTGCCGAGCGAGTTGATGATGGAGTAGCGCCCGCTGCCGCTTTTGCCTGAGCCACCAAGGAATTCGAGTACGACTCCCGTGAAGAGGGCGTAGCTGACTCCCACGGTGAAGAGGTACAAAACAGTTCCGGCAAAGTAGACCGAGGGGCGCATATGGCCAAGCGCGAGAATGCCCAATGTGGCGGCATTGACCAGGCCTGAAACCAGAAAGGCAATGGGGGCGCGGACGCGGACGGGAATGAGTCCGGCAGCGAGCGCTCCCCCTGATGTGAGGAGCGCGCCGCCAACTCCGTTTACCCACGCCACCTGTTGAGCGGTGACCCCGTAGTCGCGGGCAAGCGCGCCAAGCAAACCGATCATGGCACCGGAGCCGCACGGTGAAGTGATCACCAGCGTGTATGGAATGGCTTCCCAGCGCAGAAAGGTGGATTTGCATTCGCGCAGAATGCGCATAACGGTCTGGCCGGCAGTGTGTTCGCTGATGACGCGTTCGGGGGGAATGGCAAAAGCGGCGAGAGCGGGCAGAATGATGAGCGCGGCGACGATCAATCCAAGAGCAGAGATCGAGAAGCGGCCGGAGAGAGAGGCGAGAGCAAAGACCGTGACGCCGCCAATGGCCAGAGAACCTGTTTGATAAGCGCTGCTGGCGCGGCGGCGGTTGATCTCACCGCGAAGCGTACCCATCATCCCGCCGCAGGCGGCCGGGGAAAGCACGGCAATGCATGCCGCGACAAGCAAGAGGCCGACGGCGAGCCTGGATCCAAGGTGGGGCAAGCGGAACGCGCAGGTGATTACGGCGGCACCGGCAAATGCGGAACCGATGAGCCAGGTCCGGCGCTGAAACCAGAAATCGGTGACGGGGCCCCAAAGGAAATAAATAGCGTGAGGCAGCGCGATCAGGGCGCTGATGCTGGCGGCTCGCGCCGGATCGACGCCTTCATTACGCAAGAGAAAAGTGAGCGCGCCGCCGACCAAGCCGAGCGAGATGACAGCATCGGGTGCAATGAGGAGGGCAAAAAGCCATGGACGCTCGCGCCTCGGGGGTGGAGACTCGCCTCCAACTCCATCGATTTCAGCCGATTGCATGAGGTAGAGCGTACCACGGGGTAGGGGCGTCCCGAATCATCTGGACGTCAGCGAAGGGGCGACACAGCACAAATCGCGGAGTGTTCTACATTGATGCGATATTTGCCACTTATTCGCCATGCTCCCACTTTGTTGGCATTTACCGCATAGAACCCATTCGTGTTAACTGGGCTGATAAACACGTGTACTTTCGCGCGCAAGCCGCTACTGTAAAGCCGAGCCACTGCGCCAGCGATTACGGGATGACCCCCACACGACTCGGGGCTGTTTGAAGGCGACTGCAAGAAAAGAGATGTGAGAAAAGAACTATGGCGACTTCTTCAATCGACTATTACGAGTTCCTTCAAATAAGCCCCAATGCCGATGCCGACACGATTCACCGTGTTTACAGGTTTCTGGCCGCGCGTCTGCATCCGGATAATCACGAGACCGGACATGCCGAAAACTTTCAGATTCTAAAGAAAGCCTACGATGTGCTTTCGAATCCGGAGACGCGCTCGGAATACGACGCGCGACGGCGGCAGGAGCCGGTGCAACCGCTTTCAACGACCGTGGATTTTATGGATGTACTGGATGGGGAATTGAACCGGCGGCTGGCAGTGCTGGTGGTTCTCTATTTCAGGCGGCGTACGACCCCCACCCTGCCCGACGTATCGCTTGCCGAGATTGAAGAGCGGATGGGATTTCCTCGGGATTACCTCGACTTCACGATGTGGTACCTGGTGAAGAAGGGATACGTGTTAAAAGCGGACAACGCGCAGTTCACGCTGACGGCCGATGGCGTGGATTTTGTCGAGGGACAGCGCGCAAACATGCCGATATTGAACAAGCTGCTGACAAGCGGCTCGACGCCAACGGCCAAGCCAACCGGGCGGAGGAACACCGATCAAGCCGACGCGCCAGCAGCGGAAACAAACGGAAATGGCGCGCATGTCATATACGCTCCCGCTGCTCCAAATCACATCGTGCTGCCTTCATCGACAGAACGGTTGAACGATCGGCGATCGGGTAAACCGGATCGGCGCGTGGGCGCACCCGATCTGCGCGCCGTCAAAGTGGAACGCCGCTTCAACGCGCGGGATCGCCGCGGCAGCATGGCGGACCGGCGCACCACTGAATCATAAAAACTCTGTTCTTCAAGGCCGGGCCTGTTGCGCTACTCGCGCGCGGCGATGCCAAGCGTCTTCATTTTGCGATACAGGTGGCTGCGCTCGAGGCCGAGGAGCTCTGCGGCGCGGCTGATATTGTTACGGGCCTCTTCAATTTTTTTCTGAATATATTCGCGCTCATAGGCGTCGCGGGCCTGCTGCAGGCTTGAGAACTCCTCGGTCGAGCGGGAGCCCGCCTTGTGAGTGAGGGGCGGCAAGTGTTTACGCTCGATGCGCAGCGCGCGGGGATTGAGGATGAGCACGCGCTCGATCACATTTTTGAGCTCGCGGACATTGCCGGGCCAGTGATATCGCGCCAGAGCTTCAAGAGCGTCTTCGACGATCTCCACGCGCGGACGACCATATTGGCGGCCAAACTCAAGGAGGAATTCGCGCGCGAGAAGCGGGATGTCCTGCTTGCGATCGCGCAGAGGCGGCACGAAAAACGGCACCACGTTGAGGCGATAAAAAAGATCCTCGCGAAAGTTGCCCTTGGCGATTTCTTCCTCGAGGTCTTTATTGGTCGATGCGATCAGGCGCACGTCGACGCGCAGCGGCTGGGTTCCGCCCACGGGAGTGAACATCTGGTCGTCGAGGGCGCTGAGGACTTTGGCCTGGGTCTTAAGGCTCATATCGCCCACTTCATCGAGGAAAAGCGTTCCACCATCGGCGCGCTCGAGAGTGCCGCGCAGCTCAGGCGGTCCACCGGGCTGCGCCCCATGACGATAGCCGAAAAGCTCAGCCTCGATGTGGTCTTCAGGAATGGCCGCACAGTTGAGTTCGACGAACACTCCGTCACGGCGGAGACTCTCTGCATGAATGGAGCGCGCGATGAGCTCTTTGCCGGTGCCGGACTCTCCGTAGATGAGGACGCGGCCATTGGTGGGCGCCATGAGCCTGATTTGCTGGCGAAGAGCTTTCACGGGCACGCTCTCACCGGTAAGCACTGAGGCAGCGCTGAACTGGCGCTTGAATTCCTCGTTTTCGCTGCGCAGGCGGCGCGCCTCGACTGCGTTTTTGACGACGATCAGCGTGCGCTCGAGCGAGAGCGGCTTTTCAAGAAAATCGTAAGCGCCGAGCTTAGTGGCTTTGACGGCCGCTTCAATGGTTCCGTGGCCGCTGATGATCACGACTTCAGGCCGGATTTCGGGCGTAAGCTCGCGAATCTCAGCGAGCGCTTCAAGGCCGTCGCGGCCGGGCAGCCAGATATCGAGCAGCACAACATCATAGGGAACGTCGCGCAGCAGCAACATGGCTTCGGCGGCATCGCCAGCGCTCGCGACACCATAGCCCTCCTCGCGCAGGATCTCTTCGAGCGAGGCGCGAATCTCCGCTTCGTCGTCAACGATGAGAATGTGATTCATGGGGCGATGCCTTTTACAGTCTCAGCGCCGGCGTCGGTGTTTGCACGCGGCTCGCCTCCCTCCATCAGAGGCAACCGCAGCAAGAAACGCGCGCCTTTGGGGCTGTTGCTTTCGGCTCTGATCGAGCCGCCGTGTTCCTGCACGATTTTGGCGGCGATGGAGAGTCCCAGCCCGGTGCCGCGATGCTTGGTGGAATAGAACGGCAGAAACAAGCGCTCGCGAATCTCGTCGGTCAAACCGGGTCCAGTGTCTGAGACTGTGATTTCAACGGCCGCACCGTCCTCGCTGAGCGCGGTATGCATTCCGAGCACGCGCAGCAGGCTGCCCTGCATGGCTTCGGCGGCGTTGTCGATGAGATTGGCGAGCGCGCGCCGAATCGACTCCGGGTCGGCCAGTACCTGGGGCAAGCCGGGTTCCAGTTGGCGCTGCACGGTGATGCCTTCGAGCCTGCCTCCGAACAGTGCGAGCGATTCTTCAACGATCTGATTCATGTCGCAAGGGCGGGGTTGGGGAGCCGGAAACTGGGCCAGAGCCGAGAACTGGTCCACAAGCTGGCGGAGGGTGCCGACACACCCCAGAATCACCTCGCTGCACTTGCGAATGATGTTCGGCGAGTCTAAGTGGCCGCGGTCGAGATGCCGGCCGATCCGCTCCGCGCTGAGCGCAATGGGCGTAAGCGGATTCTTGATTTCGTGGGCTACCTGTTGTGCCACTTCTTTCCATGCCATCTGCCGCTGTGCGCGCAATAGCTCCGAGGTATCTTCGACAACGAGGACGGTTCCACTCTGACCGTGCCCAAGCTCAAGACGGGCGCTGGTAATCGCAAGGTGGAGGATGCGTCCGTGCAAATGGAATTCAATCTCCGTCGAGGCCGAGCCCATGCGATGGCCGCGCCGGATGACGCGGGCCAGATCGTCCACGCAGTCAGAAGGGAGTATGGACTCAATCCCTTCGCCTGCCAGGGCGACACCTTCGCTGAGGCCCATGAGGTCGGCAAAGGCTCGATTGGACTGGAGAACCTTGCCGGAGCCGTCGAGAGTCACCACGCCCGAGGGAATCGTTTCGACAATGGTTTCGAGCTCGCGCCGCCGCTCTTCAATGGAGAGGTTGGCTGCGGTGAGTTGCGCCTGCGCGCTTTCGGCCAGCTTGCGGCTGGCATCCAGGTCCGCGGCCATGTGATTGAACGAGCGAATCAGATCGGCCATCTCTCCTGTGGCCAATGTCGACACGCGGGACTCGTACTTGCCCGCGGCGATCTCATCCATGGCGCCAGCGAGTGCTTCAACCGGCCGCGTGACCTGCTTGGAAAGAAACAACGCCAACCAGACGCTTGAGAAGAAGACAAAGACCGTAATCAGCAACAGCATCAGGGTGAATGTGTTGCGGATACCCCGGCGCGAGCGAAGCAGCTGGCGATACTCGGCCGCGCCAGCGCGGATTTGCTGCGTAGTCTGGCTTAGGCCCCGGGGCACTGGCAATGCGACCACGACAATTCTGCCCGATGCATCTGCAGCCATGCCGAGCGCATAGTCGCGGCCAACTACGCGGAGCACGGTTTGGTCACTGCGTTGCGCAGCGGGCAGCAGGATTTGCGCGAGCGGACCCTGCAACAGAGTTCCCTCGTTGTTCTCATTGTCAAGCCAGGCCATCAGGCTCGCCACACTTGCTTGAGGCGGAGCCTGGAAATCAGCGAGGATCTGACGGTTCTTCCCGTAGACGACCGCGAATCCACCTTCGAGAGTGATCCGGTGGGAAGCAAGATCCCGCTGAAGCTGGGGTGGTTCATGAGCAAGAGCGCCGGAAGCAGCGATCGACTCTGCTTCGACCCGCGCGTCGCCGGTGGCATACTCAGCCAGCTGAAGCACGACGCGGTCTGCATCTTCGCGCAGATCGGCCGTGGGCTGCGAGAACCATCTGTCGATGGATCGGTTCATGAGCAGAAAGCTGAACAGGAACATGCACACGGCGGGAATGAGCGCAATGAGCGCCGCGCCGACTACCAGGCGGGTGCGCAGTCTCGCGCCCAGGGCGCTGCCGCTTTGGTCGGCGTAGAGCTTGAGAATGTTGCGGAAGAGCAGCGTCAGCAGCAACATCAACAGCAGAAAAACCAAAACCGTGAGGGCGACGAAGATAACCGTTTCCCCGGAGGTGACAGGGTTCAAAAAGCGGACTTCAGAGAGGTTGAAAGCCTGCAACGTTCCCAGCAGGGCGAAGAGCAAAATGACGCCGCCCGCGAGCAGGGTCATCGATCGCCGCCGGGCGTCGCCGAGAAAAGACATGCCGCGATTATAGTGCGGCCGATGCTCCAAAGGCAGTCAGGAAGAAGGCCGGCCGATTCATTGTTTGCAGTGCACGCCAGCTGGAATCACTTCAGATTTGTGAGCAGTCGAGCGGGCTGAGCATCAGGTTGCTGATATTGGTGACTATCGAATCGAATGCGAAACGGGGATCGGAGGAGAGCTTCTTCCAGGCAGGATCGTTGCGGAAAACGTCCCACTTCGCTTCCAGCTCCGACGTGTCGCCAAAGCTCAGCATGTAGGTGAGATTGGGCATCCGTGAACCGGCCAGCGTGTCGCCAAAAAACACAGGGTGGAAGCCGGCGTTCATGAAGATCTCGAATTCGCCGGAGTGGAACATTTCGACCTTGCGGACATGTTCGCCGTTGCTGGGGCTCTCATAAGTGCGGAGTTGAAAGATCCGTTTGACTTTTGTTGCCGACGAAGGGGGTGGCGTGAGCCTTGGCCAGCCTTTGAATGCGGCCAGCAGCGAGATCTCGACCCGCTGGAAGGCTGGAGCCGTTGAGGTTGCATTCCAAAAAGGGTCCGCGGCCTTCAGGAAGCCGGCGTCTTCAGCGAGGCGGAGATCCAGTTCTGTCAGAGCTTCAACCGAAGGGCCGGGGATCAACAGGTAATAGGCAGGGGTGTCCTGGCCAATGTCGAGCTTGAATGCGCCGACGGGGCCGAAATTGCGTTGGGCGAGCGCCGGAATCAGCGCGCTGGCAAAGTAATTCTCGGTGAGCTTCAATTCCTTGCCGCTGGCCAGGTTGTAGCGGCGAAGCTGATAGAACTCCCGGGCTGGCGATGCAGGGGGTTGAGCACCCGCACGGCTCGACAGGGCGGCGGCGGAAGCGGCGATTGAGGAAGCAATGAATTGGCGGCGTTTCATGGACTACTCCCGTTGAAAGACCATTGTACGGGCGTATGGCATGTGTCCGGTGCTAGCGAATGGGGGGCCGGGCTGTTTCCAGAGCGATCAGCGAGGCTGGGGGCTGTGTGAGGCCATTACTTTTGTCCATTCGGCGTAATCCATTGCCGGCCAAACTCGTCTAAGATGGCGCTGAGGACTGTCGCTCGACAGTCTGCGAGCCGGTTGGCACATACCTTCGAGGCTACCCGGCGCGAGGGGAAATCGCACCTTCAGGAATCGCGATGCAAGGAGAATCCCAATGCAAATGAACCATGCAAGATTTGCCAAGGGTCTTGCTGCGGCCATAGGCGCCGTTCTTGTCACAGCAGCGCTGGTGATTGCAGGATGCACGGCGGCAAGCAATCTGACCGGCGGCTCTACGAATATCAACACAGCGACGACACTCGTTCCTGTGACGATCACCGACGCTCCCAGCGACCAGGTGGTCGCGGCCAGCTTGACACTGAATTCGGTAGTCCTGACCGATCAGAAGGGAGCGACCGCCAGCATCCTTACCGCCCCGTTAACGTTCGAGGCAGCGCACCTGGATGCAGTGCAGGAGCCATTGTTCACACCTGCGATTCCGCAAGACGCGTACGTCAGCGTGACGCTCACTTATTCGAACGCGCAGGTGGCATATATCGATCCCACGACGAAGCTGCTGGTGCTGGCAACTGCGACGCTGACAAATACCTCGCAAACCATTACGCTTCCCGCCCCGCTGACGATCAACAATACGACGACTTCACTGCTGATCGACTACCTGGTGGCGAAGTCGGTGACGATCTCCGGCTCCACTGTGACGGTGACGCCTCAGTTCCACGTTGCGCCGGCCCCGATTGCTGCTACGCCAACCAACGGGACGAATGGTTTGCAATGCGGCATCAAGGGCAAAGTGACCGCGCTGGGAACGAACCAGTTTACGTTGACCAATCCAGAGGGGATTTCGCTCGTAATCAACGTGGGCAACAGCACGCAGTACCAGGGGCTGAGTGGATTCTCGGCACTTGCTGTGGGAATGCTGGTTGAAGTTGACGTGCAGATGCAGACCAATGGCGCTTTGCTCGCTTTGCGAGTAGAG
>Ga0335085_10001475_pt1 | contig 49377 bp, 40 predicted proteins | sample Lox_Sample_45_FD_206712 | JGI IMG/M metagenome (GOLD analysis project Ga0335085, IMG submission 206712) | Soil microbial communities from Loxahatchee National Wildlife Refuge, Florida, United States - Lox_Sample_4.5 | ecosystem: Environmental > Terrestrial > Soil > Wetlands | place: USA...
GGGAATGTATGGTCCGCCGTCCGTTTGCAAGAGTGGAACGTTGGGAAGGAAACGTAGTCTGCGCAAATGTATTCGGCCTCTAGTTGGAGCGCTAGCTCCGGGCGCATAATGAGGATGCGCGCGTGCCGGTCCTGATAAATCCGACGGTTTTCTCAACCATTTCCAACATCAGGTTTTCCGGCACGCCGTTTGACTGTGGTTTCATTCCGTTGTTCTCTTGCAGACCCTGAAAGGGATAACTTTCTAGTCGCCGTCGTGCGGTGGGAAAGTGGGAAACGCGGAGCGTTTTCCAAGCACAGCGATCTTTTCCACCGCCGGTTCAGGCCGCCATTGCAGCGGGTTTCAGCCGATAGCGCTCTCCGCTACTCAGCACGGCCCATGCGATGCGCGCCAGCTTGTTGGCCAACGCCACCACGACAACATTCTTGGCGGCTCGCGACTGCAACTGGGTCGTCCACTCTCGCAGCGCGCCGAGGTCGTACTTTACACGCCACAGCACCGCACGCGCACCGTGGATGAACATGCGTCGCAGATAGGCATTGCCGCGTTTGCTGATGCTGAACAATCGCGTTCGTCCGCCGGTGGAGTATTGTCGCGGCACCAGGCCGAGCCAGGCGGCGAACTCGCGTCCGTTGCCGAAAGCGGCGCCATTGCCGATGGCCGCGACGATGGCAGTGGCGACCAGCGGACCAACACCTGGGATCTCGCGCAGGCGCTGACAGTTCTCATCACCCATGCAGATCTGCTCCATCTCCTCATCGAGAGCGGCGATATCGACTTGCACTTGCTTCCACTCCTGCCAGAGGTCGGCGAGCAGCCGGCGCAGACGCGGCGTCAGTTTCGCATCGGCACCTTCGAGCACGAGTGGCAGCTGCCGGCGCAGATTCGCTGGGCGCTGTGCGAACACCAGACCGCGTTCGAGCAGGAAGCCGCGAATCTGGTTGATCAGCGCGGTGCGGCGACGCACCAGACGTTCGCGCACGCGGTGCAGCGCCTGCAGATCGAGTTGATCGTCGGTCTTGATGGGAACAAAGCGCATGTTGTGGCGGGTAACCGCTTCGGCAATCGCTTCAGCATCGACGAAGTCATTCTTGTTCGACTTGCGGTAGGGCTTCACGAACTGGGCTGGAATGAGCTTCACCTCATGTCCCTGCTCGCGCAGCTTGGCGGCGAGGAAGTGTGCGCCGGAGCAGGCTTCCATGCCGATCAGCGACCAGGGAAGGTTGGCGGTGTAGGTCAACAACTGTGAGCGCGAGAACTTCTTGCGCACCGTAACTCCTGCGTGACAATCTAAAGCGACCAGGTGAAAGGTAGTCTTGCCCAGGTCGATACCGATCGAAGCGATAACAGCAGCGTTCATGCGATGATCCTCCGTGTGGCCCAAGATCATCCCACTTCAGGGCTGATCTGGACGGCGGACCATCTCATTAATCCCCTTTCCACTCTGTATCTCGTTTTGCGAAGATGTTCCTGTGTCTAAGAAGCTGACTGGACGGAATCCGGTGCCTTTCGAGTCGTCCGGTTTCGGGTTGAGATAGGGAGTGGAAAAGGCTGTTCTGGATAGTAATCTTGCATTTTGTTAGAAAGGCCGCAGTTTCACAGCTTCAATTACATGCTCAGCGAAAACACAGTCACCAGATTAGCCGCGCTCACTCATCGTGCTGATGCAAAGAGAGGTGTGTGTTGGTTACCCCTTGCGGGGATAGTTTGGGATGACGAATTTCCAAGTCTTCGGGAACTTTTCGCAGTGCCGGAAGAAGATCGCAAGCAGATATTTCGATTGTTCACACTTAGAGTTGCACGATGGAGGAAAGAGAGCCTAGCGGAAGACGACTTGGGCTTTTGGGAGGAGTTGCGTGCTCAAGTTCCGGAATGGGCATTCTTCCAAAGGCAAACCGTCACTGCTGAGGATTTGCAGGCGCAGAATGATGCGGAAAAGGAAACAGCAGACGGGTTGAAGGCGTTGTTCGATGATGCCGATGAGGTAACGATTACGGAAGAAGATGGTGTTCAGAGTTTCTCCGCTACATTCGACCTCAAGAAGGACGAACGGGCGAAAACCAAGGCTTCACTCCTAAAGCGCATTCTGGATAGGTGGCGATAAATCCCCATACCATTAGTAATCCGGCGAGATTGGCACTTTTCGAGCAGCCCAGTTTCGTGTTGAGATAGAGAGTGGAAAAGGCTGTTATCGCCACCTACCAATGAATCGTCCATAATTTGAGCATGGCGTTCAGTGCGAACATTCATCGAAAACGTTTATTGATTTCCCTTGTCGGGATTCTCGCAATTGTTCCAATGCCAACTATTGCTCTCGCCGACTCGCATCGCGCAAGTCCTGAAGATCTCGAGGGTCGCGAATGGCTGATTCCAAACTACTTCATCGACAAACATCAAACGTGGCCGTTCCGCAGAATCGGCCAAAAAGGTGATGCATATGTCAGCTTTGAAAGTGGAGTGCTCGAAGGCTCCCCTGGCTGCGGACGCTTTACCGGTAAATATCAGCGCTCAGGCAGTCAACTTGCCATTTCAGCAGAGTGGGCGGATGAAAAGAAAATACCATGCAGCAGCGATGAGAGGAAGAACGCCGAACAGATTCTGAGGGCGCTCACGAATGTGCGAGGTTTTCTTGTTACACCCGAATACTGGCTGCCGGATGATCTCCTGTTGGGAGACGCGAAAGGATTACCGCAAATCACCCTATCACCGATGCAGACGGGAAAGGACCTGTCCGAGTTTCAAGATAGCTTCTGGCATATGACAAAACTGGAAGGAACCGATTCCGATCTTTCGGAAGTCATCATCGAGATTGCGAACCGAGACATCACTTTCAGTACAGCCTCGTACTCAGCCAGTTATCCCTTCCGATACAGCTTGTCGGGTCTTGAGCTCTTCCCCGCTTGGTATACCACTTCATCCAACAACGAACAGTCGAGGCGGAATAAACCGGTCGCCCAGTTGTTCCCTGACGCTCTTTCAAAGACGAGTTCTTATGTTTTCAACCAAGAGACTTTGACTTTTCTTGACAAGGAGGGACAACCCATTGTCGTGCTGAAGCCGCTTCAGCTAAAAGGCATTGAAAACCGCAGGTGGCGCATTGCCAAGTATCGTGGCGTTGGAAGTAAGCACGCTGATGACGAAGGCTTAGTTGATGCAACTGAGTCTGCGGACATCACATTCATGCATGGCCGGGTTGAGGGATCGCCGGGGTGTGGGGGTTGGGTGGGAACCTACAGACTGTCTGGTGATCGACTGACAGTCGAAGCGCAATGGGCCCTTGCTGGACTTTGCTACTCAGCAGGCCTTGAGCAGGATCGCCTGGTCGAGGATGCTTTCAAAGGCGAGCTTCAGGTCGAAGAGAACGGAGACCACATTCTGTTGCGCGACATGACTGGTAAAGCTCGAATCTTGTTGGTGCCCTATTGAGCTAAATGACGTGGAGTCTCTTGTCCTCCATTCAACTATCAAACGGTGTTGGGCGCAGTCAAAGTCGAATAGATGTTGATAATGTATGGTCCGCCGTCCGTTTGCAAGAGTGGAACGTTGGGAAGGAAACGTAGTCTGCGCAAATGTATTCGGCCTCTAGTTGGAGCGCTAGCTCCGGGCGCATAATGAGGATGCGCGCGTGCCGGTCCTGATAAATCCGACGGTTTTCTCAACCATTTCCAACATCAGGTTTTCCGGCACGCCGTTTGACTGTGGTTTCATTCCGTTGTTCTCTTGCAGACCCTGAAAGGGATAACTTTCTAGTCGCCGTCGTGCGGTGGGAAAGTGGGAAACGCGGAGCGTTTTCCAAGCACAGCGATCTTTTCCACCGCCGGTTCAGGCCGCCATTGCAGCGGGTTTCAGCCGATAGCGCTCTCCGCTACTCAGCACGGCCCATGCGATGCGCGCCAGCTTGTTGGCCAACGCCACCACGACAACATTCTTGGCGGCTCGCGACTGCAACTGGGTCGTCCACTCTCGCAGCGCGCCGAGGTCGTACTTTACACGCCACAGCACCGCACGCGCACCGTGGATGAACATGCGTCGCAGATAGGCATTGCCGCGTTTGCTGATGCTGAACAATCGCGTTCGTCCGCCGGTGGAGTATTGTCGCGGCACCAGGCCGAGCCAGGCGGCGAACTCGCGTCCGTTGCCGAAAGCGGCGCCATTGCCGATGGCCGCGACGATGGCAGTGGCGACCAGCGGACCAACACCTGGGATCTCGCGCAGGCGCTGACAGTTCTCATCACCCATGCAGATCTGCTCCATCTCCTCATCGAGAGCGGCGATATCGACTTGCACTTGCTTCCACTCCTGCCAGAGGTCGGCGAGCAGCCGGCGCAGACGCGGCGTCAGTTTCGCATCGGCACCTTCGAGCACGAGTGGCAGCTGCCGGCGCAGATTCGCTGGGCGCTGTGCGAACACCAGACCGCGTTCGAGCAGGAAGCCGCGAATCTGGTTGATCAGCGCGGTGCGGCGACGCACCAGACGTTCGCGCACGCGGTGCAGCGCCTGCAGATCGAGTTGATCGTCGGTCTTGATGGGAACAAAGCGCATGTTGTGGCGGGTAACCGCTTCGGCAATCGCTTCAGCATCGACGAAGTCATTCTTGTTCGACTTGCGGTAGGGCTTCACGAACTGGGCTGGAATGAGCTTCACCTCATGTCCCTGCTCGCGCAGCTTGGCGGCGAGGAAGTGTGCGCCGGAGCAGGCTTCCATGCCGATCAGCGACCAGGGAAGGTTGGCGGTGTAGGTCAACAACTGTGAGCGCGAGAACTTCTTGCGCACCGTAACTCCTGCGTGACAATCTAAAGCGACCAGGTGAAAGGTAGTCTTGCCCAGGTCGATACCGATCGAAGCGATAACAGCAGCGTTCATGCGATGATCCTCCGTGTGGCCCAAGATCATCCCACTTCAGGGCTGATCTGGACGGCGGACCATCTCATTAATCCCCATACCACTCCCTATCTCAAGTTGACTCCCTCACGCTTCGACTCTCGCGGCCCGGAGCCCGAACGCCAGAAACAGGGTGGAGCCGTTTTTCCCGTCGCCACATCCTACCCCCAGATTATTTGACTCTCCCGCTCGCCCGTTCTAACCTCGACTCTTGCTGTCCTGATCCACACCGGCGCCGGGGAATCAACGCAGAATGCCAATGGCCCGCAAATCCCTTGCAATTCTTATCGTTAGCTGTCTCCTGGCGAGCGCCGCGTTCGCCGTGCAGCCGCAGCCGGTGCGAGCACCACATGCCATGGTCGCCGCGGTTCACCAGCTCGCCTCGCAGGCCGGCGTCGACATCATGAAGCAGGGCGGCAACGCCGTTGACGCCGCCGTCGCCGTCGGATTCGCGCTCGCTGTCGTCCATCCCGAGGCCGGCAATCTCGGGGGCGGCGGATTCATGCTCTTCCGCGCCGCCGACGGTAAGGTGCACTTCGTCGATTACCGTGAGAAAGCTCCCGCAGCCGCGACGGCCAAGATGTACCTCGACCACGACGGCAAGGTTATCCCCGACATGAGCCTCGTCGGCTATAAGGCGATCGGCGTTCCCGGTTCCGTCGCCGGACTCGCCTACGCGCAGAAACACTGGGGCAAGCTGCCGCTGGCCAAAGTGATGGCTCCGGCCATCAAGCTCGCACGCGACGGTTACCCGCTCGCCGCCAGCGACGCTTCCGATCTCCAGGATGAAGGTCTCGCCAGGTTCCCCGAGTCCCGCCGCATCTTCCAGCGTGACGGCCGCTACTACCAGGCCGGAGAAATCTTCACGCAACCGGAACTCGCCAAGACGCTTGAGCGCATCGCTCGGAATCCCGACACCTTCTATCACGGTGCGATGGCCAAACAGCTTGCCGCCGCCATGAAGAAGGGTGGCGGACTGATCACCGCAAAAGATCTTGCCGACTACGAGGTCAAAGAGCGCCAGGCGATCCACGGCACCTATCGCGGATACGACATCTACAGCGCGCCTCCACCTTCCTCGGGCGGTATCGTCATGATGGAAGCGCTGAATATTCTCGAGGGCTACGATCTCGCGAAGATGGGCCGCACGCCCGAAGCGCTGCACCTTACCATTGAGGCCTATCGTCGCGCTTTTTACGATCGCGCCGAATTCCTCGGTGATCCCGATTTTTCGCAGATCCCGGTCGCCCAATTGATCGACAAAAAATACGGCGCTGCCTGGCGCACAAACTTGAATCCCGACAAGGCCACCCTCAGCCAGGACCTGAAGCGTCCCGCCGAATTCAACCAGCTCGAGCGCTACGCCGAAACGCATCCTTTAGTAATCGCCGCCAGGGAGCCCGGGAACACCACGCACTACTCCGTGGTCGATCCCGCGGGCAACGCTGTCGCTGTAACGACAACGTTAAACGACAGCTTCGGTTCGCGTGTCACCGCCGAAGGCCTTGGCTTCCTGATGAACGACGAGATGGACGATTTTGCCTCCGCGCCCGGCGTGCCGAACATGTTCGGACTGATCCAGGGCCCCGCGAACGCCATCGGCCCCGGCAAGCGGCCGCTTTCGGCCATGACTCCGACAATCGTCACCAAGGGCGGCAAGCTGGTGCTGGTACTCGGCTCGCCCGGTGGTCCGACGATCATCACCACCGTCGCCAACGCGCTCATGGGTTCGGTCGATTACGGGATGAATATTCAGCAGGCCGTGAACGCGCCCCGTTATCATCATCAGTGGATGCCCGATCAGGTGATGCTGGAAGCGGCCTTCCCCGAGCAGGATGTCGCAGCGCTCGAGAAAATGGGCCACAAGATCAAGCGGCACAATCAATGGGGCGACGCCGAATGCATCGCCATCAATCCCCTGACCGGCGAGCGCATGGGCGCCAGCGATCCGCGTAATAATGGTAAGGCAATAGGCTTTTAGTTTTTGTCATCACGAGGCGCTTGAGCGCCGAGGGATCTGCAGTTAGCTAATCGCAACAGCTGTTTTCTGGGAGACGTACTGAATGTTGAAGGCGGTATCCACTTATGTTTACGTGCGCGAGCGACTGCATCCCGGACTGCTCGACGGGCTGGTTCGCGCCGGTGCCGAATCCATCGAGATCTTCGCGGCGCGCGGCCACTTCGACTACGCCAATCGCCGCCAGCACGTGGTCGAGATCGCCAACTGGTTCAAGTCCACCGGCAAGACGCTGAACTCCGTTCACGCGCCCATGTTCAGCGACTACGAGTGGGGCCGCGGAGGCAATCCGCCGCTCAACATCGCCTCGCCCGATCGCAGTCACCGCATCGATGCCATGGACGAAATCAAGCGCGCCATCGAAGTCGCCGAGCACATTCCCTTCCGCTTCCTGGTTCAGCATGTCGGAAACGGCGGCGAGGAGTTCGACGAAAAGAAGCTCGACGCGGCCATGACCTCGGTTGAGCATCTCAAGGCCTTCGCCAAGCCGTTGGGTGTAACGATCCTGTTAGAGAATATCCCCAACGAGCTTTCAACTCCTGAACGCCTGGTGGAGTTCATCAATCTCACGCACTTCGAAGACGTCGGCTTCTGCTTCGATATCGGCCATGCCCACATGATGGGCAGCGTCGGCGAAGCCTTCGAAATGATGAAGAAGCACATTCGCTCCACTCACATTCACGACAATAATAAAGATCGTGACGCGCATCTCTGGCCGGGCGACGGCAGCATCAACTGGAGCGAAGCCATGCAATTGCTCCGAACCGCGCCGCATGTACCCGCGCTGCTGATGGAAATCGAAGGCGAAGGCAAAACCGACATTCCGCAAGGAATGGCAGCGGCCTTCCAGAAGATGAGCCAGGCCGAACAGGCTGTGGCACAGTAAACCATGTAGCGCGGACGCCGTCGTCCGCGCAGCGAACGACTTTCTTATGGCAAGCACTACTACGAATACCGCAATCACCGCGCCTGTCGCGCGCATCTCTGAACTCTCAAAATTCGAAGGCCAGACCGTCACCATCCAGGGCTGGCTTTATAACCAGCGCGAAAGCGGCAAGCTGCTCTTCCCCATCATCCGCGACGGCAGTGGGCTCGTGCAGGGCGTCGTGCCCAAGAACGCCGTTCCGCCCGAAGTCTTCGACGCCTTCAAAGGGCTCACGCAGGAATCGAGCCTCATCGTCGAAGGCAAGGTCCGCGCCGACAAGCGCGCGCCCGGAGGCTACGAGCTCGACGTCAGTAACGTTCGCGTTCTGCAGAAGGTGAAGGAAGACGATCCGTACCCGATCACGCCCAAGGAACACGGCGTCGACTTCCTCATGGAGCACCGCCATCTTTGGGTCCGATCTCCGCGCCAGGCGGCCATTTTGCGCGTCCGCTCCACCATCGAGAAAGCCATGCACGACTTCTTCGATGAGCGCGGATTCATTCGCACCGATCCGCCAATCCTCACCCCGGCGGCTTGCGAAGGGACCACGACGCTTTTCCCGGTCGACTATTTCGAAGAACAGGCGTTCCTCACGCAGTCGGGCCAGCTCTACATCGAAGCTACCGCGCTCGCGCTCGGCAAGGTCTATTCCTTCGGACCGACATTCCGCGCCGAAAAATCCAAGACGCGACGCCATCTCACCGAATTCTGGATGGTCGAACCTGAAGTTGCTTTCGCCGGTCTCGACGACATCATGGCGCTCGCCGAAGACTTCATCAGCTTCATCGTCGCGCGCGTCATCGAGCGCCGACGTCCCGAACTGCAGACGCTCGAACGCGACATCGCCAAGCTTGAGAACATCAAAACACCGTTCCCACGCATCACCTATGACGAGGCGGTGCAGATTCTCCACGAAGGTCATGCCAAGGGCGAACTCGAAAACAAGTTTGAGTGGGGCGGCGATTTCGGTTCTCCCGACGAAACTTACATTTCGTCGAAGTTTGACCGGCCCGTAATGATCCATCGTTATCCTGCGGTGGTGAAGGCTTTCTACATGGAGCCCGATCCCAACCGCCCCGACGTCGCGCTGTGCTGCGACGTGCTCGCCCCGGAAGGTTACGGCGAGATCATTGGCGGATCGCAACGTATGTCGTCTTACGATCTTTTGATTCAACGCATCCACGAGCACGGCCTGCCGGAAGAGGCGTTCAAGTGGTACCTCGACCTGCGCAAATATGGCAGCGTTCCTCACGCCGGATTCGGCATGGGCATCGAACGCGCGGTATCGTGGATTTGCGGGCTGGAGCACGTGCGCGAAACCATTCCGTTCGCGCGCACGCTCCATCGACTTTACCCCTAGCTGTTGTTTGTAACTGTATAGTTAGCACGAAACGTTATGGCAGAGACAGTAGAGACACCCAAACCTGGGCATCCGGAAAGCGTGAAGACGCCTTCCGGAATTGCTCCCAAGAAGATTCGCGTGATCGGCGTTCCGCTCGATCTCGGACAGACGCGCCGCGGCGTCGACATGGGTCCGTCGGCGGTCCGTGTCGCTGGACTTGAAGCGCGCCTGGAAGCCATCGGCCATCACGTCGAAGACGGCGGCAACATCACCGTCGCCATTGCCGAGACCAAAAAGGAAGGCAATCCGAACGCGAAGTATCTCAAGGAGATCACTTCCACGTGCCAGAAAGAAGCCGAGTTGGTGATCAAGTCGCTCGAAGCGGGCGAGATTCCGTTCGTCATCGGCGGCGATCACTCGGTCGCCGCAGGAACCGTCTCCGGCGTCTCGGAGTTCTACCGCCGCAAGAACGAAAAAATCGGCCTCCTCTGGATCGACGCCCACGGCGACATCAATACGCCCGACACTTCGCCCAGCGGCAACGTTCACGGGATGCCGCTCGGCGCCATCATGGGACTCGGTCCCGCCGAACTCGCGAACCTGTTCGGATTCTGCCCGAAGATTCAGCCCGAGAATTGCGTGCTCATCGGCATCCGCGACGTTGACCCACGCGAGCGTGAGAACATTCGCCGTGCCGGAATCGAATTCTTCACCATGCGCGACATCGACGAACGCGGCATGCGAACAGTGATGGAAGAAGCGTTGCGCATGGCCGGCCGCGGAACCGCCGGCTATCACGTCTCACTCGACATGGACTGGATCGACCCGGAAGACGCGCCCGGCGTCGGCACGCCGGTGCGTGGCGGCGCGACCTATCGCGAGGCGCACCTGGCGATGGAAATCATCGCCGACCACGGTCGCATGCTGAGCTTCGAGATTGTCGAAGTCAATCCGGTGATCGACGAGCACAACCGCACGGCCGATCTGGCTGTCGAACTGGCACTGTCGGCGTTCGGCAAGAAGATCGTGTAGGAAAGGCAATCTCATGTCCGCTTACGTAGTCGTGCAGGTCGATGTTCACGATCAGACGACCTATGACGAATATCGCAAGCTGGTGCCGCCATCGATTGCGGCCTACGGCGGACGCTTCGTCGTGCGCGGCGGCAAGACCGAAACCCTCGAAGGCAGCTGGTCGCCGAAGCGGTTCGTGATGCTCGAATTCCCTTCGCTGGATCAGGCAAAGAAGTGGTGGGCATCGCCGGAATACGCCGAAGCCAAGGCGATGCGCCAGCGCTCTGCGAAAACCGAGATGATCGTCGTCGAAGGCGCTTAGTCGCGGCCGCCATCGTCTGCAGTGTCAGCTATGCTCCCGGTCTAATCTGTCAGCCATCCCCCCGGTCTGTACCACCCACCGATACCCCCCTCCCCCTCCCCCCCGGGTGGATCATTAGAATCAACAGCTTAGGCCGGGAGATGTCGAAACTTTTGTTGAAAACAAAAGAGTTGTTAACTAGTACAGCAGAATCTGCGAGTTACAGATAAAAGTTAAAGTGAGCTACTTGCCGGCAAATCAGTTTGCCGGTTCTTCAGCGGACCAGTTTCCGGTTTCGAGTTTCAAAATCCTTTCAACTTCAACTTTTTGGGCGGGCCGGTCTGGACGTATCAGCCACCGACCCGCTTTTAAGTTGTCGATTGCAATCTTTGGGACGACGCCCCGGTTTGACGCCCGATTTTGTCGGCGTCGGAGAGAGGTCTTTGGGGCAAGAGAGCCTCGAGGAATCTTGCCTAATTCCCTCTCTATTTTTAATGGTACGGAATTGCAGGGGGGCGAGTGCCAAATCCGGGAAATTTATATTTCGTTTGTAACGAACAGGTTACGGGGAAAATCGGAGTTTGGGGTGCTTGACAAGTTTTTCCCGTATTGGGAAGAGGAAGGAAAACACGGAGGGAGGATTGGGAAAAGAAGATTGGTAATTGGGGAATTTGTAATTGGTAATTTGGAAAGACAGGCGGGCTGGTGGTGGGCCGCGGAGCTTCGCTCCGCCAGGGGAAAGACATTTTAGATCGGGTACCCACGGCTTCGCCGTGGGCTGAAAAGCTTACGTCCTCCGCTGCGCTCCGGACTTGAGGTTGGCCGATGCTTACTAAGGCACGCGGAGCTTCGCTCCGCCAGGGGAAACATATTTTTTGATCGGGTCCCCACGGCTTCGCCGTGGGCTGAGAAGCTTACGTCCTCCGCTGCGCTCCGGACTTTGAGGTTCGCCGATAGTTACCTCTGCGGAGCTGCGCTCCGCCCTGGGAAACATATTTTCGATCCTACGCCCAACGCTTACGCGTTGGGCTAGAAGTTGTGTCCTCCTCGCCTCAGCGAGGATTGGGTTGCGGGGGATGTCCACGTGAGTGGAATCGGGTACAACACAGCGGTAGGGATTCCTCCACCTCACTCCATAAGGAGTCGGAATGACAAGGGGCGATGCCCTTTCAAAGCTTGCACATCGTCGAACCACCCCACTCAACCAAAAGAGGGTTGAATGGGGCACCTCGCGGAGCTGCGATCCGCTTGACGAGGCGAGGGCGTCCGGTCCGACAATGCCCGACAGGCAAGAATGCACGACAAGCTAGCGCGCGCGGGCGAATTCGCTGTGGCGGCGGCTGAAGGTGAAGTAAATGATGAGCCCGAGAGCCAGCCAGACGAAGAAGCGGATCCAGGTGGTGACGGTGAGTCCGGTCATCAATCCTCCACAGAGGATCACGGAGAGGATCGGCAGCAACGGCACGAGCGGGACTTTGAATCCGCGGTGACGGTCGGGATCGGTGCGGCGGAGGAAGCAGACGCCGAGGGAGACCAGCACGAAGGCAAAGAGGGTGCCGATGTTGGCGAGGTCAGCGGCTTCGCCGATATCGACGATGCCAGCGGGAATGCCGACGGCGAAGCAGGCGATCCAGGTGGACCACTGGGGAGTCTTAAATTTCGGGTGGACTTTCGAGAAGAGCTTGGGGAGCAGGCCGTCGCGGGACATGGCGTACCAGATGCGCGCCTGTCCGTACTGGAACACGAGCAGCGACGAGATCATTCCCATCAGCGCGCCGATGACGATGATGGCTTGCGCAGTCTTGCTGGCTCCGAGATTCTGCAGCGCGTAGGCGACCGGCGCCATGGCGGCATCGCCCGAAGCGAAGGTGGAGTACTTCATCATGCCGAGGAGGACGATGGCGACGCCGACGTACAGGATGGTGCAGATGACGAGCGAGGCGATGATGCCGAAAGGCAGATCTTTTTGTGGATTCTTGCACTCCTCGGCGGCGGTGGAGACCGAGTCGAAGCCGATGTAGGTGAAGAAAACGATGGCGCCGCCGGTGACGATGCCAGCGAATCCGGAGGGCGCGAAGGGCTTCCAGTTGGCGGGATGGATGAGCATGCCGCCGACGACGAGGAAAGTCAGGATGGCGCCGATTTTTATGAGGACAATGACGTTGTTGGCTTTCGCGGATTCGCGCACGCCGCGAACCAATAGCAGCGTCAAGATGAAGACGATGAGAAATCCGGGAATGTTGAAATACGCTCCGCTCCAGTGTCCGCCGACGAAGATGGGCGTGGACCACTTGTCGGGAATGTGAACTCCAAAGGCGCTGAGCTGTGCACTGAGGTATCCGCTGAAACTGACGGCGACGGCAACATTGCTGACAGCGTATTCGAGAATGAGGTCCCAGCCGATGATCCAGGCAAAGATTTCGCCGAGCGTGGCGTAAGAGTACGTGTAAGCGCTGCCGGCGATGGGAATCATCGAGGCGAGTTCGGCGTAACAGAGTCCGGCGAAGCTGCAGGCAATGGCGACCAGGATGAAGGAGATGGCGATGGCAGGTCCGGCAGGGGGGCGTCCGTGCATGAGCGCATGCGACATGTCGCCGCGCAAGAAGTTGACGATGAGATCGAGGACCTGGGCGTGAAAGATGGACGGCGCTTCAAAATGCTCGCCGGCGGCGGCGGTTCCGGTCAGTACGAAGATGCCCGATCCGATGATCGCACCGATGCCGAGGGCGGTGAGGCTCCAGGGGCCGAGCGTTTTTTTTAATCGGTGCTCCGGCTCTTCGGATTCGGCGATGAGCTTGTCGATGGACTTGCGGGCGAAGAGCTGGTTGGGTTTCGTCGGGTTGCCGGTCGCGGTGGTAATCGTTTGTGCCAAAGGGCCAGTCCTGTCAGGAGTGTGCTGTATTTGTAGCACAAGATAGAAAATTGATGTGTCTTAGTGACAAGTCTCCGGAACTTGAAGATCAATCTCGTCCGGGCAAATATCGGCAGGACCGACCACCACGGGCCTGGACAAACAATTCTTCCCAGTCGCCAAGTCCACTGCGGAGATCTTGTATTCCACGCCTTTGAGCAAACGCAGACTGATCGATCCTGGATCGAGCGATTGGGAAAGGATGAGTTCTCCTCGGCCAGGCGTCGCCCTGACCTCGTATTTAGCGCCCTTGCATCCGTTTAGGTTCACCGGAACATTGCAGACTGGCGCGGATTCTCTCACTTCCAAGCGCAGGACCGAAAGCTTTTCCCCCTCGTGCAAGACAAAGCGAAGAGGCGCCGCGGAAAAGGTTGAAGCTGGTGCATAGGCCTGATGCTCACTTAGTGTCAAAACGTATTCGCCAGGGGCGAGGCGAGAAAATCGAATGGGGTGGAAATAATAGCCCGTATCGGCGGAGCGCCCACGCATTTCGCCCTTTTCAAACTCGCTTGCTGAAAAGAGGCTGACAAAGAGATAGTCGAGCGGACGGCCGCTGGTATCAACAACTTCTGCCCCGATTTCGCCGGTAGGCAGTGCTGTGATGTCCGATTCGAAGCATTGATTCCAACCAAGCTTTACGAGAGGTGGCGGCGTGGAAAGAATCGTTTGACCGATCTTCAGACCTGCCGGCAAGTCGGCTTCGAAACGATAAGAACCGCGAGGCAATCCGTAGAAGCGATACTCTCCATTCTCGTCGGAAACGGTTTGGAATTTCTCTGTGCGTGAGATCGCGCGTATGGCGACGTGCGGTAGAACACGGTCGTAATTCGGCTGAAGGCCGCCAAGTTCAGCCTTTTGTACTCGCTTCACTGCGCCAAACAGTGAGGCCGGGCGGCCGTGATCGCGAATGACGCGAAGTTGCCGGATAAGCGGCCCAGCCCTCTCGAGCGGGCGCGTTATGTTGCCGCAACCCCCGACGATGAACTCTCCGTTTTCCCACAGAGCAGCTTCCACGAGATAGCGCTTGCCCGTTTCGAAGGGAGAATACCCACAACCAGGCATGCTGATCACGTCCATCTCTCGTTTAGTCGTTCCGGTGAACCGCTCCAGAACGTGAAAGTGATACACGCTTTGGTTGTCGCCAGTTACGGTTCCAACAAAAACCGACGTCCTTTTGGGCAATTTGCAGGGGCCCGGCTCTGGCTCAGGGCAGTCACATGCCCAAGCGGACGAAAGGAAGAGAATTGCGAATGCGATGGTGCTTAGGCCCAGTCGGGGTTTCACGGAGGAGATTCTGACACACCGAGGCGAAAACCAGCCTGCAAAGAGACACGCGAATGTCTGTTTCCGCAAACGGGAAAACCCAGCCGCGTGGAACGGCTGGGCTTTCGAGTTTAAACAACTAGCGCTTGCTCTGACCGCGGGCTAGCTTCTTCACTTTGCGCTTCGCCGATCCACGGGGAACGGTGCGCTTGGCGAGCGGCTTAGCGGCGTCGGCTTTCTTGCGGGCTGTACGCTTCGCCTTCTTGCGTTCAACTTTGTCGGTGATGGTCTTGGTGTTCATCAATCGTCCTTCAAATAAGTTTGTCGCACGGGGCATGTCGCCGTGCGGCCATGCACCTGTCGATGTTGTCTGTTCTAGGCTAAATCATTGGCGCGGAAATTCATAATGCGCTTGCCAGCCGACGACGAGAGAACAAGCGCAGGGCGAGAACGGTTCCGGCCGCGAGCAAGCCGACGCCGACAGCGACCTGCTTCAAGCTAGGCGAGGTTTCACGGCGGGTACCGGCGACGTGCTCGGGCAGGACGCCAACGCCAACGCCGCGTGCAAGCAGACGCTGGACACCAGGCAAGCTGAATGCGACCTGCAATTGCCACGGCGCTTTCGCCGGACCTGGATTCTCGAAGACTTTGGCCAGTTGTTTATGAGCGAACACCTGCGCAGCCTGCGTGGCACGAGCCGGAAACTCGCGGCGCTTCTGCACCCGAGCGAGGTCGGATTCGCGAAGGTCTCGTTGCAGAAGCGGGCGAGTAAGGATGTTGGCGGCGGCGATGGCGTCTTGAATAGCGAGATTGATGCCGATGCCGCCCGCGGGCGACATGGCGTGAGCGGCGTCGCCGATGCAGAGCAATCCAGGCCGATGCCAACGGCGAAGACGATTGATTTGCACGGTGAGCAACTTGATGTCGTCCCAGTCCTGAAGCTGATTGACGCGATCTCCGAGGGACGGTGAGATGCGGCGAATTTTTTCCCGGAATGCAGGCAGGCCCTGGCGCTTGAGTTCATCAAACGAGCCTTTGCGGATCAGCAATCCGGCCTGGTAGTAATCGCCGCGCGGAATGAGCACGAGGGCGCTTCCATAGTTGAAGTTGCCGAGAAGGTTTTCGGGATCGTTGCCGGATCGGGGCAGGTGGAACCAGAGCACATCGATGGGCACGCCGGTCTCGATCACCTCGAAGTGAGCGACGGCGCGGGTGGTGGAGTGGCGGCCGTCGCATCCGATGACGAGATCGCTGCGGATTTCCGTGGCGCCCTCAGGCGTGCGGACGCGAACGCCTGTAACGCGATCGTTATCGCCGAGCAGGCCGACGGCCTGGTTTTCCATGCGCAGGGTGAAGGTAGAAAACTGGCGGGCCTTTTCGGCGAAGAAGTTGAGCAGGTCCCACTGCGGCATGAGCGCGACGAACTTGCAGTGGGTCGGGAGGTGGCGGAAGTTGGCGACACGAAACGGGAAATCGCCGAAGACGCCGCCGACCTGGGTTAGCTGCTGGTGCGGGATCTGGAGAAATTCGTTGAGCAGGCCGAGTTCGTAGATGACCTGGAGCGTGGAGGGATGAACGGTGTCACCGCGGAAGTCGCGATTGAAGTCTTTATGTTTTTCGAGGACGGTGACGGGAACCCCGGAGCGGGCGAGCAGGTAACCGAGCATCATGCCGGCGGGACCGCCTCCGACGATGCAACAGGTAGTATCGAGGACTTCGTTGGGCATGAGGTTCCTCTCCCCAGGTTTCGAGGATCGGACAGCCAGGAATGGCTGTCCCACATTAAAGCTTCTCGAATGGGATGTTCATGACGGGATATTGGTTCCAGTCTTTGTAATCGAAATGCCACCATTCGTGGGGCTCGACGGTGAAGCCCTCTGCTTCCATGATGCGGCGAAGCAGGTCGCGACGCTGGGTTTCGTCGGGGGAACCGCCTTTGTAGTCGGGATAGGCGCGCTCCGACATTTCATCGTAGCCGCTGGGCATGCGGACTTCCTGGCCGGTCTTCAGGTCGTAGAGGCTGAGGTCGACGGCGCATCCGCGGTTGTGTCGCGAGCCGGGAATAGGATTGGCGACGAAGTCGTGCTTATCGGCGGGTGTGCCGTCCCAGAACATTTTCGTTACATACCAGGGCCGGTAGCCGTCGTGGATGATGATGCCGTATCCGAATGACTTAAGCTTTTCGTTGGCGCGAACGACGGCCTCGGCGGCGGGCTTCTGAAGGAAAGCACGCGCCTGGGTGTAGAACGGCGTGCTCATGAAATTGTTGGTGGAGGCGTAACGGATGTCGAGCTTGATGGTCGGGTCAAGCTTGACGAGTTCGACGAGGTCGGGCTGGCGCTTGCCTTCTTCCTTTGGCGGCTCGGCGGCGAGGGCTTCACGGCGAAGCTCGTCGATGGGTTTCAGCGGCGTGATGTGAAAATTCTGGACCGAGGCTGGAGCCGCGGTATCGAGTTGCGACTGCGCGGCGACCGGCAAGACGATGGTCGGCGCGAGGCTGAGAGCAACGGCTAAAATGAAGGAGCAGCGGCGAAGTTTCATTGAGTCCCGTTGAATTGGAAAGAGTCGAACCCCAGAGCTCATGATACCGAAAATATTGTTCGCGAAATCGATCTTGTTGGTGCTTGTTTTTTCGCTATTTACGGTTGCCGCCAGGGCACAGGACCTGGTTGCGGCGGTACACGGAACGCTGGATGGATACGGAATCCCGCAGGCGGAGGCGATGTTGAAGCAGTATCGCGATGCACGTGGTGTGACACCTGAGTACCTGGAAGCGTATTCGTGGCTGGGGCGAAAGGCGCTGGCGGACCGGAAGTATGCGGCGGCGGAGAAATACGCGGAGCAAACGTACACGATGGCGGCGGCGGAACTGAAACATCGCGGGCTGGACGCGGAGCCGCATCTGCCGATCGCGGTGGGGGCGGCGATCGAAGTGCGTGGGCAGGCGATGGCGGCGGAGGGAGATCGCGCGGGGGCAGTGGCGTATCTGCGAGAGGAAGAAACGAAGTATGCAACGACGTCGATCGCGGACCGGATTCAGAAGAACATCAACCTGATTTCGCTGGAGGGAAAGCCGGCTCCGGCGCTGCAGGAGACGCAATTCCTGGGAACGAAGCCTCTGCCGCTGACGGCGTATCGGGGGAAACCGGTGATCCTGTTTTTCTGGGCACACTGGTGCGTGGACTGCAAGGCGCAGGGTCCGATTTTGGCCCGGCTGAAGCAGGAATATGGCGACCGGTTGATGGTGGTTGGTCCGACACAAAGATATGGGTACGCGGCAGCGGGAAACCCGGCGGGTCCGGCGGAGGAACTAAGGTATATCGACGATGTGCGAACGAAGTACTACTCGATCCTGGGGAATATGCCGGTTCCGGTTTCGTCGGCGAACTTCCGGAGATATGGGGCGAGCACGACGCCGACACTGGTGCTGGTGGGCGCGGATGGCAGGGTTAAGCTGTATCATCCGGGGCGCATGACGTACGACGAATTGAAGACGGCGTTGAAGTCGGCAGGTCTTTCGTGATCGGCACGAAAGTCAGCATCAACCCGCGATTTCCGTTGGCGCTCCCGCCAAGGTGAAGTAACATAAATCTCCCCGAATGGTTCTTCGGAAAGCGCCTGTTTTTCGAGATCCTCACAATGCAGATGATGATCGAGCACAAGCACCGGGAAGAAATTGTCCGCTACGGCAAGTGCCTGTACGAGCGCGGATTCATTGCGGCCACGGACGGCAACATTTCGGTGCGACTCGACGAAGAACGGCTGCTGATTACGCCGACCTGCGTGTGCAAGGGGCACCTGCAAGCTGAAGAACTTCTCATTGTGGACCCGGATGGCCAGAAGTTGCAGGGCGACGGCAACGTGTCGAGCGAACTGGCGATGCACCTGTTGATCTACCGCATGCGGCCGGATGTACGCGGGATCGTACATGCGCATCCGCCAACGGCGACCGGATTTGCCGCGGCGGGAATTGCGCTGGATCAGCCGCTGATCTCGGAAGTGGTGCTCACGATCGGGGAGGTGCCACTCGCGCCGTATGCCTGCCCGGGAACTCAGGATTTGCCCGAGTCTTTGCGGCCGTTCGTGCCGAAGCACAACGCAATCCTGATGGCGAATCATGGCGTGGTGACCTACGGCGACGACGTGGAGCAGGCGTTCATGCACATGGAGACCGTAGAGCACTTCGCGAAGATCGCGCTGGTGGCGCGGACGCTGGGTCAGGCGAAATCGATCGCGCCGGAAGAGGTGCGAAAGCTGGAAGCCATCCGGCATCAACTGGAGACGAGACGACGGGCGCATCGGGATAATGTACGCGCGATGGATGAGTTCCAGGTAGCAAGCAGTCAGTAGAAACCAGTTACCAGTTACCAGTTTCGAGTTTCCGGTTCAACTTTAACTTTTGCTCGTCTGGCGGACAGGAGTGTCAGCCCCACACGCGGCGTAATTTTCCAGCCAAGTTTGGAATTCCTTAAGAGCCAATTCACATTGTTTCTGGTGACGAAGCTTCTTGTCGCGAATAGGACGGGCGGGTAGTTCGCGGACAAGAATGTCCGCCCTACACATCTCTTCCCAGCGTGGCAGCAGGTCGAAGGTGATATTGGCGGGCTGGAAGTTCTTGCGCTCGGCGCGAGAGATGTAATTGGTGAGCGAGCCGAAAGCGGTGGCGCGTGGTGGGGACTGCGGCTGTTCGCCATGCCAGAGCGCGGCGGCGTGGATGCCGGCCATCTGCCCGGTGGCAATCGATTCGACATAACCTTCGACGCCGGAGATCTGTCCGGCGAAAAGAACGCGAGGGTGCTCACGCATCTGTAACGTCTCAGTTAGCAAGGCCGGCGAGTTGATGTAGGTATTGCGATGGATCTGGCCGTAGCGGAGGAATTTCGCGTTCTCCAGGCCGGGGATGAGGCGCATCACGCGGGCTTGCTCGGCGAACTTGAGATGATTCTGGAAGCCGACGATGTTGTAGGAGTCGGCACGAAGGTTCTCCTGGCGAAGCTGGACGACAGCGTAAGGCGTCTTGCCGGTTTTCGGGTCGCGGAGACCGACGGGCTTCATGGGTCCGAAGCGGAGCGTGTCGCGTCCGCGGCGCGCGATCTCCTCGATCGGCAGGCAGCCTTCGAAGTAGTTGAGGTTCTCCCAGTCTTTGGCTTCGACCGATTGCGCTTCGAGCAGCGCATCAATGAAGCGGTCGTACTCTTCCTTCGTGAAGGGACAATTGATGTAGTCGGCGGTGCCCTTGTCGTAACGAGCGGCCATGTAGACGCGGGATTGATCGATGGAATCGGCTTCGACGATGGGGGAGATGGAATCGTAAAAGAAAAGATGGTCGCTGCCGGAGAGACGGGCGATTTCGTGGGAGAGCGCGTCGGAGGTGAGCGGTCCGGTGGCGATGACGGTGATATCGTTCGATTCGTCGATGTGAGTTACTTCTTCGCGGTGCACGCGGATGAGCGGTTCGGATTCGATCGCTTCGGTAACGCGCACGGCGAAGACATCGCGATCAACGGCCAGGGCGTGACCGGCGGGAACGGCGGTTTGACGTGCGATCTCCAGCAGCAGCGATCCGGCGCGACGCATTTCTTCTTTCAACAGCCAGGGGGCGGTGTTTTCGCTGTCGGACTTGAGCGAGTTGGAGCACACGAGTTCGGCGAAATGCGGTGTCTGGTGAGCCGGGGTGTTGCGATGAGGCCGCATCTCGTAGAGATTGACGGCGATGCCGCGACGGGCGCATTGCCAGGCAGCTTCTGAGCCGGCGAGACCGGCGCCGATGATTTTGATTCCAGACTGAGACATTTCGAGAGATTTGGTGATTCGTAGTTAGTAGTTAGTGCTTAGTCGTTAGTATTTGGCCTGAAACTAATTATATGGGTTGGGGAGGGCGGCCGATGGCACGAGTCGAGTTAGTGGAAGCGAAGAATGCGCGTCCGGAGGTGCAGCAGATTTACGAGCATCGGTTGGCGGGAAGGCCGGCGAATGTACACAAAGCGATGGCGCATAATCCGCAGGCGCTGACGCCGTTCCTGGCGTTCTACGCCGCGGCAGGCAAGAGCCTGGATCGCAAGCTATGGGAGATGGTTTACCTGCGCGTGTCGTTCATCCATGGATGCGAGTATTGCGTGCAGCATCATGTGGCGTCGTCGAAGAGAGTGGGGCTGGGGCCGGAGGACTGGACGGCGCTAAAGACCGGACAACTTTCGCGTTACAACGAAGCGGAACAGGCGGCGTTGGCCTACGCCGAGCGATTGACCCGGGCGCCGGGCGAGATCGAAGAGGGGACCGTCGCTGACCTGAAGCGACATTTCAGCGATCAGCAGATGGTGGATCTGCATCTGCTGGTCGGATTGGTAAACCTGACGAACCGTTTTACTGCGCCACTGGGGTTAGAGCTGGAGTTCCCGGCGGAAGCGTTGCGAGGTCCGAGTCTGTAACGCAGAGTGAAGAATTGTAACGGGCCGTAATTCGACTTGCCTGGACCACTGCCGTGGGCGTTAACATAAATGTTGGAGGGCTGCCATGAAGAGCCGCCGAGTAGTTCTCCTCCCCGCCATCGCGTTCGCCGTTCTATTCTTCACGTCCAGCCTATGGGCCGACTCCAACATTCGTTCGGTGCGTCTTAGCTACGTACAGGGGAATGTGCTGATCGATCACGGCACAGGACAAGGCTTCGAACCCGCGCTGATGAACATGCCGGTGAATGCATCAACGAGAATCAAGACCGGCGACGATGGACTGGCAGAAATCGAATTCGAGAACGGTTCGACATTGCGACTGACCGGCGACACCACGGTACTGTTTCAGCCTCTCAGCTTGACGGACAAAGGCATTCGGATCAGCGGAATGTCGATTTCGGAGGGAACGGCTTACATCCACGCTAAAAAAGAGAAGCAGGACGAATTCTTCCTGGCGGTTCGCGACTTACACCTTCAGTTAATCAAAGAAGCGCACCTGCGAGTTTCGGCGGATAGCACGCAAATTCTGGTCGCGGTATTCAAGGGAGAGCTGAGCGATCCGCAGACGGGGTTGACGATCAAGAAAAACGAAAGCTTTCGTATTGACAACGCGACGGACCAGATCACTGATGTGGCGCAGGGGATCGATCCGTACTTCACCGACGCTTGGGACCAGGAACGCGACAAGTATCAGAAGAATCCGAAAAAATATCCGGCGCTGGCGACGAGTTCGTTCGCATTTGTTGGCTACACAGGCGGAGGTCCTTGCGACTATACGCAACCACCGTGGCAGCCTTATTGCCCGGTACTTGGTCCGTATGGATATGGCGTAAACCAGATTAATCCCGGTCTTTCCACGACCTACCGCCAGCCCGTCAAACCTCCTCTACCGGGAACGCATGGGAACGGCGATACCGTAGTGACGCTGCCCAAGACGGTGGTCACATTGCCGACCGTGACCAATCAAACTGCGGTGTTGGATCGGCCAACGAGAGGGCCACGGAGCGGGACAAATGGATCGATGGGTTCGGGCGGAGTCGCGACATCGGGTGTAACGACGTCTTCGCAGGCAAGTGCTCCGAGAGCGGCGCGGTGGATACCGTTGGCTCCGGCGAACAACTCTCGTCCGTCGGTTGGCGGTACCTCCGGGGGTGGCACTACTGTGGCACGCGGCGCCATGCCTGCGAGATCTGGGGATAATCGAAGCTCAGCCGCCGCTGGAGGATCGAGACCGTCGGCGAATTCTTTCGCGCGATCGACCGGCAGCACATCGTCGGTCCGCACATCGTCGTCATCTTCTTCGTCGTCGATGCGATCGAGTGGTGGATCGTCGTCGTCGTCTTCATCGACGCGGACATCGAGTCCTGCGCCAAGTACAAGCTCAACGAAGAAATAGACTCTATCGCTGCAGCGGCTTTTTTAAGCGCGAGCGCTCGATTGGTGAGCGACGTCTTTCACCTCGATGCCGATGTGCGCGAGGTGGTGCAGTGCGTGACGGACGTAGTCGGTGAAGACAAACTCCAGCGTTACGGGCTTGCTACCGAAGATGCAGGGGCGATTCCATGAATCAGCGGAAACGGTTTCGGCGGCCATCAGAAAATGGGCGTTCAGACGATGCCAGGTTGAGACCAGCTCCTACCACGAGCGAGAGTGATAGTCATGGGCCGTGACGCAAGACTCGCCGTCATAGCCGGAAAGCGTGGGATTGTCTTCGGTCAAAACGCGCATTAGACGAACATGATTCATGATGGCGGAGTCGAGCAGGTGGCCGAGTTCCTGTTTGGGTGACCATTTCTCCGGGGTGGGGCGGCGGCTGATTGCGTCGTCGGAAAGTTTCGCCAGGCGAGCGGGCGCTTCGTGGACGATCGATCGCAGTGTGGTAACGGCTTGCATGTTCACCCCTCCAGCAGGTGTGCAACTTTTACAGGATGATACGCTCGTCGCCGACCCTGCGGGTAATACGCTCGCGATCGAGGTACTCCAGCAGTGGAATGGCATATTTGCGGGTGATGCCGGTGAGTTCCTTGAACTGAGGAACGCCTATTTTCTGCGATTTCGACTTATATTCGGCGAGTTTGCGACGAAGTTCGGCGAGGGCATCGCGATGGAATACGAGATCGTCGGAAAGCTTGACCAGCACGCGATCGCGTAACAATAAAGTTACAATCTTCTGGGCACGGACTTTATCGACGGGAAGGCCGGCAAGAACTTCTTTCAGCGCGGGGACGGCGAGTCCGGCAGAGGCGAAGGCGTGCTCGATGATGCGCTTCGACTCGGCCTCTTCATCTTTCATGACGACACCGCGACCGGCTGCGCGAACTGTCTCTCCGCTGACCTCGGCTTTTTTCTGGCGAACGAGGTCGTCGACGATCGCCGCAAAGACTTCGGCGGGAAGGTCGAGCTTTTCGCTGAGCTCGCCTTTGCTGATTCCGGCAACCAGCGGATTGGCATCGTGAAACCTGGCGAGGATAGCGAGCAAAAGGGCCTCGGCCTCGTGGAAGGCTTTCTGCGAAACCAGCACGCTGGCGGCACGGACGACCCGGCGATCGCCGTCCGATTTCACCAAGGCGGTTGCCGTGGCGGCGAGTTTTGCCGGCGGCCAACCGGTTTCGGCGAGTGCATCGGCGAGGGCGAGGCCTTCGGATCCACGACGTGCGATACGAGCGAAGAGAACGGCCTCGGCAGAAGAGCTTTGCAGTTCGCGAAGCGACTCGGCGATCGCCTGCGCCGCGAGCTTGCGGGTGCGAGAACGTGGCAGCGGCGATGCGTCGATCACCTGGCCTCCGCCGATAGTGACCACTGGGGAGAACTGGCGCAGGATGAAGCGGTCGCCGGGCAAGAGCAGTACAGGATGTTCGAGCCGGAGCTGGGCGAAGGCTTGCGATCCCGGCGCTAATTGCTTGCCTTGGTGGAGCGCGACTTCAGCGATGGTCTCGCTGGTATAGGCGTGAAGATGGACGCGGGAGTGATTTTTGAGCGCCTTCGCTCCGGCGAGCAGAGTGATCGCGACGTCGAGGGTTTTGGTAGCGCGAAGCAGGCCGCTCGGGGCAAGGGTCATGCCGCGAGATAAATCGTCTGTGGTCACACCGGAAAGGTTCAGAGCGGTGCGTTGTCCGGCGAGAGCCTTGTCGGCGGCGGCGCCGTGCACCTGGATTCCGCGCACGCGAACGCGTTTGCCGGTGGGATAAACCTCGAGTTCTTCTTCCTTTGCAATTTTTCCGGAGATCAACGTTCCGGTGATAACGGTTCCGAATCCTTTCATGGAAAAGACGCGATCGATGGGGAGCCGGGGCAGCGCGGTGGAGTCGTTCTCGGGGACTTCCATTGCGATGCGAGCGATTTCGCTCTTGAGGCGGTCGAGGCCGGCGCCGGTCTTCGAACTTACGGGGATTATGGGTGCGTTTTCGAGGAACGATCCGCGAAAGAACTCTTCGAGCTCCAGGCGGGTGACGTCGAGCGTTTCGGGATCGACCAAGTCGGACTTGGTCAGCACGGCGATGCCGCGGCGAATCGAGAGCAGGCGGCAGATTTCGAAGTGCTCGACAGTCTGGGGCTTGATGGATTCGTCGGCGGCAACCACGAGGAGCACGAGGTTGATGCCACCGACACCGGCGAGCATGTTGCGGACAAACCGTTCGTGGCCGGGCACGTCCACGAAGCCGAGACGGATAGTTTCGCCACTGGCGTCTTTCAATTCGAGATGAGCGAATCCGATGTCGATGGTGATGCCGCGGCGTTTTTCTTCGTCGAGGCGGTCGGCGTCGATGCCGGTGAGGGCCTTCACCAGAGCGGTCTTGCCGTGGTCGATATGTCCGGCGGTGCCGACGACGATGGATTTCATCGTCGACAAGTGTACCGAATCCGGGGTGGATTGGGTTGGGACCGGAAGGCAGCGATGTTGCAGGCAGCAAACCACGATCGGGGTCGTAGATGATGCCAGTTCCACCAAACGCTACGAAATCGCGGTAACCGCAACAAAAATGAAGTAGATGCGCAGGTCAACAATTATCACGGATGTTACGAAAAGAACCTATCGAAAGATGAGGTGGTTTTGTCCCAAGATGGGTTGAAGGAGAGGACGGGGCCAGTTAACGTTGGAGTTGCAAGACTCGAGCATCTTGCAAGCTAATGCTCGTTTTACTCTCTCTCAAGCAAGAACAGGCGGGGAAAGCACGCATCTTTCTCCGCTTTTATTTTTATTGGCGAAGTTCGTCGCTGTAGTGCTCGATAGCCAGGCGGACCAACTGGCTGCGGGTACGGACGCCCGTCTTATCGAACAGCTGCTGCAAGACTGACTTCACCGCGGCCTCGGACGTACCCAGCTGCGAGCCGATCTCTTTGTTTGAAAGACCTTCGAAGACACCGCGCAGCACCTGGCGCTCACGTTGGGTAAAGCGAGGCTTTTCGTTCTCGTGTTCGGGCTGGTCAGAGAAGATGGCGCGCAGGTGGTGCTGATCGAGCCACGACCATCCTTCCCGGACCTGGCGAATGCATTTCCCTAATTCCATGGGCGAGTGGTGCTTGAGAAAAATGCCTGAGGCTCCCAAGGAGATCAGCTGTTTGGCAACCGCTTCAGAGACGCCAGCTGTGAGCATGAGAACTTTCGTGTGCGGAGCGAGAGAGCGGATCTGGGTGAGCACATCGGTGCCGCGAGTGTCGCCGAGGTCGTAATCGAGCAGGACGACGTCGACGGGCTGGTTCTTCAGGATGTCGATTCCCTCCTGGCCGGTGGAGCAATGAGCGGCCAGAGTAAAGCCGTCTTCGGCGGCGAGCAGTCGCGCCAAGCCTTCGCGAAATAAAACATGGTCATCGATCAACAGCAAACTGACGTCGTGCTTAGCGTCGTTCAATGAGAACTCCCTTTGGACCGCAACAATTCTATGGCGAAACAGGCGCCGGGTTCTGTGACTTCGTAACGCAAATCGCCACCGTAGGAACGAAGGATTGCACGCGAGATGTAGAGGCCGATGCCCGATGAGTTGCTGGCGGAGCGAAACATTTTGAACAGCTGCTCGGGATGGCTGACGCCGAGTCCGGTGTCGAGAAAACGGATGGTGACGATCTCGTCGGAGGAAGCGGCGGATATGGTCAGAACGCGCCGGGTCGCATCCTGCATGGCGCGGAAGCTGTTATGACTGAGATTGAGGAAGACCTGGAAGAGGCCTTGTCGGTCGGCGCGTACACGCGGCAGGTCGTCGGGAAGACTCCATTGGAGTTGGGTGCTGGCTTCTTCGGCTGCGGTCTGCAAAACGATACGCAGATCGTCAAAAATCGTTTTGAGCTGAAGGCCTTCCTGAGCGGCCTTGGTCACCGGCATGAGCTCCGCGGATGCGAGGCGGCGCAAGCCGTCGATCAACATGCCAAGCGATTCGAAGTCGGTATTGCCTTCGAGGCCAGGAATTCGGGCAAGGTTCGTATGGGCGATCGCCACGGCGCTGCTCAGGTTCCTGATCTCATGGGAGACGGCGGAAACGAGAATGCGCGAGTTGGAGAGACTTTGTTGGAGTCCGATTTCTTCGCGATCGCGCAACTGCTCGCTGGCGTCGGAGATGATGACGGCGAGACGCGGACCGGCGTGCGTGGTGAAGCGCGACATCCAGAGCTGGCCAAGAAAAAAGCGCCCGTCTTCGCGCAGACCGCGACATTCGACGGCGGTACGAAGGGCCAAGGTATCGCCCAGACGGTTCTGAATCACAGTGGCGTCGGGGATGTAGTGGCCGATATTTCTGCCGGTCAGAGAGCCGTTCGAACTTAGCAATTTGTGCGCGGCTTCGTTGGAGAGTTCGATCGCGCCCTGCTCGGTGATGGTAAGAATGGCCGCAGGGCTGCTTTCGATCAGAGCCTGCAGTTGACGTTCGACATCTTCACGAAGCCGCACTTCCTGCTCGCGCAACTCCATCGCAGCCTTAAGTTGGGCAAGGTGCTGATCGGCCTGCTGCCGTTTCAGCACGAGTTCGCGCATGAAGAGGCCAACGCCGGCGAATCCGAACCACACGAACGCCAGCCTCGGAAGTGCCTGCTGCACGGTGTGACTGCTGGGACCGAACGCTTCGCGCAGAATGTCGCAGAAAAGAGCTAGAAATAGAACCTGGGGCCAAGAGAGGAATCCTGCAGCTGCGAGGATGGGGAAGACGTAAAGGACGCCGATGCCAACGGAAGGCTTAACGAAGTAGTCGGCGATGGCCAGGACGACAATCACGCCAAACGCAATCGAGAGTGACCGCGAGCGTCGTTCCGGCGCGTACCACTGGTCCAGATCGGGAAGCTTCATTCGACAGAGGTATCTGGCCGATTATAGGGAGAGCCGGCTTCGAGGGATAGTGCAGAAAAGATCCAGGTTCAGACAAAAGCGCGTTCGGGGACCGCTGGTTGGCGAGCCCCCGAAACAATCCTGCAATTTCATCCATGAGGACTGTTAAAACTCGCTTCTTTATGTGAGATGCCCGATGGGAATTGTTGGTTTGATTCGGGTCGCAAATGGGTGTGGACGTGAGAAAATATAGGGTACCGGTTAACGGTCTCCCGAGACATGCCAGAAACGACTACTGTTGCCATTACTCCCGAAGTTCTTCGAGATCACGGCATCACGCCGGATGAGTTTCAAAAAATCCTCGACCTGCTTGGCCGCGAACCGACCCTGACGGAATTGGGCATCTTCAGTGTGATGTGGAGCGAGCACTGCTCGTATAAGTCGTCGCGCGTGCACTTGAAGCGGCTGCCGACGCGCAGCAAGCTGGTGGTTCAAGGACCGGGAGAAAACGCGGGCATCATCGACATCGGCGACGGCTGGGCGTGCGCGTTCAAGATCGAATCGCATAATCATCCGTCGTTTATTGAACCATTCCAGGGAGCGGCGACCGGTGTAGGTGGAATTTTGCGCGACATTTTCACTATGGGTGCGCGGCCGGTTGCGGTGATGGATTCGCTGCGGTTCGGACCGATACGAGCAAAGGCCGCGGACAAGAGTGCCGGCGGTACGCAAGATATCCATAAGAATCACGCGATCCTGGAAGGCGTGGTCAGCGGCATCGCGCATTACGGTAATTTGTTCGGCGTTCCGAACCTGGGCGGCGAAACGAAGTTTGAAGACTGTTACTCCCAGAATCCGCTGGTGAATGCGTTCGCATTGGGATTGATGCGGCGCGACAAGATCTTCTACGCGAAGGCGGCGGGTGCGGGGAATCCGGTGATTTACGTCGGATCGAAGACAGGACGCGACGGCATCCATGGCGCAACCATGGCGAGCGAGGAGTTCACGGAAGGATCGGAACAGAAGCGGCCTAACGTGCAGGTTGGCGATCCGTTCCTAGAAAAGCTGCTGTTGGAAGCGTGCCTGGAAGCAATGGAAACGGGGGCGATTGTCGGCATCCAGGACATGGGCGCCGCTGGGTTGACGTGTTCGACATGCGAAATGGGTGGACGCGGCAATGTCGGCGTGGAGATCGAACTCGACCTGGTGCCGCAACGCGAGACCGGCATGACTCCGTACGAGATCATGCTCAGCGAGTCGCAAGAGCGCATGTTGCTGGTCGCCGAGAAGGGCCGTGAAGGGGAAGTGTTCGCGGTGTTCCACAAGTGGGGCCTTGATGCGGCGACGATCGGACGAGTAATTCCGCAGGCCATGATGCGAGTGCTCGAGCATGGGCAGGTGGTGGCGGAGATTCCGAATGCCGCTCTAACTGATGAAGCGCCAGTGTACAAGCGGCCGCTGGAACGTTGGGAACCGAATATCGATCGGGAGATGCCGGAATCGGTAACGCTTGGTGAGAAGACCGATCTGACGGCCGATTTGAAGCAGCTGCTGGCTTCGCCGAATATCTGCAACAAGCGCTGGATCACCGAACAGTATGAATCGTATGTGCAGTTGACGGGCGTGCAGCGGCCGGGCGGAGATGCAGGCGTGATTCGCGTGAAGGGAACGAATCGCGGGCTGGCGATGGCGCTCGATGGCAACAGCCGCTGGGCGTATCTCGATCCGAAGCTCGGCGCCATGCACGCTGTCGCCGAAGCATGCCGCAATGTCGCGTGCGCGGGTGCGACGCCGGTGGCGGCGACGAATTGTTTGAACTTCGGCAATCCGGAGAAGCCGCACATCATGTGGCAGTTCTCGCAGGCGATCGACGGAATTACCAAGGCTTGCGAGGAGCTGGAGGTTCCGATCACGGGTGGCAATGTCAGCTTCTACAACGAGACTCTGGGCGAGGGCATTTATCCGACGCCCGTGTTGGGGATTGTCGGCATCACCGATGATGCGAGCAAAACTGCGACTCCCCACTACAGGGAATCCGGAAAGACTCTGGTTTTGTTGAGCGGCGCAGAGGCGGGCGATGTAACGGATGCTCAGGCGGAGTTCGGATCTTCGGAGTATGCGAAGGAAGTGCTGGGCAAATTGTGGGGCTTCCCGCCGGCGCTGGAACTGGAAAAAGAATCGGCGTTGCAGAAGTGCGTGATTGAGCTGATCCGGTCGGGAGTTGTGGAATCGGCGCACGACATCTCGGAGGGCGGACTGGCAGTCGCTCTGGCGGAATCAGGGTTCCGAAACGGGGTGGGAGTTAAAGTGGAATTAGGCGCATCGGAACTGCCGGGCGAGTATCTGCTGTTTGGCGAGGATGCCAGCCGAATCGTCGTTTCCTGCGACCAGGGCCACGTTTCCGGAATCAAACAGGTAGCGGAAAGGCACGAAATCTCAGCAGACGTCATCGGGCAGACTGTTTCCGACCTATTTGAAATTTCTATAAGCGGAAAGGCGGTGGTGTCGGCTAAGATTGCCGATCTCCGCCAGACCTGGGACACGGCGCTCGAACGGGACCTACACGTGGAAACGGAAGAGCGACTGGTTCCGGAAGTGTTGCAGAAGAGCTAGTGAGGACGCGGCAGGGATTCTTCGGTCGGGAATGACAAAGAGATGATCGTAGCCTTCGACAAACTTCACGAGGAATGCGGCGTGGTTGCCGTGTATGCGCATCCTGAGGCGTCAAAGATGGCTTACCTCGGACTGCACGCGCTGCAACATCGCGGCCAGGAATCGGCAGGTATCGCTGCGTCGGACGGAGTACGAACTCGCCTGCATAAGCAGATGGGGCTGGTGGTCGAAATTTTCACCGAAGACGTGCTCGCAAAGCTGCCTGGCAGCCAGGCGATAGGCCATACGCGGTATTCGACGACCGGCGACTCGGCGCTGCTGAACGCGCAGCCGATCATGGTGGATTGCAACAAGGGCCAGATGGCGCTCGCGCATAATGGCAACCTGGTGAACGCTGCCGATTTGCGGGCGCGTCTCGAACGCGAAGGCTCGATTTTCCAGACATCCAGCGACACCGAAGTGATCGTGCACCTGATTGCTCATTCGAAAGAGCAGACGCTGGAAGATGCGATCACCGATGCGCTGCGACGGATCGAGGGCGCGTTCTCCCTGGTTATCATGACCAACGATCGCATCTTCGCTGTGCGCGATCCACGTGGGTTCCGTCCGCTCTCAATGGGACGCATCAAGGCCGGCGACTCGCTTCGAAAGGACGCGATCGTCTTCGCATCCGAAAGCACCGCGTTCGATTTGATCGGAGCTGAGTACGAGCGCGATGTGAAGCAGGGCGAGTTGATCGTCGCGGAGCCGGAGGGCATTCGTTCGCGTTTCTATGCTCCGGCTCAGCCGATGACGGCGTGCGTGTTCGAACAGGTTTATTTTTCGCGTCCGGATAGCGTGGTGTTTGGAAGATCGGTCGCAACGAGCCGCGAGATGATGGGTCGGCAACTGGCGCGCGAGGCTCCGGTGGACGCTGACATTGTGGTGGCGGTGCCTGATTCGGGTGTACCGGCAGCGATTGGTTTTTCATCGGAGAGCGGTATCCCGTACCGGACGGGATTGATTCGCAGCCACTACATCGGTCGTACCTTCATTGAGCCGGAGCAGAGAGTGCGCGACTTCGGGGTCAAGCTGAAATTGAACCCTGTACGTTCGCTGCTGGAAGGCAAGCGCGTAATCCTGATCGATGACTCGATCGTCCGGGGAACCACGTCGAAGAAAATCGTTCGCATGATCCGCCAGGCAGGAGCGAAAGAGGTGCACATGCGCATCTCATGTCCACCAACGATTGCATCCTGCTACTACGGCGTCGATACCCCGCGCCGCAAAGAATTGATTGCAGCCAACAAGACGGTAGAGGAAATCCGGACCTTCATCGGTGCCGACACGCTCTCCTATCTGTCCCTTGAAGGCATGAAGGTGGCCTGCGGCGAAGGCGAACAGGTTCGTTATTGCGATGCGTGCTTTACGCGGAATTATCCGACCGATATCATCGATGTGTCGGAGATTCAGCCGGCGGCGGTGCGCGAGTAGGCATCGGCGTGCTCACTATGGGAAGTTTCCACTCAGGTTTGTAATATTTACAAACTAGTAATATTTTTCCTACAAATCCCCAAGAAACCTTAGAAACAAGCTAAAATAGAAAATCGGTTGAGGCGTTTGCCCGTTACCAGGTCGTCACCTACCTGGATTCAGAGTTTCCTCGAATTCATCTTCCGGAGGCCCCATCTTTTGTCCCCCATGTTGCCCTTGAAGGAATCGGCGCGTACACGCATCGCGGAAGTGGTTCAGACATTACAGCCGAATCTTCCCGAAATCACTGCGGCATGGCGTACGCGGATGTTTGAGGAATTCCGTTTTGATGGCCGCGTGATGGTTGCACTGGAACGTTTGAATATTGGCACCGGTTTTGGCCTGTCGTGTGCTGGGGATTTCGAGACTTACTTTGAAAGTCTTACTTATTACGGCTCGCGGCTGGCAAAGCTGCACGTGGATACCCGGGTGATCGCGCGATCGCTCGAACTCTATCAGCAACTTTGTGAAGTACATCTGGAACGATTGTCTCCGATGGCGCGGGCGGAAGGAATCGCCGCGCTGGAGACTTACAATTCAAAGACGTTTGTCGCGGTGTCAGGCGCCTATTATGACGCCCAACGCAAGTCTTCAGCCGCTCTGCTCTCGGTTCTCGACGCCGAACTTTCCTCCGGCACTCTGAATATTCTTCTCGACAAAGTTCTACGGGTTACGACGGAGACGTTTAACGCGTCGCTGGGCTTGGTTTTGCTGCGCGATCCGGATGACTGCCTGCGTCCGAAGGCGCTGGTGGGACTGGAGTTGGATTCGACACTGTCGGTGCCAGTGGGGTTGGGATTCACGGGGCAGATTGCGCTTACCGGAGAACCGGCGATCTTGCCGGACCTGGAAAATTCCCACGGATTGTTAAATCCCGTTCTGCGAGAGAAGGCGAAGGCGCTCTGGGGTGTGCCGCTCCGGATCAGCGACCAGGTGATTGGCGTGCTGGTGATCGGCTTTGCGAGGCCGTTTGAGTGGCTTCCCACGGAGAAAGAGCTACTGGGAGCGATCGCCGAACGGTCGGCGCTGGCAATCGAAAAGGCCCGTTTCCACGACGCCTTGCTGGAGCGCGAGACGCGGATCGCCGAACTATCCGCCCACCTGCTGCGAGCGCAGGAAGAAGAACGGAAACGCATCAGCCGCGAACTGCACGACGCGACCGGCCAGCAGTTGATGGTGATCCGCTTGTACCTGGGCATGCTGGACGGAAACGCGGCGAACTCCGCCGAACTAAAAAAGAAGATCAACGAAACGGTCAGCGTCGTCGACCAGACGATCGAGGGGATTCGCCGGATCATCGCCAAGCTTTCGCCGCTGGTGCTGGAAGAGCTGGGGTTGATCGCCGCGATCCGCAAAGAGGCCAAGGACTTTACGAAGCGCACGGGGGTTCGGACGCGAGTGGCGGTCTCTGAAAGTGTCGGGCGCCTTTCGAATCAAACCGAGACTGCCGTTTACCGGGTGGTCCAGGAAGCGCTGCATAACGTGGCCAAGCACGCGCAGGCAAAGAATGTGACCGTGCAGATGAACCGCGATAACGACCAAATTTCGCTGGTGATCCAGGACGACGGGGTCGGAATTACCCAAGGTCCGGTGGTAGGACGTAATTTCGGGTTGTCCGGGATGACGGAACGGGTGGCAATGCTTGGTGGAACCGCAAAAGTGCTGTCAGCCAAAAGTAAGGGTACCCGCATCGAAGTTAAGGTGCCCGTAACCCAGCGAGCCCCGGAAGAGCGCGGCCACAACAAGGGGGCAGAACTTCGCCCTTTTCTGGTGAGGCGGGCCGCGGCAGCTGGACGGGACGTGCACTGAACTGAGCTGCTCCCGGGAGTGGGGCTGGTTTTAGGCTGCGGTCAGAGCCGAGAACGGATTGGAATAAGGGACATGCCAAAAATCAGATGTTTGCTGGTTGACGATCACACGTTGTTTCGCCAGGGCGTTCGCCGCCTGCTGGAGAGTGAATCGGATTTCGAAGTCATTGGCGAAGCGGCCGACGCCGGCGACGCCGTAGAGAAGGCGCGTGAACTGCGCCCGGATATCGTGCTGATGGACATCGGTATGCCCGGCTTGTCGTCGTTTGAAGCCGCGCGACACGTTAAGAAGAACCGGCCCGAGACCAAGGTGCTGTTTCTGACGATGTACGAAGACGAAGACTACCTGGTGCAATGCCTCGAGGTGGGCGCCTCTGGCTACGTGCTGAAAGACACACCGGCGCCTCAGTTGGTGACTGCGGTGCGCGACGTGTACAAAGGCGGCAAGTACCTGAGCTCGCAGGTGCTGGGAAAACTGGTGGAGGACTTCCGCTCGCGCGTGCGCGATACGAAGATGCGTCCGCGGATTTCCACTCTTACACCTCGCGAGCGCGAGATCCTGAAACTGCTGGCCGAAGGCAATTCCGTAAAAGAAATTGCCGTTCTGCTGGGACTGAGCGTGAAGACCGTGGAAGCGCATAAGTTCAACCTGATGCGCAAGCTCGACATTCACAATAAAGCGCAGCTGGTAACTTACGCGATACAGAAAAAGATCATCAAGATTCCCGTGAATCAGTAGCAACAGAAAATGAACAGGAATGAACAGGACCCGGCAGGTGATGCCGGGTTTTCTGTTGGGATCACATGAAATCGAGGGCGCAGTGATAGTCGAAGAAGGCGTCTTTGTTGGTTTGGCCCTCCTGCGGATACTTATCCATGAGCTCCTGGTACGCCGCTTTTAACTCCCCGGAAGCCTTGCGCGCGTCAGGATTCTCGGCGATGCGCTGTGCGTAAGGGAACTGAGAGCCTGCTGATTTCCACTCGCGAAAGAATTTCTGCTGCGCGATGAGAGCCTCCAGGACGTGATCGTGATATGCGCTTAACGACTTCGGCGGAACGACCGAGCGTGCAAAGCTGATGAGTTGATCGAATTCACTATCGACGTCTGAGTCGTCGAACTGACTGCGGGAATACTTTTGTAACCCTGCGACACGCGCAGCGACGGCTTCGTCTTCAAGTGTGAACATCGCTTTCAGATAGTCGCGCTCCGGAGACGGCACTGTGGATTCAGCTGCTGCCCAGACCGTTCGACGATGCGGAATGGCAGCATAGGCGTCGTCTACAGAGATCCCGGGGCTCAGCAGGGGCGGATCGTTGTACTGGAGGGGAGCGGCGGTTTGCGCGGCTGACGGAGAATCGTTCGCAGATTTTCTGCAAGCACCTATAACCGTAAGGGCCAAGGCAACGATTACTAAGGCAATGCTCCTCATTCGAACGACTTCCCTTCTGCCACCTTCCGCGTCAGCAACTCGATTGGGTCACGTGAGGGGCAGTTTTATCAGCACTTGGGAAAAACGCCAAGAAGTCTTGAAGAAGCGCACCCAGAGCGTTAAGTCTCGGCGGCAAGAGTTCAGCCACAGTTCGACTTGATGGGTAGATTTCGACATCCGCAACAAGCGCGGCTCGTAACGTACGCGATACAAGATTTATCAAGACTCGCTTTGGCGCGAACCCAAGCTTTAGGAAAGCCCTCGGCCATGAGCGGGTGATCGCGCATTATCGAGAATGCAAAACCAGAGTGCCAGACAGTAATTACCTCGGCAACCATGGTTTCGGGAAAGAGAACCTCTTTTACCGCCGAAGTGCAAGCAATTGCGCTCTTTCATCATAAAAATGAGTTGACAACATATTTGTAATCAATGAGTTGCAGACATCTCTTGACGGCACCCCAATTGCAATTTCCCAAACGGGGAGCGTGTACGCTCTCTTGACCCCAGGGACCCTCTTCTGTACCCGGGCGGAAAAAGCAACGGGAGGAATGCAATGACGGCATTAGAACGGGCAAAAGCCTTCGTTCAATCACGCGCTGCCAAGACAGCGCTGAAAATTCTGCCCTTGGCACTGGCGACCGTGGTAGGCGTCAGCACAAAGGCACACGCTACGGTGGTACCCGCATTTACCGGAACGAATACGAACTGGACCGTTCCAGGCTGCTCGAGTGGATCCGGTGCGCCGTCCAGCCCTTGCCTTTCCGGTTTTAGTGCGCCCAACTACAGCCCTTTCTCCAGCTATGGGTCGGGGGGGGTGCAGACAGGTGGCAGCGTCCTGAACGGTACGTTCAAAGGCGCGCCCGGAGCAATCGATCTGCAGTTTTTGATGTCGGGTGGCGCGACGGGGAGCTCTCCGGAAGTCGGAGTGAAATGGCAGTTCGAGGTCGACTGTCCCTCCTGCAGTTCAAGCGACACGTTCTATTACGAGGTCAATGCGAACGTCGGCGCGTTTAGCGGACAAACGGGGAGCGTAGCTTTTAGCCCCAATCAGTTGATCGATCCACCGTTGGTATTCTCGGCGGGAGCTCTGGGCGACTGGCAAGCCACGATCGACTTGTTGTGGTCTGGGCAGGATGGCGAAGCAGCAAACTTTACCGTGGACAGTTTCGCAATCTATCCGACAGAAGAAACGTCTCCCGTGCCTGAACCCTCAAGCCTGCTTCTGGCGTTCAGTGGACTACCTTTTGTGTTGAGAACAATTCGCAAAAAGCGATAGTAGTACCATCGCTCGATGGATTCTTCCTTTGCGCCGCGGGTCCTGTTGGTGCTGCCACAGCTTCCACAGGACCCCGCAGCCGGCGCTGCTCGATCTCTCACCACAATCTGCGAAATGCTCGCAACCAGCGGGTTTGAGGTGCGCGGACTCGCCGTAACGGCTTCCGAAAATCCCGCGGCAACTAGAGCTGAGCCGATCCTGCAGGAACTGGGAATCGATTTCCGTGTGGAACGCCGCAAGCGGCCGGAGATCCGATTCACCCATCGCGGCCTTTCGTTTGTCCTTATCGATGTCGGAGGACTTTCGCCCATGCAGTGGCCGAAAGTTTTTGGGCGGCACTTCGATGCGGCATTCGACGACGAACTGCGAACCTTCCAGCCGGATATCGTCTTCACTTACGGTGGTTTGCCCGATGATCTGCGCCGCCATCGCCGAGCGCAGAACAGCGGTGCCAAAGTGGTTTTCGGACTGCGCAACGAGGGCTACCTTACCACCACCGATTGGCATCGTCATGTCGATGCGGTTCTCACGCCCAGCCAGTATCTCTCGGATCTGTACCGGGAACGGATCGGCCTGGAAAGCGTGGCACTCCCAACGCCGATGGAGTTGGAGGACGTGGTTGCCGAAGAGCACGATCCGATCTTTCTCACGATCGTGAATCCGTCACCGGAAAAAGGTGTCGCGGTGTTCGCGACGCTGGCGGAAGATTTAAGCAAGCAGCGTCCGGATCTGCCGATCCTGGTGATCGAGTCGCGTGGCACCGCCGGGTTGCTGGCGGGGATTGGCGAAAACGGCGGCTTCGATCTGCGCCGTCACGAAAACATCATGTTTTCGCCATCGGTTCCCAAGCCACGCGATATCTACGTGCCAACGCGGGTTTTGGCGGTCCCCTCGGTGATGGAAGCCGCTGGACGCGTGGTGGCGGAGGCGCTACTGAACGGTATTCCGCCGCTGGTGAGCAATCGTGGAGGACTGACCGAAATGGCGGACGGCGCGGGATTTGTGTTCACGCTGCCGGAGTCCGTTACGATCACGGACCGCGTGCCGGTGGCCGCGGAGATCGTGCAACCGTGGATTGAGACCATTATTCGCTTGTTCGACGACGAAACGTTTTATCAGTCGGAGTGCGACAAGGCCAAAAAAGCGGCGGAACGGTTCCTGCCCGGAGTTCTGTCGCCGCAATACGCAAATTTTTTTCGAAAAATTATTGCGCGGCAATGAGGGGATATCGGGACAGAGTCTCACCTCGGCCTATCTCACATGCGGATCAACGACTTAGCTCAGGTTGTATAGATCAGGAATGCTTGTCACCAATGTTGCCAAATCGTTCGTCGATGAGCGGCAATTAAGGTTTTCCCACTTGCGTTAATTTCAAAGTCATGGCACTCTCTGATTCGCGTAGGAGAAACGCCCGTCAATGAAGCGAATCCCCAATTCGATAATGCAGTGGCTGCCAACGGTGGTCGGTAGCGATTGCGAACGGGCGCATCTTGGATTTTCCCGATACTAACTGTTTAGCGCTCTTTCCTACGCACATCGCATACAACCGACTTTAACCCGCTGGGTGGTGAAGACCGCGGTTACTTCTTGACACGAGCACCGCAGTCGCGTGTTCCCCCGGCACTTTTCGGCCAGTGGTGAAGGGCACGGATACTTCTGGTAAGCCGTAAGGCGACGAGGTTCGAACCCTCGCGCGAATTCGGTCGAAGTCAAACTCAATCGAAATTCGTGAACCGTACCCGCTGGTTCCCTGGCCAAGTCAGTAGGCAGCAACCAGTTCCCAGCTTTCAGTAAACCTGGAATCGGGGGACCGGAAACTGAGTACCGATAACTGGAGACTTGAGATGAACGAGCACAACTACAACCTGATCAAGGACGAGAAGGGCGTTCCCATCAAGGCGTGGACCAAGGGGGTTGCGCTGGAGGAAGCCGCGGAAAAGCAGCTCCGCAACGTTTCCTCGCTGCCGTTCATCTTCAAGTGGGTGGCCGCGATGCCCGACGTGCACTGGGGCATGGGCGCAACTGTCGGAAGCGTGATTCCGACTAAGGGCGCAATCATTCCTGCTGCGGTTGGCGTGGATATCGGCTGCGGCATGATGGCGATCGAGACTTCGCTCTCGGCGAATCATCTGCCCGATAACCTGCACGGACTGCGTGAGGCGATCGAGCGCATGGTTCCTGTCGGACGCACCGATAACGGCGGCAAGAACGACCGCGGCGCGTGGCAGGATGCTCCGGCGCATCACCTGGATGAGTGGGCGAAGCTGGACGAGCGCTATAACACGATCGTTAGCAAGTACCCGAAGCTGAACCACCCGCAGCGGGTGAATCACCTCGGGACACTGGGCACCGGCAACCACTTCATCGAGGTCTGCCTCGACGAGGCCGATCGCGTGTGGTTCATGCTGCACTCGGGTTCGCGCGGCGTGGGAAATCGGTTCGGCACGTTCTTCATCGAGCTGGCGAAGCAGGATATGCGCCAGTGGATGATCAACCTGCCCGACGCCGACCTTGCGTACCTGCCGCAGGGCACCGAGCACTTCCATGACTACGTGGAGGCGGTGCACTGGGCTCAGGACTACGCCATGACGAACCGTCAGCTGATGATGCACAACATCATCGCTGCCGTCGCAAACTGCGGGCTGGTGCCGCCTTTCGAGGCGACGCTGGAAGTAGTGAACTGCCACCACAATTACGTGGCGTGGGAGAACCACTACGGCGAGAACATTCTCGTTACCCGCAAAGGCGCGGTGCGGGCGCGCGAGGGCGACATGGGAATTATCCCGGGCTCGATGGGCGCGCAATCGTTCATCGTACGCGGCAAGGGAAATCCCGAGTCGTTCAACAGCTGCTCACACGGCGCCGGACGCGCGATGTCGCGTGCGGAAGCCAAGCGGCGCTTCACCGTGGATGACCACATGAAGGCCACCGCCGGCATCGAGTGCCGTAAGGACGCCGACGTGATCGACGAGACGCCGATGGCGTACAAGCCGATCTCGGCGGTAATGGACGCGCAGAAAGACCTAGTGGAGATTGTGCATACGTTACGCCAGGTGGTCTGCGTGAAGGGGTAAAAAACAGTGGATTGTGGTTAGTTGTTAGTGGGTAGTTCCGTTTTGCGCGCTACCACCGACTTACTAACCATCATCCACTACGCACTGATTTTCGGCCGGTGGCGAAGACTTCGGTTACTTCGCTCATAACGAGGTGGACGCAGGTTCGAATCCTGCCGGGACTTTAAGGTCCCGTAGCTCAGTGGCAGAGCACCAAAATGTACCGGGTCGCTGGTTCCCCGGCCGAATCAAAGCAGATCCCTCGCCGACTAATCTCGGCTCGTGATGACAAAAACTCCGGCAACGCCGGTTAGAAACGAATCATGATCGATTTTCTAAAACACGCATTAGGAGGGCAGAACCAGTTTGCCTCCGGTGGTTTGCTGCTGATGGTGATCGGCGGTATCGCGGCGTACCTACGAGCGATACCGCAGAAGGTGTGGTACTGGCTGGAGAGCCAGTTCTCCATGATGATCACGGTCAAGGACGAAGACATGGCGTTCCGTTGGGTGAAGGAATGGATGCTGGACCAGAAGTTCCTCAAGCGAGTGCGCCGCGTTGACCTGGATACCACGCTCCGTGGCGCCGAACTGGCGATGGTACCTGCTCCCGGTCGACATTGGTTCTGGCATGCGGGGCGGCCGTTCTGGGTGTGGTTCTATCGCAGCGACCAATCGCAGCTTTACTCGCGGCGTACGGAATCGCTGACGTTCCAGACCGTCGGCCGTGACCGGCAGTTCCTGAAGAAGTTTGTCGATGACATCGTTACCTGTCATCGCAAGAAGGTGAGCGTCGTGTCGTACCTGTACGTTTATGACGACTCGTCCTGGTCGCAGGTGGAAGCATACTGCCCTCGCCTGCTGGAATCGGTGATCCTGAGGTCGGGAGAAAAGGAGCAGCTGGTGCGTGATATCGAGAAGTTTCGAACCTCACGCAAGCGTTACAGGCAACTGGGCGTACCTTATCACCGAGGTTATTTGTTGTACGGTCCGCCTGGAACAGGAAAGACATCGTTGGTGTCTGCCCTGGCGAACAGGTTCGGGATGTCGATTTATGCAGTGAACCTGACGGAGTTCAACGATAGAACACTGCGATCGGCGATCAACAATGTGCCGGAAGGATCGGTGATTTTGCTCGAGGACATCGATTGCATGAAGGCCGGACATCGTCGAGCCGAGAAAGGCGACGAGCCGGCCAAGCAACCGAACGGTAACGTCGACAAAGGCAATGCCAGTGCCGTTCTTGGCGTCACGCTCTCCGGGCTGTTGAACGTGCTCGACGGGTTTCACGCTCCGGAGAACGTGTTGTTCGTGATGACGACCAACAAAGTCGAAACGCTCGATCCGGCGCTGCTGCGGCCGGGACGTATCGACTACAAGTTGTACATGGGGGAAGCAGCCAAGTCGCAAAAGGCGGAACTGTACTTGAGGTTCTTTCCCGAGGCGACTGAATCCGATGCCATCGATTTTGCGGAGGCGCATTTCGCCGAAACCATGGCGCAGTTCCAGGGCTTGTTGCTGGCCTTGGAACAGGAGGAGCACGGGCTGCAAGTCGTCGGTGCTCCCCAACGAATGACCGCGGACTCCCATCCTGAGCCCGCGCTGCAAGAAGTGAGTTAGTTCCCGCCGCAGATATCGCGGCCGGATAGAGAGGAGGCCGCGAATGGAAATTACCTGCATCATCTTCCTGGTCGCGATCATCCGCGGGATCGTCAGCGCGCTGCAGAGGCGCAAGCCGATGATCACTACGATTCAAGGTTCGGTCCGTGAGTCACTGTGCATGAGTTGCGCCTACGCGCACATCGCTCGCGGATATCGCGAACGTGACCGCATTGTCAGCTGTACCTATGCGGGAAGTGTGCGCCGGATCCGGTTCGCGATTTCCACGTGCAGCATGTACTGCAATCGCGGAGTAACCTCACGGATCGTCCGCATCGCCGGATTCGCGCAGGCGGCCGGGGTGCGAGATGCGGTTATTGCGGCGAAGATGACCCGGTGAAAGAAAGAATGCCTGTACCACACGACTGAACGCTGACAGCAGATTGCTGCTGGCTTGAAAGGAGGCCCCATGGCCCGTTTGAACATTATGAACTTCACCAACCTTCTCCCTCCACGCACTCACGAGGGCGCGCCGGCGAAGACCGTCTCCACCGAGTTGCAGCTGCGGCGCTCGGTGTTGGCGTGCCTCCTGTGGGAGAAGCAGTTCTACGAGGACGGCGTGGAGATTGCCGGCCGCATCGCCGAACTGGTCCCGAAGGTTGCACCCGCGACGGTGGCCGCGCTAGCCGTTGAAGCCCGCGAGCAGATGAAGCTGCGTCATGCGCCGCTGCTGTTGGTGCGTGAAACGGCTCGTCATGCGACGCATCGCGCTTTTGTTGCCGAATCGCTCGAGCGGGTAATCCAGCGTGCCGATGAACTCTCGGAGTTCCTCGCCATCTACTGGGCCACCGGGCGGCAGCCGTTGTCGGCGCAGGTCAAGAAGGGACTGGCCGCGGCATTCCGCAAGTTCGACGCTTATGCGCTCGCGAAGTACAACCGGGATAATCCGGTGAAGCTGCGCGATGTGCTGTTCCTCTCGCACGCCAAGCCGCGTGACGAAGGACAGGCCGAGTTGTGGAAGCAGCTAGCCGAGAGTGAACTTGCGTCGCCGGATACCTGGGAGGTTGCGCTCTCGGGCGGAGCCGACAAGCGTGAGACGTTCGAGCGCCTGCTCCGTGAAAACAAGCTCGGAGCGCTCGCCATACTGCGTAACCTGCGCAATATGGCGCAGAGCCGCGTCGATGAGAAGTTGGTCAAGACCGCGTTGGGGGAGCTGAAGACCAGCCACATGTTGCCGTTCCGTTTCCTGGCTGCCGCGCGTTACGCGCCGCAGTGGGAATCGGAGTTGGAGAGCGCGATGTATAAGGCGGTCGAGTCCGTGCCGAAGCTGGCCGGAAAGACCGTGCTGGTGGTTGACGTCTCGGGCTCGATGACGGCCCCGCTGTCGGCGCGCTCGGAGATGCAACGAACTGATGCAGCTTACGGCCTGGCGGTGTTGCTGCGCGAAACTGCCGAGGAGCTGGCTGTATTCAGCTTCTCCGATCGGTGCGTACGCGTGCCGTCGCGTCGTGGATTCGCGTTGCGCGATGCCATCGATGCGTCACAGGTACACGGCTCCACGTACCTGGGCCGCGCGCTCGAGGAGATCCGCGAGCCGTACGATCGTTTGATCGTGATCACCGACGAACAGTCGCATGATCGTGTGCCCGAGCCGAAAGGACGCGGTTACATGATCAACGTGGCCAGCTACAAGAACGGCGTTGGCTACGGCACCTGGATGCACATCGACGGATGGAGCGAATCGGTGATCGGCTACATCCGCGAACTCGAGTCGATGGGCTCTTAACCCGCGGTGGGGAGAACTCGCCCCACTGCGGTTTTCTTTTGCACCCGTGTAAACTGACGGCGCATGCATATCGTTGCCGTCATTCCAGCCCGCATCGCCTCTACTCGCCTGCCCAGAAAAATCCTTCGCGACATCGCCGGTAAGTCCATGCTGGCATGGGTTTATGAAGCCGCCAAAAAATCGAAAGCGCTCAACGAAGTCATCGTTGCCACCGATTCCGACGAGATCATGGACCTGTGCAAGAAACACGGCTTCGCCGCGCGGATGACATCGCCGGAATGCAAGAGTGGTACCGAGCGGGTTTATGAAGTGTCACGCAAAATAAAGGCTGACGTGTACGTGAATGTGCAGGGAGACGAACCGCTGACACGCCCTGAACACATGGACCGCCTTGTCGCGCTAATGCAAGATCCCAACGTCCAGGTCGGAACGCTGCGCACGCCTTGCGTGCCCGAAGACATCAACAATCCCAATGCGGTAAAGTGCGTGGCAGACACAAACGGGCAGGCACTCTATTTTTCTCGCGCAACCATACCGTTCGACCGTGACAAAACCGGCGCTTCCCGGTATTTCAAGCACCTCGGGTTCTACGCCTATCGGAAGCCGGCACTCGACAAATTTATGACGTGGCCCGAGTCATCGCTCGAGCGCAGCGAGAGACTCGAACAACTGCGTTTCCTGGAGAATGGTATCCCAATTCACGTCGTTGAAACGCCGTTCGATACGGTTGGAGTTGATACCGAGGAAGACTTGAAGCGGGTGGAAGAAATTCTTCTTGGTAGATGAAGGAAAGCTAGGCGCTCGCCGGATGATCTTTGATCCACGCTTCCGCGGCTGCGATTCTTTTCGCGACCGGTGGATGCGAGTGAAACCATAATTCCACCAGTCGTGAGGGAGTGCGCTCGGAGAGATTCTGATCCGCCAACTTGTTCATCGAGGAAATGAACGGGGCCAGCTTGGGAATCGACTTAAAGCAGTAGCGGTCGGCTTCACGCTCCTTCTGTCGCGAATAAGCATTCATCAGCGGCATCAGGATGAATGACATGACCGTGGTCATCAGTACCAGCAAAGGCAGGCTGGCGAAATCGTGCAGGCTGAGAAACATGTCGCGCTCGACGGCGTACGACAGCCCCAGTGCCACCAGCCAGAATCCGATCAGCGAGATTCCGACCTGAAGCACGATGCTCTTCAGAATATGTTTGTGTACGTGATGTCCGAGTTCGTGCGCCAGCACGGCCTCAATTTCATCGGCTGAATAGTTCTGGATCAGCGTGTCGGCCAGTATGATGCGGCGCGTTGCACCAAGCCCCGCCAGAGCGGCGTTTGCTTTCTTACTCTTTTCTGACAGCTTCCACTCATAAACGCCGCGTACTCGGGTACCGGCATTTTCACTGAGCTTGATCAAGCGTTGCTTCAGTTCTTCGTTGGTCAGGGGATAGAACTTGTAGAACAGCGGGAACAGGACCACGGGCGCGATATGCGCGAAGAAAATCGCCAGCCCGTTGTAGATAGCCCAGGCAATGAGCCACCACTTCATCGGAGCGATGCGAATCGTCCCGTAGATCAGTTCCACGAGGATCACGGCGATCACCAGCCCAATCAGCCAGCCTTTGGTCTCGTCCCACAGCCACGATTTGAGTCGTTGGTTCGACAGGTTGAAATGATGCTCAAGACGAAATCCATAGTAGTCGAGCCCAAACCCGACGGCCTTGCTAATGAGCAACAGAGCAAGCACGTAGAAGAAGACCGCGAGCGTGTATCTTTGGCCTGAAGTCCGATAGGCCCAATCGCGTAGAGTGGAATTCAAGCCCGTCGCCAGCAGCACCACCAGGAACAGGAAATTCAGCAGCATGTCGCCGATGGCGAGCCGCCGCCGAATGCGATTGTACTGACGGGCTTCTGCCGAGTCCCGTGGTTGCTGTTGATTGCTGGAGGCCGAAAATGTCATGCGAAAGGCCGCGCCTGTCCGCGCGGCCTCGATACTCTAACTTAATTCTATCGCTTTTCGCCCGCTTTTCACGCCGCGGTTGCCTTTTCCATAACGAACGCTACGGCCGATTCCAGAATCTCCCGCACCAGCTCCGGCGACGATGCTTCGCTGTAAATCCGCATCAGTGGCTCAGTTCCAGAGGCCCGCATCAGTACCCAGGCCTCGGCATCGCGGCCGGAGTTATTTGGCGCATCGACGAAAAACTTAACGCCGTCTAAGTTTTCTTTGCGCAGCACATTGTACTTGCCGATCTTCTTCACCTGCCCGGAGTCGGCCCGCTTGATGGCGCCAAACTTTACCTCGTCGGGAATGGTCAGGTCGCGCCGGCCATAATGGTGATAGCCGAACTCTTCCTGCAGGCTCTTTACGATTTGTCCCAACGACTTTTTTTCATCGGCCATGGCATTGGCTAATAGCAGCGAGTTCAGCATCCCATCGCGCTCGGGAAGATAGCGTGGAATCCCGATGCCGCCTGACTCTTCGCCGCCGATCAGCACTTCCTTGCCCGAGAAGACGACGTCGCAAACATACTTGAAGCCGATACCGTGCTCGATCAATTCACGGTCATATTTCCTGGCGATGCGGTCCAGCATCTTCGTAGTGTTAAACGCTCGCGTTACAGCCCCGGACCATTTTTTGTATTTGAGCAGCCAGTTGAGAATGACGGCATAGCATTTGTGCGCGTCGAGAAATGTGCCGTCTTCCGCGACGGCTCCGATTCGGTCCGCGTCGCCATCGGTGACAAACCCGGCATGGCAGCGTTCGCGAACTACCGCTTCCTGGGCAGCTTTTACGTTCGGCTCGATCGGCTCGGGATTGATACCCGGAAACAACGGATTCACTTCACTTCGAATCTCCACGACATCTACGCCGCGCTCTCTCAGGATTGGTCCCACCACCCCGCGACCCGAGCCGTACATGTAATCGACCAGCACCTTGAAACCAGCTTTAGAAATGAGATCGAGATCGGCGAACTTTACGATCGCCTCGCGGTGCGGCCCTTTCAGGTCGACCTCTTCGATCTTGGCTTTCGTCCCCTTGGGCATCGATCCAGCAGCAATCTCTGCTTCGATCTGCTTGATTACCGCGGGACGAGCTGACCCGCCGAACTTCTCCTTAAATTTCACACCGTTCCACATGTAAGGATTGTGGCTGGACGTAATCGCTACTCCGCCCGCGGCGCCCCAATGCTTCGTGCAATACGAAATCGCCGGGGTGGGCGTGTAATCGTTCGCCAGCTTCACCGGAATTCCGGCATCGGTGATGACATCGCTGATCGTTTCGGCAAAGCGCCGCGAACCGTAGCGCGTGTCATAGCCGATGACGATACCCTTTTTCCAATCTTCATTTTTCAGTACGTAGGCAGCAATCGCGCCGCCGGCCCGGCGCACATTCTCAAATGTGTAGTCGTCGGCAATCACGCCACGCCAGCCATCGGTGCCGAACTTAATGTCTTTCGCCATGAAAGCTCCTGCAAAGCCGTTATATATGAGGATATTTCTGCCGCTCAGGTTTCAAGCGCAAAGGAGAGATTGTAAAGGAACGGCTGTTGGTCATTCATCGTAAGTCGCCGGAAGCCTACGTCAGCTTCACCAGCTTCTTCTCATCCAGGTGCTTCACCACTTTGCCGACGTCCTGGCACTTCTCGCGCGTAGTGATCAGCAGCGCATCCTCGGTCTCGACTATCACCAGGTTGTCGACGCCGACCGTCGCCACAAACTTCTTGGGCGAATGGACATAATTTCCTCTGGCGTTCAGTACAAAACTTGCCTGGGCGTGAATCACGTTGTCTTCATTCTTCTGTTTGGCTGACCGGTGCTCGTAGAGCGCAGCCCATGATCCGAGGTCGTTCCAGCCAAAACTCGAAGGGATGCAATACAAACCCGAATTCCGCTCGCCCTTCACCGAGCGCGGTTCCAGCACCGCGTAGTCCACGCTGATGTTTTCGCATTTCGGATATAGCCTAGCGAAAGTCTTATCGAACTTCTTCGTTCCGTAGGCGTTTGCGATTTCTTCCAGGATTGGCGCTGTCTTCGGCAGGTGTTCACTTAGCGCGTTCGCCAACGTGCGTGCTCCCCACACGAACATACCGCTGTTCCAGTAGTAATTTCCCGCCGCGACGAACTGTTCTGCCGTATCCGAATCGGGCTTCTCGGTGAAGCGCCGCACATAGAGTTTCTCAGACTCTGTAGCCGCTCCTGCCTCGATATACCCATACCCGGTTTCAGCACGATTGGGCTGGATACCCATCACCACCATGTTCTCGCCTGCACCAGCGATCTCGACGGCGTTCTTGAGGATGCGGCGGAACTCTTTTTCGTCAGCAATGACGTGATCGGACGGAAATAACCCAATTACGGCGTCGGGATCTTCACGCTGAATGATGAACGCTGCCAGCCCGATGGCAGGAGCCGTATTTCGGCCGACCGGCTCTGCCATGACCTGCTTCTTGGGGAGTTTCGGCAACTGCCTCGCGATTCCATCGCGGAGGTCACCGTTGGTGACGATCCAAAAACGCTTCGCATCGGCCAGTGGCAATAGACGATCCACTGTCTGTTGAATCATCGTGCGGTCGCCATCTAGCGCCAGCATCTGCTTGGCACGTTTGCGTCGGCTCAGCGGCCAGAAACGCGTGCCGCGGCCTCCGGCAAGGATCACAGGATAGAAATTCGCTCTTTTCGCCAAGTTGATTGACCCTCCGGGAACCGGCCGGCATTATTTCAAAACCGCATCTACACTGCCGGCCAAAGAGGTGGGTGGAATCGGTACCTCGCCTGAAGGCACCGTCGAGCGGATGAACTCCACGTCCCACTGTGGCCTGACCAGCGCATTTTGCACATTTGACGGAATCACCACTGCCTCACCATGCGTGAAAGGCACCGGAGTCGAACCCGGCGTTTCGATCACTCCCACGCCAACAGTCGCCACGAGTGCCTGCGCGCTATCAGCGGCTTGTAACGGAAATGTTTTGCCCTTCGAGAGGCTGAACTTTTCCACCAGGAAAAATGGAGACGCCACCAACGTCGGCGGTTTCGCTCCCAGCACTTTGCCAGCGCGGGTAGTCTCTTTCGTTGCACCAAGACCCTGCTCGACATGCAGTTCTCGCGGGCGCCCGTAATCGTAGAGCCGAAACGTGGTGTCGGAATTCTGCTGCGTCTCCACCAGGATAGAACCACCAGCAATCGCATGTACGGTTCCGGCATCGACGTAATACATTTCGCCCGCCTTCACGTCGATCCAGTTCAGCAGATGCTCGGCAGTTTTTTCGGCGATGGCTTTCTTCAGCTGTTCACGTGTCGTGCCCGGTTTCAACCCAAGGCCGATTTTTGCCCCCGGTTTGGCATCGAGTACATACCAACATTCTGTCTTTCCGACCGGTTGGCCTAGTTTCTGCGCGCCTTCATCATCCGGATGCACCTGCACTGACAGCGTATCGGTCGGAAACAAAAACTTCATCAGCAGCGGATAGCGATCCGCCTGCGGCGCCGTCCCTCCGACCAACGCGCGGCCGTATTGCTTGGCCAATTGATCGAGAGTCTTACCCGCCAGGGGCCCGTTCGCAACCACGCACTGGTCCCCCGTTACCCACGATTCGCCGATTGGTTCGCCGTCACTTCCAGGAAACTCCGTGTAGATCGGCGAGAGGTCGCGCGCGCCCCACGGCCGCGGGCTGAAGAATGGCTTCAACAGCAATGGATAAAGTTCGGACATCTCAGAGGAATGTTAGCTCACGCAGCAGCAACTCGGAAATTAGAAGGTGTTTCGGGCAGATTTGTTGGCTGCGTTTCCAGCTTGTCCACTCGACAGGACCCTGATGTTATGAATAGCCGTCCACAGTCCTAAAGAAAGTGCGAGACCAAATCCAAGCAGATATGCGACCGTCCTGCTCCAGTCTGGCCCACCGAACGCAAGCGACAGGCCAATAAGCAAATATCCGCCGTAAACAGCAACGATCGCCACCAGAGAACCGATGGCGATCATCAGAAGCCTTACAACAATCACACCGCCTCGAAGAACTTCTTCATCCGCTCGAGGCCGCGATTCACTTCAGCCATCGAAGTTGCATACGACAACCGGATGTGTTCCTTCGTACCGAACGCCTCGCCGGGTACGACCACCACGTGCGCCTCGCGCAGCAACTTGCTCGCTACGTCAGCCGCCGAGTTCATGCCGCCCTTGCCAAAAAATTTCGACACATTCGGATACGCATAAAACGCGCCGTTCGGCATGTTGCAAGTTATGCCTGGAATTTCCCGTAGTCCGGTCACGATTCGGTCGCGCAGCTTGCGGTAATCCGCTAGCATCTCGTCTACGCATTCCTGCGGACCGTTCAGCGCCGCAATGGCCGCCTTCTGCACAATCGATGTCGGGTTTGACGTACTCTGGCTCTGCAGCTTGTTCATCGCGGCCGTAATCGGAGCCGGTGAAAGCGCATAGCCAGCGCGCCAACCTGTCATGGCGTAGGTCTTTGAAAGCGAACCCGCGACAATCACGTGCTCCCTGCAGTCCGTCAGAGACCCGGCCGAGAACCGTTCACCCGTGAAGTTCAGGTACACGTAACATTCGTCGGCGATCACATAAATACCGCGATTGTGCGCCAGGCGAACGATCGCCTCAATTTCTTTCGGCACCATCACCGCTCCCGAGGGATTGCTGGGCGTGTTCAGGATGATCGCCTTCGTCCTGTCGGTGATTGCGCGCTCCACCTGCGCAGCTGTCAGCGCGAAGCCGTTGCTTTCGTCCGTCTCGACGTAAACCGGCACGCCGCCGCCGTATTGAATGATGTCCTTAAACGATACCCAGTACGGAACCGGCAGGATCACCTCATCGCCATGATCAACCAGCACTTGAATGGCGTTGAACAGCACGTGCTTACCGCCGGTCGAGGCAATCACTTCCTCGCGCTTGTAGTCCGAGCCAAAGTCCTTCGCGTGGCGATTGCGAATCGCATCTTTCAAGTC
>Ga0335085_10001476_pt1 | contig 49349 bp, 45 predicted proteins | sample Lox_Sample_45_FD_206712 | JGI IMG/M metagenome (GOLD analysis project Ga0335085, IMG submission 206712) | Soil microbial communities from Loxahatchee National Wildlife Refuge, Florida, United States - Lox_Sample_4.5 | ecosystem: Environmental > Terrestrial > Soil > Wetlands | place: USA...
GCGGGCGCAGCTCCGACCTCATCTTGGGCGACGGGGTCGAGTACCTGCCCAACGAGGTCGAGGCGGTCCTGGCGGCGCATGCCTCGGTCGTCGAGGCTGCCGTGGTCGGCGGACCCGCGCGCGACGGACACGAGGAGGCGGTGGCCGTGGTCGTGACCCGCGGCGCCCCCGAGCACGAGGCGATCGCCGCGCATCTGACCCAGCACCTGCCGCCCGCCAAGCGTCCGCGCCAGATCGTCTACGCGCAGGCGCTGCCGCGCACTCCCAACGGCAAGATCGACCGCGTCGCCCTCAAGCAAATGGCGATCCGGCACCTCAACACGAGCCCATGAGCGCGATCCGCAGATTGCGACGTCAATGCAGCACTGTGCCCGCGCTCTCGCAAGGCGCGGTTCGATGCCATGGGCGGCGCGATCGAAATGAGCGCTTGCGCGTTGCGTCCGGCTATACTACGAGGGCGCGCGTCGTGGCATCTTCGCGACATCGCCCTCCGGCAGGCCGAATGATGCGGCCTTTCGCGGCACCGGACATCGGACGAGGCCTGCGCATGAGCAAGCGATTTCGATCGGTCGTCGTCTGCTTGGCGCTGGCGGGGGTGCTCGCGCTCGCAGGCGGACCCGCGCGCGCCGATGGCAAGAAGCTCGTCTTCGGCCTGCCGCCGATCTTCGCCTCGACCATGGCGGCCGTCGCGGACCGCGAGGGCTTCTTCAGGAAGCACGGCGTCGAGGTTGAGGTGAAGTTCTTCGATGCGAGCGCGCCGCGCTCGGCGGCGCTCGCCTCCGGCGACATCGATTTCAATCTCGCCTCGACGCCCATCACGATCCGGCAGGTCTCCAACGCCGACGTCGATCTCGTGGCGCTCTACGGCATGCCCTACGGTGACTTCCTCATCGGCTCGACCGATCCAGCGCTCGCGACTTGCGCCGACCTCAAGGGGCAGCAGGTCGGGGTCGACGCCGTCGGCGGGACCCGGTCGGTCGCATTGCAGGACATGCTCGCAGCTTGCGGCATGAGGATAGACGAGGTCGAGCAGGTGGCGCTCACGGGCAACGCCAATGCCCAGGCGATGATTGCCGGGCGGATTCGCGTCGCCGTGCTCCACACCGAGGAGGTCGGCGTCATCGAGGCGAAAGGCGGTAAGCCCGTGCGCGTCGTCACGACTTTCAGCAAGGCCAAGCCCGATTCCCATTACCTCGTGGTGGTCGTGCGCCGCGACAGGCTCGAGGCGAACCGCGACGCCTACACGCGGGTGATGGCGGGACTGATCGACGCCGTTCGCTTCATGAGCGATCCCGCGAATGCCGACCGCGCCGCGGGCGCGGTCTATCCGATCGGCCTCACCGGCGCAGAGGCAAAGGCCGCGCTCCTCGGATATCTCGGGATCGGGTTCTGGCCGGTCGGCGACGACGGCCTCGAGCGCGGCCGCCTCGAGGCCGTGATCGCGGATCAGGCGAAGCTCGGCGGCATCAAGCCCGGCAAGGAGCCGATCTCCTACGACCGCTTCGTCGATCGCAGCGTCTATAAGGCCGCGGCCGCGATGCGCGCGCCCTGAAGCCGGGAACACGAGGGACATGCTGGAAACGCCGTGGCAGAACGTAAGCGACGCGATCTTTCATCACGCCCGCGAGCACTCGCGGGCGCCGGCGGTCACCGACGGTAAGCTGACCCTCGACTACTCGGAATTCGCCGATCTCGTCGGGCGCGTGAGCCTCTATCTGCACGGGCTCGGGATCGAGCCCGGCGAGCGCGTCGCCTTGAGCCTCGCCAACAGCGTCGAGCACATGGTGCTCGCCTTCGCCGCGATCCGCATGGGCGCGATCCTCGTGGACATCCCCTGGCTCGCGGGGATGGCCGAGCGGGACCGCGTCCTCGCGGTCAATCGTGTCGACACCATCTTCATCGAGCCCGATGCGCAGCCAGCGCCGGTCGCGCGCTCGATCTGGGTCGACGCCGGCTGGCGCAACGTCGCGGCCGCCAAGCCCGGCGATCGCCGGCACGAGGGCAGCGCCGACGACGACTGCAATATCGGCCTCAGCACCGGCACGACCGGCGCCTTCAAGGGCATCGTCAAGACCCACCGCCATCTTCTGCTGCGATGCCACGTGCTCGCGGACCTCTACGCCGGCACCGAGATCCTGTCGGCCGAGCGCCCCGCGCCTTTCCTCCTGGTCGGGACCACCGCGGGCGGCGTCTATTTCCAGCGCGCGGTGGCGCAGCTCTGTGTCGGCGGCTCGATCGTGCTCGTTCCGGGCTATCTCAAGACGCCGGACCTCATGCGCACCATCGCCGCTTGGGGCGACGCGGTGTGCTTCCTGGTGCCGACCTTCTGCAAGAATCTTCTGGAGGCCGCGCGCCAATCGGGGCCGATGTTTCCGCGCATCCGCGCCCTGTTCGCGGGAGGACAGCCGCTCCCCTTCGCCGACAAGGTCGCGATGCTCGAGCGCCTCACGCCCAATTTCTACGAGCATTACGGCAATGGCGGCTGCGGCCCCACGACCTTGCTGCGGCCCTCCGAGATGCAGCGCAAGCGCGAGAGTGTGGGCCGCTCATCGAGGCTCCTCGAGGTCGAGGTCGTCGACGCCGGGGGCCGCCCCGTTCCGCCCGGCGTTGCCGGACGCCTGCGCTGCAAGGGCCCAGCGGTTTCGACGCGCTTCTTCGATCCCGCCGACGGAATGGGCGGCGGCGAGATGTTTGCAGATGGCGGCTATTATCCCGGCGACATCGCCGTGATGGACGCCGAGGGCTACATCTATTTCAAGGGCCGTGACGCCGGGGCGATCCGTCAAGCCGGCGGCGAGATCGACGCGGGCGACATCGAGGCCGTGCTGGTCGCACACCCGCTGGTGCGCGAGGCCGCCGTCGTGGGCCGCGCCGCCGCCAAGGGCGGGGAGGAGGCGGTCGCCTTCGTGGTCTTGCGCGGCAAGCTCGAGCACGATGAGCTCGCGCGCCATTGCACCGAGCGGCTGCCGCCGCAGAAGCTGCCCCGGCAGGTTTATTACCTCACGGAAATGCCGCGCAACGAAGGCGGGAAGACCGATCTCGTGCGCCTGAAAGCGATCGCCGCAGGCGGAGCCGGGCGCGGCTGAGGGCCACGGAAAAATCGGTTCCCGATCTTATTGCCATTGTGTTAGCGTTTTCTACATCCGACCCGAAATATGGGCCGTGCCGCAATAAGTAGCGGACCGCTTACAAACCAGACAGGAAATGGGGGCGTCACATGCAGGAGAAAGAGTTGCGCGCGCTGATCGCGCGGGTGAAGGACGGCAGGATGTCGCGCCGGGACTTCGTGCGGAGAATGGTCGCGCTCGGCCTCACCGCACCGATGGCGGGGATGATGTTGAACCATGCCGGCGTCGCCTGGGCTCAGACGGCCTCGAACTATAAGCCCACCAAGGCCGGCGGCGGCGGGGCGCTCAAGCTCCTGTTCTGGCAGGCGCCGACCCTGCTCAACCCGCATTTCGCGGTCGGCACCAAGGATCAAGAGGCGAGCCGGATCTTCTACGAGCCGCTCGCCGGTTGGGACGGCGAAGGCAATCTCGTCCCAATTCTCGCGGCCGAAGCGCCGAGCCAGCAAAACGGCGGCATCGCCGACGACGGCAAGTCGGTGGTCTGGAAGCTCAAGCGCGGTGTCGCCTGGCATGACGGCAAGCCCTTCACGGCCGACGATTGCGTCTTCAATTGGCAGTACGCGAAGGATACCGCGACCGCGGCGGTGACGATCGGGACCTACCAGGATATCGAGGTCCAGAAGATCGATGATTTCACGATCAAAGTGCTCTTCAAGAAGCCGACGCCCTTCTGGGCGGACGCTTTCGTGGGCACCCGCGGCATGATGATCCCGAAGCATCTCTTCGCGGCCTTCAGCGGCGACAAGTCCCGCGACGCGCCGACCAACCTTTCGCCCATCGGCACGGGTCCATACAAGTTCGTGGACTTCAAGCCCGGCGATCTCGTTCGCGGCGCGATCAACCCCAACTATCACGTCAAGAACCGGCCCTATTTCGACACCATCGAGATGAAAGGCGGCGGCGACGCCGTCTCGGCGGCGCGCGCGGTGCTTCAGACCGGCGAGTACGACTATTCCTGGAACCTCCAGGTCGAGGACGAGATCCTGAAGAAGCTCGAGGAGGGCGGCAAGGGCAAGGTCGTCATCGTCGACGGCGGCAACATCGAGCACATCCAGCTCAACACGACCGACCCCTGGACCGAGGTCGATGGCGAGCGCTCGAGCATCAAGACCAAGCACCCCTCGCTCTCCGACAAGCACGTGCGCGAGGCGCTGAATTTGCTGGTCGATCGCGGGTCGGTCGAGAAGTTCATCTACGGCCGCACCGGCGTCGCCACGGCCAACTTCCTCAACAACCCCAAGCGCTTCCGCTCGACCAAGACATCCTGGGAATTCAACGTCGATAAGGCGAATAAGATCTTGGACGACGCCGGCTGGAAACGCGGCTCGGACGGCATCCGCGAGAAGGACGGCAAGAAGCTCAAATACGTCTACCAGACATCGATCAACGCGCCGCGCCAGAAGAACCAGCAGATCGTCAAGCAAGCCTGCGAGAAGGCCGGCATCAGCATCGAGATCAAGGCGGTGACGGCGTCAGTGTTCTTTTCATCGGACGTGGCGAATCCGGATACCTATCCGCATTTCTCCACCGACGTCCAGATGTACACGACCACGATGACGCAGCCCGACCCGGCGTTGTTCATGAACCAGTTCTGCTCCTGGGAAATCTGCTCCAAGGAGAACAAATATCAGGGGCGAAATATCACGCGCTGGCGCAGCGAGGATTACGACAAGACATATCGGGCCTCCGAAGGCGAGCTCGATCCCGTGAAGCGTGCAGCGCTGTTCGTCAAGATGAACGAGCTCGTGATCGGCGACATCGTGGTGATCCCGGTGGTCTACCGGCCCGCGGTCCACGGCGAAGGGCTCAAGCTCGTGGCGCCCTCGAGCGGCTGGGACAACGATCTCTGGCTGATCTCGGATTGGTATCGCGAGGCCTAAGGGCGTAGGCGGGATGCACCGATGGGCCGCTACCTGCTACGGCGCCTGCTGATAGCAGTCCCGAGCCTGTTGGGCATCAGCGTCGTGCTGTTTACGATCCTGGCGCTCGCGCCCGGCGATCCCTTCGGCGAGCTCGCGTCCAACCCCGCGGTGCCGCCGGAGGTGCGCCTGGCGCTGCGCGCCAAGTTCGGCATGGACGACCCGGTCTACCTTCGCTACTTCCACTGGCTCGCGGCGATGGCGCACGGCGATTGGGGCTTCTCTTTCGTGAGCCGCGTCGACGTGGACATTCTCATCCTGCAGCGACTGCCGGCGACGCTGCTCGTGGTCGGATCGTCTCAGATCCTGGCGCTCATGATCGCGCTTCCCGTCGGCGTCATCGCGGCGACGCGGCCTTATTCGATCTTCGACCAGATCGCCAATACCTTCGCCTTCGTGGGCTTCTCGCTCCCGACCTTCTTCACGGGGCTGCTCTTCATCCTGCTCTTCAGCATCCACAACCATTGGCTGCCCTTCGTCTTCAACTCGGAGCTCAACGCCACCGGCTGGCGCTGGTATTGGGAGGAATTCCGGCAGTCGATCATGCCGATCTCGGTGCTCGGCATGTTCCAGGGCGCCTCCTGGACGCGCTACGTGCGCTCGGCGGTGCTCGACGTGATCCGACTGGACTACGTGACGACGGCGCGTGCCAAGGGACTGCGCGAGCCCAAGGTGGTGGTGAAGCACGTAGTGCGCAATGCGCTCATCCCCGTGGTTACGCTGGTCGCATTGCAGATGCCCGCGATCTTCGGCGGGGCCATCATCACGGAGCAGATCTTCCGCGTTCCCGGCATCGGCTCGCTGCTGATCACCTCGATCCTCGCCAACGACACCCCGGTCATCATGGCCGTGACCTTCGTCTTCGCCTGTCTCGTCGTTCTCTTCAACCTGATCGCGGACGTTCTCTATGGCTGGCTCGACCCCCGCATCGCTTACCGCTGAGCCCGCGGCGGCGGTCCAGGCGACGGCGCCGCGCTTCTCGCCTGCGCTCGACGCCTGGCGGCGCTTCCGGCGGCATCGCCTGGCGGTGGTGAGCGCCTTGATCCTCGCCGCGATGGCGCTTGCCGTGATCCTCGGACCGGTCTTCTGGCCGGTCGCCATAAACGAGATCGACTTCTCTGCGATGCTGCAGCCGCCGAGCACGGCGCATCCCTTCGGCACCGACGATCTCGGGCAGGACCTGCTCGCGCGCATGCTCTATGGCGGGCGCATATCGCTCTCGGTGGGGCTCGCCGCGATGATGGTATCGATCGTCGTGGGCACGCTCATCGGCTCGATCGCCGGCATCTCCCGCGGCAGCGTCGACGCCGGACTGATGTGGCTCACCGATCTCTTCCTCTCTCTGCCGCAGCTCCCGCTCCTGCTGCTGCTCATCTATCTCTTCCGCGACACGCTCAAGGAGCTGCTCGGGCCCGAGGGCGGCATCTTCGTCATGATCGTCGCGGTGATCGGCGGCTTCCGCTGGATGCCCGTGGCACGGCTCGTGCGCGCGCAGTTCCTGTCGCTGCGCGAGAAGGAGTTCGTGGAGGCCGCGCGCGCGCTCGGCGCCTCCACCACGCGGCAGGTCCTGCGCCACATCCTCCCGAACGCGCTCGGGCCTGTGATCGTCGCCGGCACTATCAACGTCGCGGACGCGATCATCGCGGAATCGACGCTCTCCTTCCTGGGCCTCGGCTTCCCGCCGGACACTCCGACCTGGGGCCGCATCCTCTTCGATGCCAAGGACACGCTCGACATTGCCCCACACTGGGCGCTGATCGCGGGCGCCGCGATCTTCCTCGCGGTGCTCACGATCAACTTCATCGGCGACGGCTTGCGCGACGTGCTCGATCCCCGCAGGGTCCTGTGAGCGTTCCGGCTTTCGAGGCGGCTGCGGCGAGCGGCGCTCTTCTGGAGATCCGCGGCCTCAAGACCTATTTCGCGACCGACGACGGCGTAGTGCAGGCAGTGGACGGCGTCGACATCAGCATCGCCCGCGGCGAGACCGTCTGCGTCGTCGGCGAATCCGGCTGCGGCAAGACCGTGACCGCGCTTTCGGTGCTGAAGCTCATCGCCTCGCCTCCCGGTCAGATCGTCGCGGGAAGGATCCTCTGGCAGGGCCGCGATCTCGTGCCGCTCGACGCCGCGCAAATGAGCGCGGTCCGCAGCAAGGAGATCGCGATGGTCTTCCAGGAGCCGATGACCTCGCTCAATCCCGTCTACACCGTGGGTGAGCAGATTGCGGAGGCCGTACGCCTGCACGAGGGGCTCTCGCGCCGCCGGGCGACGGAAAAAGCCGTGGAGATGCTGAAGCTCGTCCACATTCCGAATGCCGCCAAGCGCGTCAACGACTACCCGCATCAGTTCTCCGGCGGCATGCGCCAGCGCGTGATGATCGCGATGGCGCTCTCCTGCAACCCGAAGCTCCTGATCGCGGACGAGCCCACGACGGCACTCGACGTCACGATCCAGGCGCAGATCCTCGACCTCCTGCAGGAGATGAAGGCGCGCTTCGGCATGGCGATCATGCTGATCACGCACGCGATGGGCGTGGTGGCGGAGACGGCACAGCGCGTGGTCGTGATGTATGCAGGCGAGGTGGTGGAGGAGGCGGGCGTGGGCCAGCTCTTCGAGGCGCCACGGCATCCCTACACCCAGGGCCTCATCCGCTCGATCCCGCGCGTCGACAAAGCGGCGGCGCGCAAGGCGAGGCTCGAGGCCATCCCGGGCGTGGTGCCGAGTCTCTTGAAGCCGCCGCAGGGCTGCCGCTTCGCGCCGCGCTGCCGCTTCGCCAAGGACGTCTGCCGCGAGGCGACGCCGGCCTTCCGCGAGGTGGCACCCGGCCACAAAGTCGCCTGCGTGCTCTACTGAGCGAGGGAGCTTGCCACCCGTGACAGAGCCCCTCCTCCGCGTCGTCGATCTCGTGAAGAACTTCCACCTGAAGGGCGGCGTGCTCCGCCGCGCGGTCGAGATGGTGCACGCCGTCGACCGCGTGAGCTTCGAGGTCGAGGCCGGCGAGACCCTGGGCGTGGTGGGCGAATCCGGCTGCGGCAAGTCCACGACCGGCCGCTGCATCCTCCGACTCATCGAGCCGAGCTCCGGCGAGATCTGGTTCGAGGGCAAGGACGTGCGCGCGATGGACAAGAAGGCGCTGCGCGCGCTCCGCCGGGATATGCAGATCATCTTCCAGGATCCCTACGCCTCGCTCGACCCCCGCATGACCGTGGGCTCGATCATCGGCGAGGCGCTCACCATTCACGATCTCGCGAGTTCCGCCCGCGCGCATCAGGACCGCGTGGTGCAGCTCCTGGAGACGGTGGGATTGAAGGCCGATCACATGCGGCGCTACCCGCACGAGTTCTCGGGCGGCCAGCGCCAGCGGATCGGTATCGCCCGCGCGCTCGCGGTCGAGCCGAAGCTCGTGGTCTGCGACGAGCCCGTCTCCGCCCTCGACGTCTCGGTCCAGGCGCAGGTGATCAATCTATTGGAGGATTTGCAGCAGCAGTTCGGCCTCACCTACATCTTCATCGCGCACGACCTATCGGTGGTCGAGCACATCAGCAATCGCGTCGCCGTGATGTATCTGGGCCGCATCGTCGAGATCGCCGCGGCGAAGGACCTTTACGCGACGCCGCTTCACCCCTACACCGAGGCGCTGCTCTCGGCGGTGCCGATCCCCGATCCCAAGGCGAAGCGCGCGCGCGTCAAGCTCGAAGGCGAGGTCCCGAACCCCATCCGCCCGCCCAGCGGCTGCCACTTCCACCCGCGCTGCCCAATCAAGCGGCTACCGCTCTGCGCGAGCGAGCGCCCGGAGCTGAAGCAGGGCGCGAACGGACATTGGGTCGCGTGCCACCTGCGGGGTTGAGGCGCACCCCCTACTTCGCCCGCATCTCCGCGGCCGCGTCGAGGACGGCGCGGACGATCTTGTCGTAGCCGGTGCAGCGGCAGAGATTGCCCGCGAGCCAGTAGCGGGTCTCCTCCTCGGTCGGATCGGGGTTGCGGTCGAGCAAGGCCTTCGCCGCGACCAGCACGCCCGGCGTGCAGAAGCCGCATTGGAGCGCCGCGTGCTCCAGGAATTTCCGCTGGAGCGGATGAAGCTCCTGGCCCTCGGACATGCCCTCGATGGTCTCGACCTTGCGGCCGTCGGCTTCGACCGCGAGCACGAGGCAGGAGCAGACGAGGCGGCCGTCGACGATCACGCTGCAGGCGCCGCAGTCGCCGGAGCTGCAGCCTTCCTTGCTGCCGGTGAGCTGAAGCTGGTCGCGGAGCACGTCGAGGAGCGTGAGCTGCGGCTCGCAAAGAAATTCCGTGGGCTCGCCGTTGATGGTGGTGCTGACGTGATGCTTCTTCATTTACGCTCTCCCGCGCGCTCATAGGCGATGGCGGCCGCGCGGCGCGCCATTACGCCCGCGACCTTGACCCGGTATTCGATCGTGCCGCGCTTGTCGTCGATGGGCTTGCAAGCGCTCCGGCAGGCGGCATCGAGCCCCGCGAGCGCGGTCTCGTCGAGCTTCCGCCCCATGAGCGCCTTGGCGGCATCGGGGACGAGGAGCGCCGTCGGCGCAACCGCGCCCAGCGCCACATGCGCGTCCTTGACGACCCCCGCGGCATCGAGCGTGAGGTTGACCCCCGCGCCGACCACGGCGATGTCCATCTCGGTCCGCGGAATGAAACGGAGATAGGCGTCGGCCGAGCGCGGCGGGCGCTTCGGCAGGTGGAATTCCAGCACGAACTCGTCGGGCGCAAGCGAAGTGCGGCCGGGGCCTGTCGCGATGCTCTCGACCGGAACCTCGCGCCTGCCCTTCCCGCCCACGACGATGCAGGTCGCGCGCGCGGCGATGAGGGCGGGCACGCTGTCGGCCGCCGGCGATGCGTTGCAGAGATTGCCGCCGAGCGAGGCGCGGCCCTGCACCTGTGTCGAGCCGATGAGGTTCGCGGCCTCGACCACGCCGGGCCAAGCCTTCTTGAGGCCCTCGTGCTCGCCGAGTTCGGCACCGGAGGTCGCGGCGCCGATCACGAAGGTGCCGTCGCGCTCTCGGATGCCGGAGATCCCCGGGACCTTCTTAATGTCCACGATGAGCTCGGGCTTCGCCCGTCCGGAGCGGAGCTGGACCAAGAGATCGGTGCCGCCGGAGAGCACCTTCGCGCGGCCGGACGCGCCGGCCAATATCTGAACCGCCTCCTCGGCTGTCGAGGGGGCCTTGTAGGCGAGCATTGCCATGATCACTCCCGAATGACCCGGCCGGAACGATAGTCCAGCGGGACGCGGCGGTCGAGGGCGAAGGCTTGCATTTGCAAGCGGGTCGCGCGACCCTACCGGGCCATTGGGCGCACCGGATCAAGGAAGCGAGGCAGCCGTGGACGACGTCATCCAGAAAGACGCAGCCAAGCCGTTCAAATGGGTGGGAACCCGACCCATTCGTCCGGACGGCGTGCCGAAGGTAAAAGGGGAAGCGCAATACGGCGCGGATTTCACGATGCCCGGCATGCTGGTCGGCCGCATCCTGCGCTCGCCCCACGCGCACGCGCGCATCCTCTCGATCGACACCTCGAAGGCGGCGGCGCTCCCGGGCGTCAAGGCCGTCGTCACCTCTGCGGATTTCCCGGAGCAGAAGTTCGAGTATGTCGGCCCCGAGCGCGTAGCGGTCAATTTCTGGCACATGACGCGCAACATAATGGCGCGCGAGAAGGTGCTCTACGAGGGCCATGCGGTCGCGGCCGTCGCGGCCAGCAGCAAGGCGATTGCGGACGAAGCGCTCTCGCTCATCGACGTCAAATATGAGGTGCTCCCGCACGTGATCGACGTTGAGGCTGCGATGCAGCCCGACGCGCCGCTGCTCTTCCCGGATATGATCACCCGCGGCATCGAGCCCGCACCGACCAAGTCCTCGAACGTCTCCAAGCGCCTCGAGTTCAAGATCGGCGATCTCGCCAAGGGCTTCGCCGAGGCCGACGGCGTCGTGGAGATGTCCTTCAAGACCGAGCCCGTGCACCAGGCCTATATCGAGCCGCAGGCCTGCGTCGCGCGCTTCGACGCCGACGGGCAGGGCGAGGTCTGGAGCTCGAGCCAGGGGCATTTCGTGGTACGCGCGCTGACGGCGCAGCTCCTGGGCATGAAGCTCGGCGACCTCCGCGTCTATCCCGCGGAGATCGGCGGCGGCTTCGGCGGCAAGACCGTGATCTACGTGGAGCCGGTCGCGACCCTGCTGGCCAAGAAATGCGGGCATCCCGTAAAAATCACCATGAGCCGCGAGGACGTCTTCCGCGCGACGGGACCCACTTCCGGCGCCTCCATGACCGTGAAGATCGGCTACAAGCGCGATGGCAAGTTCGTGGCCGCCGACGGCCTCTTCAAGTTCCAGGCCGGCGCCTTCCCGGGCTCGCCGGTCATGAACGCCTGCATGTGCGCGTTTGCGCCCTACGACATCGCGAACGCGCGCACCGTCGGCTACGACGTCGTCTGCAACCGTCCCAAGGCCGCGGCCTACCGCGCGCCGGGCTCGCCGATCTCCGCTTTCGCGGTCGAGAGCGTCATCGACGTGATCGCGCAGAAGCTCAAGATGGACCCTTTGGAGCTCCGCCTCAAGAACGCGGCCCGGTCGGGAACGCAGATGGTCTATGGGCCGAAGCTCGCCCATAACGGCTACGCCGAGACCGTCGAGGCGCTGCTGCGCCATCCCGCCTACAAGAGGAAGCTTGGCAAGAACCAGGGCCGCGGCGTCGCCTCCGGCTATTGGTTCAACGGCGGCGGCGAGTCCAGCGCCACCGTGCACGTGAACGAGGACGGCACCGTCGTCGTCGCCACCGGGAGCCCGGACATCGGTGGCTCGCGCGCCTCGATGGCGATCATGGCGGCGGAGACGCTCGGCATCGACTACGACCGCGTGCGCCCCATCGTCGCCGACACGGCGTCCGTGGGCTACACGCACGTCACCGGCGGCTCCCGCGTCACCTTCGCGACGGGTATCGCGGTCGTCGAGGCGACCAAGAAGATCATCAAGGAGCTTTGTGTCCGCGCCGCGATGATCTGGGACGTCGATCCCGAGGGCGTCGTCTGGGAGAACGGCCACGCCAAGCCCGCTGGCAGCAACGTCGGCGACTTCAAGCCGATGCCGCTCAAGGAGATCGCGGCGAAACGCGCGCTCACCGGCGGACCCATCGTCGCCGCGGCCTCCGCCAATCCCGGCGCGGTCGCGCCGGGCTTCGCCACGCAATTCTGCGACATCGAGGTCGATCCCGAGACCGGCAAGGTCACGATCCTCAACTTCGTCGCGGCGCAGGACGTGGGCCGCGCGATCCATCCGAGCTACGTCGAGGGCCAGATCCAGGGCGGCGTCGTCCAGGGCATCGGCTGGGCGCTCAACGAGGAATACATCTACGACCAGAAAGGCCGTCTCGAGAACCCGGGCTTCCTCGATTACCGCATTCCCGTCGCATCGGACCTGCCGATGATCGAGGCGGTACTCGTGGAAGTGCCGAATCCCGGACATCCCTATGGCGCCAAGGGCGTGGCAGAGGTGAACATCTGCCCGCCCATGGCCGCGATCGCGAACGCGATCCAGCGTGCGGTGGGGCCGCGGATGACGGTGCTGCCGATGTCGCCGCCGAAAGTGCTCGCAGCGATCGATGCCGGCAAGAAGTAGCCATAAGGCCGCAAGCGCGGCGCAGGCTCCTCCGCCGGCGCCCGCGCGCGTGGTGCTTACGGGCGGGCTCAGCCGGCGCTACACCGGCGGCGTCACGGAATTCTCCGTCGTCGCCAAGAACCTCCGCGGCATCATCAAGGAATTGGATCGGCTCTATCCGGGCTTCGGGGAGCACCTCGAGGAGGAGACGACGGTCGCGATCGACGGCGAGATCCACGACGTCGGCTATTACCAGACGATCCGTCCGGGCTCGGAGATCTATTTCATACCGAAGCTCGAAGGCGGCTGATTCCGCCTTCAAGCAAGGGCACGACCGGCCGGCGCCGCTAGGATCTCCCCAGGGAGTCGAGCACCGCGCGCTTCAGAAGACGGCGATCGATCTTGCCACCGACGTTGCGCGGAATGGTCGGCAGCTTGACCGCGTAGATCTTACCGAACTGGAAGCCGCGCAAGGCCCGGTCGAGCTCCGCAGCAAGCTCGCGGTCGTCGATCCTCACGCCTGCGAGAGCGACGTGGACCTCCTCGATCCCGTCGGCGTTCGGCAAGGAGCAAACGCCGGCGTCTGCGGCCTGGACGGCGCGGAGGACCAGATTCTCCAGCGACTCCGGCATGATCTTGTTCCAGCCGATGTTGAGGAGGTCGTCGCTTCTGCCGACCACCTGCAAACTCCGAGGGCCGCGGAGGACGCCCATGTCGCCCGCGTAGAACCAGCCGTTGCGGAACATGCGCCGTGTCGCCTCGGCATCGTCGAGATATCCCTCGGGCATGCAGTCCGTCCTAACCCTGATCCGGCCGAGCTCGCCCTGCGGCAGGACCCTGTCCCGGTCGTCGACGATCTCGAGTTCGATGCCCGGCCACACCGTTCCGGCGTCCGGTCCCCGCGCGGCGCTCACGAAGCCGATCTCGTTCGATCCGTACATGTCGCAGACCTCGGTCGCGAGCCGCGCGAGCGCCCTCTTGCGCAGGTCCGCCGAGACTTCCGCGCCGAAGCAGAAGACCGTGAGCTCCGCGGGCTTAACGAAGCCTGCCGGAAGATTGTCGAGCGTCCGCATTAGCAGGATCGGTGGCAGTGTCGTATGCGTGATCCCACGGGCCACGATCGCGTCGGCCGCACGCAGGCGGGTCTCGATCGCGACCGTGCCGCCCATCCGGACGCATGCCGCCGGCGCGCCGACGGTGAAGGGAATGGCGAGGAGGTAGCGCGAGCTTTGCGTGAAGCCGTTGTACCACAGGGACTGCGCGATCGAGCGTTCGTGCATCCGCCGCGAATAGAGGAGGCGCTTGGACGTGCCGGTGGTGCCGGAGGTGTGCAGGATGCGCACCGGATCGTCAGGATGCTTGGGCAGCGCGGGGAACTCGTCCTCCCCGCTGCAGGCGAGAATTGCCTCCATCCATTCTGGCGCGATCGCTTGAAAGCGCCGTCCCTCCCCCGCGAGCGCGTCCTCATCGGAAAGGACGAGATCAAAATCCGAAAGCGCGGAGCCGAAACGCCGGCTTTCGCGCCCGGCTAATGTCGCCGAGGCGAGGCACAGCTCCTCGCATGCGAGCCGAAGCAGCCAATCCCAGTAGATGTTGCCGCAGTCGATCGCAACCCTCGCGGCGCGGCGAAGGCCAAGCTCGTGCAGTGCCCGCGTCACGCTGCGGATGTCGCGCGCGAATCCGGCGTAGGTGACGTCGCGGCCATTGTCGACCACCGCGATCGCCTCGGGCCGCTCGGCCGCGTGGAAGCGTATGTAGTCCGCCGTCACGGCAGCGCGGGCGGCCACGAGAAAACTTGCGGAGGGAACAGTGTCTTGCAAACTCGTCTCCAAACGGAATTCCCTTGTGAACAGGGGGAATGAACAGGACATCTCACGCACCCGAAGCCATACTACCTTCGCCGAGCCGTTGCGAAATGCCTATACCGCAATGATTTCCGGAAGAGCGCCTCCCCCGCCGTCCCCGAGCCAAACAGAGAATTTTCATGCGTGCGGCAAGAGAATCTTCTCCTTTGGGCAATCGGGATTAGACCGAAGACGCAAGGAAAGATCTCGCTGCTGCGCTCGACGCTCCGTCCTCGGTGCGGACGGCTCTAAATGGACGTTGTGTGTAGCATCGTTCGCTAGCGGGATGACTTGAGACAGGTATTCTTGCGCCGCGCCCGATCAGCTCATTGCATCGCCGCTCGCGGATGAGCTCGGAAAATCTCAGTCGGACCTCGGCATGTCCCGAGCCGATGAGTCCTGGAATCTATGCGAGTTTCGTCGGAGACAAAGATATGGAATTGGCCGTGCTCCCTGACGCAGCTTTCCTGATGCATCAAAGCTCGTGTCAACCCGTGATAGGCATTGCAACTGGGAAACGTCGCGCGAGTAGTTAGAGTTCTATGGTTGACACGTTACAGATGAATCCATGCGATTCAACGCAGAACGCGATTGATCGCTCGATTGCACGCCACTAGGTTCCGCAATGACGCGGTGGAAGGAGATAAGTAATGGGAAAATTCATAGGGTCGGTCAAACCAATCTCAGTGCGATTTATTCCAGGAGCCGGGAAGTCGATCGAGGAGCGATGCCGGGTGACGATGTTGAAGAGCATTCGAGATCAGCTCGCGATGCTCAAGAACTCGAAAGCGAAGGGCCGACGCTGGTTCAAGACGGTCGGCGACCGAGTTGTCTTCGTTCCGAGATACGCCAATGAGAATTTGGCCGCGCGTCTGAGCCGGGGCAAGGCGAATGCGTTCCCCGTCATGAAGACCCCCTTGAAGACGCTCAAGGCGCTACAATCCGACGTCGCTGGCGGAGAACTCGATACGGTGCTCGTCGAGATCGCGCGCAATCGCGGTCGAGCGATCGCGGGGGCGCGCCGCCGGAAGGGCGGTTGAGCGCACCGGCGGCCCCCAGCATGAGGCAGCCGTCCTCGAAAACCTAGTTTTGGCTGGCTGCGGGTTCATCGCTCGGGATCGCAATTTTGGCGCCGCCACCCAAAGACTTCGGTCGACGGGTTTCCGAGATCGGCCGCTCATCGCGGCTTCGGAGGCGTATCTGGCACGAAGGCCGGCGTGCCTTCGGCATTGATGTTGAATACCACGAACCTCAATTCTTCATCGCCGGGATTGCCCCACAGATGCACTTGACCAGGCGGCTCATAGATGACCGAACCCACCCCCTTTTGCGCCGTCGTTCCTCCGACCGTGTTTGCGCCTGTGCCGAAGAGGACGTAATCGAGAGCGGCTCCTGAACGACGATAGGACGCATTGGGAGGCGCGTGCGGCGGAAGGGCGATCGCCGTGAGATTGAGATCGTATACACCCGGCTTCAGAGCCGGGATCGGCCGCGACGAGCGGAATATCTCGATGACGGTGGACGGCGCCGTCGCGCCGGACCGGTCGAGATCCGCAGCGCGGCCGATCAGAAAATGCATGAGCGTGGAAGGCATGTCGCTGCCCGCCTTCAGCGCGATGTGCTTGCCGGTCGCGACAAACAACGCCTTGCGAGCATCCAGAGTCTTTTTTACGCCGTCCGCTTCGATTTCGGTCGCGCCTGACATCTGATAGAGAATGCCATCGGCGACCGCCGAGATATCGCTCGATTGTCCCGCGGGAACGACCACCCCCACCGCTCCCATGAAGAGCGATTTCATGCCCTCGAAATGGAGCTTCGTCTGGGCGAGTACCGTGCGCGTAACGCGCGGTTCCGGTGGCGCCGTTTGCGCGAATGCCGGAACCACCGCCGCCACGGCGGCGCAGAACGTGATAACCGTCCTTGCGAACCGGCACCTGCCTAAGGGGAGGTGCAACGCGATCAGGCCTCGGAGAGGAGTTGATAGAGTCTGCGGTTGGTCAGCGTCCTCTCGGAAATGAGCTTCTTGTTCGTGCGGTCGTTCACATCGACGATCCGACAATGTCGAATCCCTTCGAGGTCGGCGCCGATGGCGACCACTTCCCAAGTCACCCATGCCGCGTCCACCTTCTTGTACCGCTGACCGATCCGAGCTTCTGCCACGAAGGCCTCCAATCCTCGTAACCCCCGAGCATGTGCTGCTAACGCGCTGGTAGGTCTGCGTCCCGGAGGAGCGCGTCAAATTCGGGCACCGCCATCGCGACCTTCGCGGTGCCCCTCGGCGTCGGGCGCGTTACCGCCCGCGAACTACCCTCGGCCGCCAGGACGTGGGCCCAAGGATCCCACGCGCTTCAGGGGTTGGCGCCGACGCGCCGCTTTCGCTCGTCGCGACCGAGTAAGGAAAGTCTACGACACTGCGTGCGCAAATACGAACTCTCTCCGCGCGAGATCGGCAGGCGCGGCCCGGTCGCGAAACGAGAATTGGCTCTCCGCCTATGCGCGCCCGGCGATTGAATCGCGGTATTGTGCGGCTATGCCGTCGTCGTATCTTGTATCCCCGTTACCGGTCGCGGGATGCTCCTGCCTTCGGGCGACGCAATACCGCTCTCTCGGGAGGAACCTCGAGGCAGAATGAAGTTCGTCTGCGATGCGCCCGGCGGAAAGACGTGGTTCCGCCTCGAAACAGAATCGGAGGCCGCCGCGGAGTCCATGCTGATGCATCACGCCGTCGAAAAATATTTTCGTCAGGAGAGAGAGCGGGCGACACAGAGCTATCATCCGGCGTCGAAGGTCTTCGTCGAGCAGGAGATCGGGTTGAAGGCTCACATCGAGCGCAAGATGCCGATATTCCTGACGCTGCGGGACGCCGAAGGGATAGGACTGGCTACCGCCATGCTTCCTCCCGACGGCCGGGACGACTTGGCGTTCAGGATGATCATCGTAGGTCCCAACAACAGCGATCCCTATCCCCAGCACGGCGACGCGATACGCGCGCTCGGTCAGAAATTCGGCATCGCGTTGGAACGATCACGCTGCTATCCCTACCACCGTAGTTGACGCCGGTTGCCCCTCCCAACGGGCTGCACGACGCATTCAGCCGTCGTTGGCTTACGTCCCTACCGTCGCCTCGCCGGCATCCCAGCCCGGAGCTTCATCGGCGGTCCGAAAATCGGCTAAGCTGGGACAATTGGATTTTCCGATCGGCATCGCTCGCGATTTTCTCGTGATGCCGGGATCGAGGAAGCGATTCCGCAAAACAAATGACCAGCAATAGCGCCGCCGGCCCGACCTCCCGCATCTATTTCTCGCAGCGCCTCCGTCTGCACTATGTCGACTGGGGCAATCCGGCCGCGCCGCCACTACTGCTTTTGCATGGAGGCCAGGATCATTGCCGAAACTGGGATTGGGTCGCGGAGCGATTGCGCAACGATTGGCACATCATCGCACCCGATCTCCGAGGCCACGGCGATAGCCAATGGTCCGCCGACGGAAGCTACGGCATGGCCGGATATGTCTACGACCTGGCGCAACTCGTCCATCAGCAGAAACTGGCGCCGGTCACGATCATCGGGCACTCCCTCGGCGGCAACATTGCGCTGCGTTTTGCCGGGATATGTCCCGAGCGGGTGCGGCGCCTCGTCGCTATCGAGGGGCTCGGCCCGTCGCCGAAGGTGATCGCCGAGCGGCGGAAGAAGTCGATCGCCGAGCGCATGCGGACGTGGATCGAGGAGCAACGCGGCCTGGCAGGGCGTCAGCCCAGGAGATACGTCTCGATCGAAGAGGCCTTCACGCGCATGCAGGAAGCGAACAGGCACCTGTCGCCGGAGCAGGCACGCCACCTGACGCAGCACGGCGTCAATCAGAACGAGGACGGGACATATAGTTGGAAGTTCGACAACTACGTCCGGGTCTGGCCTCCCTACGACATGGCCGTCGAGGAGGTCGAGCAGCTTTGGTCGCAAATCACCTGCCCGACGCTCCTCGTCTACGGCAAGGAGAGCTGGGCTTCCAATCCGCTCGACGACGGGCGAGCGAGACATTTCGCAACCGCCGAGGTCGTCAGCTTCGAGCGGGCCGGTCACTGGGTGCATCATGATCGGCTCGACGCGTTCCTTGAGCGAGTAAGTGCGTTTCTATGAGATCCGCGGTTGAGCGGCAGCTTGCCCTCCTGCGAGGTTCTTGCGAAGGTGCTCAGGGGCTACGCTTTCCCGAAGGATTGTCTGATTACGCGAGCGGGCTGCAATGACTTGGATTGCGGGCACGACTCATACGACCTGATTTCGCAAGGTGGAGTCGCCGCGCCAGAGCCGATCGAGATTCTCCTGAAGGATGTCGAGGACGTTGTCCTCGTACCGGCGCGTCTCGCCGGCCGTATGCGGCGTGATGAAGGCGCTCTCCAGGCTCCAGAGCGGCAAGTTTGCCGGCAGCGGCTCCTCGACGGTGACGTCGATTTCCGCGCCTGCGATCGCCCCATCCGACAGTGCCTTCGCGAGCGCGGCCTCGTCGACGCATCGCCCTCTCGCGCAGTTCACGAGAAAAGCCGATCTCTTCATCGGCGACAGCGCATCGCCGTCGATGAGATTCTCGGTCTCCCTGGTCAAGGGGCAGGTGAGCGCCACGAAATCGGCTTGCGGCAGAAGCGCTCTCAGCGCGGGCGGCGGGCGGCGCGCCGGCGCTCTTGGTGCGCGCCTCCACCGCGCTGCGGCAGCAAACCCCGCCCGGAATACAGCCTGCGGAGACAGCTTGCCTGATGCTCCCGCGAGGAGACGGCAGGCGCAAACGGTGATGTCTCGGGTATTTCCTGCCGGTCCGCCAGTGTCTCGCCCGAAATCGAGATAGGAATCTTCGAGCCAATATCAAGGGAATTTCGGTGGCCGAACACGGAAGTTGAGACCGCAAACCGCGAATCCCGTGGTCGGTTCCCGGAGCGGCGCGGCCTTCTGTCCTCTGCCAAGCGCCGCCCTCACACATCTGATCTCAAATGCCAAGAGCAAGAAGATCGCTATGCGCAGGCTCGTTCGGCGGCTCGAAGCTCATGATGCAATCAAAAACAAGAGCATCGACGGCGTGGGATGGTTAGTCGACAATAGGGCCTTGCAAAGCTTCATCGCAAGAGGGCCCCATCGTGAGCTATGCATCTGCGACCGAGAGCGATGTTTCCCTCATTCCTGTTATCGACATGGCGCCGCTCGCCACCGGCGATCGAGCGGCGATCAGCGCAGTGGGCCGAGACTTGCTGGATGCCGCTGAACGTGTCGGTTTCTTCTATGTGCGAAACCACGCAGTCCCTGCGAGATTGATCGAGCAGGTCTTCGCACTCTCCCGACGGCTCTTCGCGCTTCCCGCAGCGGAGAAGGATAGTGTCCGGATCAACGCGCTGCACCGCGGCTTCCTCGCGATCGGCCAGGCCCGCATGTACGAGCAGGCGAGAATTGATCTGAAGGAGAGCTTCATTTGGGGGCCCGAGTTGGGGACCGACGATCCCGACGTCGCCGCGGGAAAACCGCTCATGGGCCCAAACCAGTGGCCAGCGGCCTTGCCTGAGCTTGCACCCACGCTCATGGCATATTCCGCGGCGGTCATGGATTGCGGGCGCAGCCTGTTGCAATGCTTTGCCGTGAGCCTCGGGCTCGATCCCGATTTCTTCCGGGAGCCATTTCGGAAGCCGCTCGCTCGCTGCTCGCTCATCTACTATCCACCGCAGCCTCCGGAGAGCGGAAGCGAGCAGTTTGGTGTCGCGCCGCACACCGACTATGGCGGTCTGACGCTGCTCTATCAGGATGACGCCGGCGGATTGCAGGTGCGCAACCCCTCCGGAGAGTGGGTGACCGCCCCGCCCATAGCAGGCACTTTTGTGGTTAATATCGGCGATCTGATGGCACGCTGGAGCAACGATCGCTTTGTCTCCACGCCGCACCGGGTGGTCAACGCATCAGGGCGCGCACGCTACTCGGTCGGCGTCTTCTTCGACCCGCATTTCGACACCGTGATCGATCCTCGCAATCTGCTGCAAGGTGCCCCATCGCGCTACGCGCCGGTGACCTGCGGAGACTACATCCTCTCGCGCTTCAATAAGGCGTTCAACTACCGCCGCGGGAATTGAATCTGCGCTCGAGGCGGGCGAAGGCGACCGAGCAGGGATAACAGATTCCAAGATACATGGCGGCGACGGTCATCCAGACCTCGAAGACCGCGCTCGTGGTAACCGCGACCTCTCCTGCCGAGAAGGTGAGCTCCTGAATCGAGATCAGCGAGACGATGGAGGACGTCTTGATCAGGCTGATGAATTGTCCCGCCAGCGGCGGAAGGATACGTCGGAAAGCCTGCGGAAGGACGATAAGGCGCAGGAGCTGACCTCGCGAGAGCCCCAGGGCGCCTCCGGCTTCCCACTGTCCCCTCTCGATCGACTCGATGCCCGCGCGCACGATCTCGGTGACGTAGGCGCCTTCGAACAGCGCGAGGCACATCAAGCCCGTGAGAAAATTGACGAAGAGCTTCGGCTCGCCGCAGAGGAAGCCGATCGCCGCTGCCGTCGCTGGCGAGGCCGTCGCGACAATGCTCTCGAGGCCCAGCAGCGGGACGAGCTGGCTGCTGATGAAGAAATAGAAGATGAAAATGAAGACGAGGGGCGGCGTGTTGCGAACGAGGCCTACGTAGAGAAATGCGGCGAAGCGCGGCGCCGGCGAACGGCTCGTCCGAAAGATGCCCATGACCAGCCCGAGGACGGCCGCCCAAAAGATGCCCCATATCGCCAGGCGCAGCGTTGTGAAGAACCCCTGCAACAGCAGATTGGCGATCCAGACGCCGCGCTCCGGATCCCACCGCACGAGATAGACCGCGATCCGCGACCAATGCCAATGATAGTTGAGGACGTCGTTGACCCGATAGGCAACGAACGCGGCAAATCCGGCGACCGCCGCCAATACGAGAACGTCGATCCATGAGAAGCGCGGCCGGCTTCTCGACGCAATCGAGGGCGCCGACGGCACTGCCGGTAATGTGTCAGGACGAGGCTTGAAAACCGTGCCTACGACCCCTCATTGCTTAGCGACCATGTCCTTCCAGGCATTGCCCTTGAACCAATAATCGTGCCGCTCGGCCAGCCAGCCATTGCTGGTGTTGAACAGTATCCAGTTGTCGAAGAAGTTGATGGCGTCCGGGTCGCCCTTGCGCACCGCAAAGGCCTCGTCCGACTTCGTGAGATTCTCCTCGCTCGGCATGAAGAGAACGTCGGGATGATCGAGCGTCCACATCTTGGGCTTGGGAGCGCTGGTGATTACGGCATAGGCGTTGCCGTTGAGAACTTCTTGAAGGCACTGGGCCTCGTCGTCGAATTGGCGGAGGGTCACCTTCGGGAAGACCTTCTGGGCCGCGACGCAGGTGCTCGTTCCGCGCCGGCAGGTGATCGTGACGCCGGGATCATTGAATTGCTCCAGCGACTTGAAATTGCCCGCGAGCTTCTTGTTTGCGGTCATCTGCTGCCCCGAATGGGCGTAGGGAATCGTGAAGTTGACGGTCAGGTTGCGCTGCGGCGTGATGGACATGCCGCTGATGATGACGTCGAACTTCCCCGCCAAGAGAGCCGGGATGATGCCGTCCCAGGCGGTGGGAACGAATTCCGTTTTCACGCCCATGTCGGCCGCTACTTTGTTGGCGACGTCGATCTCGAAGCCGATCAGCTCCCCTTTCGTGTCGCGCATGGACCACGGTACGAACGTCGAGAGACCGACGCGCAATACCCCACGCTTCTTGATCTCCTCGATGACGCTACTGCTGGAAAGCTGCTGGCGGGTGTCCTGTGCGCGCGGCTGGACTGAGAATGCGATCATCAGTGCCAGCGCCACTAGCAACATCCGGTGGATACCGTTCATGGGCATGTCCTCCCCTGTTTAAGTGCGCCTGAAGACTGCGACGCGTCGCTCGAGCCGGTTCGCCACGGCGGACAAGCTGACGGTCAGAACGAGATAGATCGCCGCGACGGTGAACCAGATCTCGAAGCTCATGAAGGTGTCGGAGATGATCGTCCGGCCTTCGTTCGTGAGGTCGAAGATCGCAATGACGCTGACGATCGACGAATCCTTGATCAAGGACACCGCCTGACCGGTAAGCGGCGGCAGCATGATTTGGATCGCCTGCGGCAGGATCACTCGACGGAATTCGACGTAGCGACCGAGACCGAGGCTGCGACTTGCCTCCCATTGACCCTTGGGAACCGACTCTATGCCCGCGCGAAAGATCTCGGCGGCGAACGAGCCTTCGAAGAAGGCAAGGCAGAGGATTCCGGTCCAGAACCGCTCGATGCCCAGGATCGGCGCCAATACGAAATAAAACAGATAGAGCTGGACCAGCAGCGGGGTATTGCGGATGAGCTGGATATAGCCGGCGGCGAGAAGGCGACCCGCGAACGAGCGGGAGGTGCGGAGCAGCGCGGCCGCGAGGCCGATCGCGAGCGTCAGCACGAGGCCGGCGATGCTGATCTGAAGCGTCACCACGAGGCCGCGGATGAGGGGGCCCCAGACGATTTCGCCGTCGACGACGCGAGCGATGTATTGAGGGACCCGATACCATTGCCAGTTGTAGCCGAAGGCGCCCGCGCCTGCCACCGCCAGCCACGAGATGCCGCCTATCACCGCCGCGAGCTGGACAAGATCGAGCGTCAGCCGCCAACTGCTCCCTCGTATTGCGCGAGATGGAGACACCGTCGGACCGCTAGAATCGCGCGGCGCGCATGCGGCGCTCGATCTCGGCCTGGCGCTCGCCGTGAGGCAGTGCCCGGGTTGCGGCCACCGCCTCGCCGACTCGGCGGCCAATCTCGCGCTGAACGGCCAAATCGTCGGCATTGGAGATCGGATGCCGGACGATGACGTCGCCCGCCATGGTCGGGACCTGGCCGACGTCATTGCGTGGCAGGCTCGGCAGGTCCTTTCCAGCGGCGACGGCGCGAATCCCGTTTCGCAGCATGCGCCGCATGATGGCGATCCCCGTATCCGTCGTGCCCAGGGTTTCGCCGGCGTGAACCGTTATGGGGCCCTGACCGATTTGCGCCTCATAGTCGCCGGGCACACGTTGCCCTTCCTCGTAGCTACGCTCGATACCGGTCTGCCCGAGAAAATCGATTTTGTTCAAACCGACCTTGCTGCGATCGCCCTTGCCGCCGAGATCGAGCGTCTCGTTGAAATGCCGCCAGCCGATGATCTTGCAGCTCGCATTGTCGGTCGGCACCGTCCATTTGCTGATCCCGACCCGTGGAAAGAACTTCTCGCGGTCGGGGTCCTGATAGATGTCAGGGGGCTGCGCGAAATTCGGCATCAGGACCTCGGCGGTGCGCGCCCACACGTATTCTCCCCAGCGTCGCGTATTGGTGAGGTAGATGCCGGCGTCCGCATCCATCTTGTGCCACTCGACGATCGGCAGCGCCCCCCAGGCCGGATTGAAGTGCGCCCGGGTCACTCGTGTGTGCAGAAATACACTGTGGAACGGATCCATCGGGTTTTCCGCGACCTGCAGCCAATTGCAGGGATAGTCGATCGAGTAAGGGACAAGGTCGTTGTTCGGCAGCTCGAAGGTGTCGAATATCGGGAACTCGGGCTTGCCCTCCGGCGGGCCGAGATAAGCGAAGATGAGGCCTTTGTAGTCGAGCGTCGGATAGGCGCCGTGGCAGACGGACGCGCGGATCGGGCTCGTCGGAGGCTCGCCCGGGGTCTCGAGAATGCGGCCGTCGATGTCGAAGAGCCAGCCGTGGTAGCAGCACCGCAGGCCCCGCTCCGCGGGGATGCCGTACTCGAGCGAGGCGCGCCGGTGGCTGCAATGCTTGTGCAATAGGCCGATCCGTCCGCTGAGATCGCGGAACAGGACGAGCTCCTCGCCGAGAATCTTGATCGAGCGCGGCAAATCGCCGATTTGCGAGCTCATCGCCACCGGATGCCAGAAGCGCCGCATGTACTCGCCACAGGGAGTCTTGGGCCCAACATGCGTGAGCTCGGCATCTTCCCGGGCATCGAGGATGCGATGATAGCCGCCGAAGGGCTGACGAGACTTATCGATCGACTGCGCCACGTGCCCTACACCATGCGAATGCCGGTGAGACGACCAGATTGAAGCAAATTTGCGGGTTTGGCGAGGGCGTTCGTATGCTAGAGATCGGGCACTCCCGCGAGAAGAGCTCGCTCGGGCAAGGGTTTTCCGGTCGAAAGGCAGATCAGCAATGGGCGCGTGGATCTACATGGTGCCGGTGGCGGAAGCGACCGGCGCCGTGAAGGAGATGTACGAGAAGGTCAAGACCCCGCACGGGACCGTCGACAACGTCATGCGGGCCCATAGTCTGAGACCCCATACCATGGAGGGGCATCTCGTCCTTTATCGGAGCGTGCTGCATCACCCCGCCAACAAGCTGCCGCTCTGGTTTCTCGAATGCGTGGCCACTGCGACGAGCTTGCTGAACCGGTGCGAATACAGCTTCAGGCATCACTGGGCCAACGCGCGCAAGCTCATGGGCGACGACGCAAGAGCCGCTCGGATTCTCGATGCTTTGCGTGAGGAGCGGCCGGACCGCGTCTTCGATGGCAGGGAGCTCGCCCTTATTCGCTACGCCCAGAAGCTGACGCGCTCCCCCGGGGCGATGGAGCGAGCGGATGTCGAGGCCTGCCGCGATGCCGGCGCCGACGATGGCGAAATCCTCGAGGTCAATCAGGTCTGCGCCTATTTCAATTACTCGAACCGCCTGCTCAACGGCCTCGGCGTCGATACCGAAGGGGACGTCGTCGGCTACTACACGTAGAAACTCGGGATGCTCGGGGCGGTCATTCCCAAAAGGCAGCGTTCGGATAACATGGAACTCGACATCCCCCCGCCAACGAAAGACGCCGTCCCGCTCGAATAGGAACGCCGACAAATGCCGCGAAAGGCCTACCAGCGAATACAACCGATGAAGGCGCCTGGCGCCGCAAGCGAGGCGGCGCCGCGGGCGATACACCTCCACATCGAGAACAGCAGCGAGCTCGATCACGTCTTCGCGGCGACCCCGAAGCGCGTCTCCGATGCGCTGGCCCGGCATCCACGCCTCCAGGGGAAGCTGCGAATCACCATCGGTCGAGATGGCGATCGCTTCGAGCGCGCCATCCGCACCGCCGACGTGCTATTCGCGTGGGATTTCGACCGGAGAAATTTGGCGAAGCGAGCGCCCCGATTGCGCTGGGTCCATGCCCACGGAGCGGGGGTGAGCCATCTCATGCCGCTCGATTGGCTCCCGCACGGCGCCGTTCTCACCAACAGCCGCGGCGTGCATGGGCCCAAGGCCGACGAGTACACGGCGATGGCGATCCTCATGCTGAACAACGGCCTGCCCCGCATGGTCTCGAACCAGCGGCACGCGAAGTGGGAGCAGGTTTTCAACACCTCGATTGCGACGAAGACGCTGCTGATCGTCGGCGTGGGTCACGTCGGTGGCGGCGCCGCCAAATGGGCGAAGAAGCTCGGTCTTCACGTGATCGGCATCCGGCGGACGGGGAGGCCGCATCCCCACGTCGACGAGATGTACACCGCCGAAGCGCTGCGGAGGCTGCTGCCGCGCGCGGATTTCGTGCTGGTGTCGGCACCGCTCACCGAGGCAACGCGACACATGATCGGCGCGAAGGAGCTCGCCTTGCTCAAGCCTGGCGCCGGTCTCGTCAATTACAGCCGCGCCAATCTCGTCGATTACAGTGCGCTCTCAAAGAGGCTCTCGCGCGGCGAGCTCGCGGCGATCCTCGACGTGTTCGATCCGGAGCCATTGCCGCGCTCGTCCCCGCTCTGGAAGGCGCCCAACCTCATCATCACGCCCCACTGCTCGTCCGACGACAGGGAGCAGTACACACCCCGTACTCTCGATCTGGTATTCCGCAACATGCTGCGATTCATCGAGCGCAAGCCGCTCCTTAATCGCGTCAATCCCGAATTGCAGTATTGACGAAGACGTTATCAAGCACCGGCTTCACCTCGTTTTTCTCGGTTGGAGGGTTGGAGATGACGACGATGGAAGACATGTTCGATCCCCGACACTACGAGAAGGTTCGCCTGCCGCTGCTTGACGCCGAGACGCTGCCGACATGGTGCTATACGTCGCAGCAATTCTACGATCGCGAGGTCGAACGGATCTTCCTGCGGAGCTGGAACTTTCTCGGCCGCGAGGACGAGGTCGCGATGCCCGGCGACTACGCCGTTTTCGATCTCTTCGGCGAGTCCGTCATCGTCATCCGCACTCGCGACAATAAGCTCCGCGCCTTCGCGAACTCATGCCGGCACCGCGGCACAAGGCTGCTCAACGGCAAGGGCAGTTGCCGCGCGATCGTCTGTCCCTACCACGGCTGGGGCTACAATCTGAATGGAGAACTTGTCGGCGCCGCCGGCATGGAGGACACACACGACTTCGACCGGCGACGCTATGGGCTCCATCCGATCCGGACGGAGACATGGGATGGATTCATCTTCGTCAATTACGACGCGAAGGCAGGGAGCCTCCTCGAGTATCTCGGCGATCTGCCGGAGCGGCTTGGTTCGTACGGCTTCGGAGACATGGTCTGCGTGCGCCGCCGGGAATATGACCTTGCCTGCAACTGGAAGATCTTTCTCGAGAACGCGATGGAGGACTATCACACCCCGATCGTGCACAAGCAATCGATCGGCGTTCAGATTACGACTCCCGAGTTTGCGCGCGGTGAATGGGGCGGCATCTTCATGCCGGCCGAAAGGACGATAGCCGTTCTGGCCGCGGATCTGGACCACGCCTTCCCGCCGATACCGACGCTGAGCGGAAAGCCGGCGGAGGGCACCTACTTTCTCGTGATTTATCCCTCGACGTTCTTCGCGACCACGCAGGATTGCATGTGGTGGCTGCAGCAGTTTCCGCAGGGGCCGGATCGAACGAGGCTGGTGGTGGGCTCGTGCTTCCCGCGCGCGACCGTCGCGCGCAGCGATTTCGGCGAGCGGGTGCAGTACTATTTCAAGCGCTGGGACAAGTCGATTCCGGAGGACAATGCGATTTCCGAGCAGCAGCAACTGGGCATGCGCTCATCCTACGCTAGCTCGGGTAGGTTCTCCGCGCGGGAGCCGCTCGTTCGCGACATCGCAAATTGGGTTCTGGACCGGACGCTCGGATGACGTGACGAGCGGTAGCGCGATCCGGGATGGCTGTAACAAGAGGGGCCTTAGGCATGAACAAGTCGAAACGCGGCCATGGCACATCCGCCGCCGAGCGCGAGCGGAAGCCGGGCTTGCCGCATCCCAAACGCGCTGATCATGACGACATACCGGCATTGGGCCGCGCGCTTGCGCAGAAGGGCGTCAGGCATTGCCTTGCGGCCTATGTCGACATGCACGGCATCCCCAAAGCCAAGAGCGTGCCGATAAGCCACTTTCCCAGGATGATGCGCGGATCCGAGCTCTTCACCGGGGCGGCACTCGACGGTCTGGGACAGGGTCCGAGCGACGACGAGCTCGCTTTGCACCCCGATCCGCAGGCCGTTTCCGTGCTGCCCTGGCGGCGCGAGGTCGCCTGGGCGCCCGGCGGCCTCAGATTTCATGACGCACCGTGGCCGATGTGCTCCCGAAACGTCCTCCAGCGCCAGATCGACCGCCTCGCGGCACATGGCCTCGCATTCAAGCTGGGGATCGAATGCGAGATTTTCTTGGTGCGCCGCGAGGGCGATGCCATCCGACCCGCCAATCCCCTCGACGTCCTGCCGAAAGCCGCCTACGACGTGGTCGGTCTCCTCGAGAATCTGCCCTGGCTCGATACAGTGGTCGGATACATGAACGAGCTCGGCTGGGATGTGCATTCATTCGACCACGAGGACGCCAACAGTCAGTTCGAGTTCGATTTCGCCTATGCCGACGTCATGACCATGGCTGATCGCCTCATCCTGTGGCGCATGATGATGAAGGAGGTCTCGCGCCGTTTCGGCTGGGAAGCGACCTTCATGCCCAAACCGTATGCCGACCGAACCGGCAGTGGCGCTCATTTCAATATGTCGATGAGCGACCTTGGTACCGGTCGCAACATGTTCGGCGACGCGAAGGACCGGCGTGGCTGCGGGCTCTCGAGGCTCGCGTATCAATTCCTCGCGGGCGTTCTGCGTCACGCGCCGGCGATTGTCGCGGTCACGTGTCCGATTGTGAATTCCTACAAGCGCCTCATCAAGAGCGGCTCGATGACGGGGTTCACCTGGGCACCCGTTTTCATCTCTTACGGCGGCAACAATCGCACTCACATGATGCGCGTTCCCATGGTGCGCCCGCAGATCGAAGACGCACCGGACCAAAACGACGGCGCATATCTGTCGGGCGCGCGCATCGAATGCAGGGCGGTCGATCCTTCGCTCAACCCTTACCTCGCCGCCGCGATGATGCTGGGCGCTGGCCTCGAGGGGATCGAGCAGAATCTCGATCCCGGCGATCCCATAAACCTGAACATGTACGAATTGAGTGCCGCCGATCTATCCGCGCGCGGTGTACGCCTCCTGCCGCGGACTCTCCTCGAGGCAATTGAGATGTTTGCCGCCGATCCGCTGGGAAGGTCGGTGTTTGGCGCAGAACTCCACGATGCTTATATCGATGTCAAGCAGCGGGAGTGGTGGAGCTACCACAATACGATCTCGAAATGGGAATACGACAATTACCTCACGAAGTTCTGAACGACCCCGTCTTCCGCTCTTCGCTTCCGATCGCGACGAGCAATGACTGGCTGCTAAAGCCGAATCCTGATGGCTCGCTGATTCTCCCTGCGCAAGCTCAACCGCCTGCAAAGGCGCGGCGTGTGAATCGGCGCCTCATTTGACTCGCTCTGCGCACTCTGCAGCTAGCGGGACATGAGGAGGTATTTCTCGCCAGCAAGGTCAGCGTGTAGGCTTGGAATACTCTGGACGGAGGCTCCAATGATTGCCGATCGCGACGCTGTCCTGATAGACGCCATGGGGTCGGGTGTCTTGCTGCCGACCGCGCTGATTCCGCCACCACCACGCAATGGCGCGCCGCTGATAGACCGCGCTATTGCCGCGGGTCTTACCGCGATGAACGTTACGATGGGCATTTCGGGGATTGGCATGGGTGTCGACAACTTCCGCTCGATGCTCGGTACCATCCACGGATACCTCAGCTACTTCGAGCTCGAGGCGCGATTGATCCATGTCCTATGTGCAGGAGATATCCGCCGCGCCAAGCTTGAGGGCAAACTCGGTATCATCTTTGGCTGCCAGGGCATTGCAACGAAGATCGAGGACGACCCTGGTCTGTTGCTGATACTCCATCGCCTCGGACAACGGATCGTCCAACTGACCTACAACGAGCGGAGCGCTGTCGGTTGCGGTTGCCTGGAAGTTTCGGACACTGGCCTCACCCAGTTCGGCCGCATCTGCGTCCGAGAAATGAACCATCTCGGCATGGTGGTAGATCTCGCTCACGCCGGTGAGCGAACGACACTCGACGCTGCGTCGTTCTCGACAAAACCTATCATCGTGAGCCACGCGAACGTCCGAAGGCTATGCGACACTCCACGAAACCTTACCGACGACGCGATCAAGGCCGTCGCGAGATCGGGCGGCGTTGTCGGCATAACGGCCTATGCGCCGTTCTGCGAAAACTCTCCCGGGACGCGGCCGTCTATCGACGGCTATATCGACCACATTGCCTACGTCGCCGATCTCGTGGGGATTGATCACGTTGGGATCGGCTCGGATTTTTTTGACGGGGAATCGCTCGTCCGCTTTGAGAGGTTTTTCCGAATGCGCTATCCCGAGGTCATCCGCAACTACACGATCGATACCGTCTATGTGGACGGCCTTGAGACCGTCGACGATTTCCCGCGCATACCTGAAGCACTCGGCAGGCGGGGTTTCGGCAAAAACGAAGTCCGCAATATAATCGGCGGCAACTTCCTGCGTGTTTTCGAGCAGGTATGGGGGAGTTAGAGCTCATCACTGCGGGCGCGGATTGTTGACAATCGCCTAGTATGGGTCACAATTTTCGCCGCGCCAAAATGCAACGAATATTATTGGCTCCAGCCGGGGAGGACCACCATGAGGAATACGTCGCTCTTCATTCCGCGTCGCACCGTCCTGAGGGGCCTCGGGACGGCGGCGGCAGTCGCAACGATCCCAGCGCTCAGCGCCGCTCCCGCAAGAGCCGGCGATTTCGACGGGACGACGCTTCGGGTCGGCACCTGGGGCGGCAGCTGGCGCGATTCACTTGAGAAGACCGTTGGGACGAAGATAGAATCTCGTGGAGCCAAAATAGAATACGTCCTCGACAGCCCTACGGGAAACGCCGCGAAGCTAATTGCGGCGCGCGGACGCGCGGCGCCCCTCGACAATATGGAAGGCGCACCCGATTTGGCGCCATCGTTGATCGAAGCGAAACTGATCGAGAAGCTCGATCTCTCTCAGATTCCTAACGCCAAGAGCCTCCTGCCATTCGCGCGCGGCGAGTATGCGGTCATTACTCTCGCGACGCTCGACGGCGTCGTCTACAACACGGCAAAATACCAGGAATTGGGCCTGCCGGCGCCAAAGAGTTATCGCGACCTCATCAATAGCAAGCTTTCGGGTCGCGTCGCATTTCCCGATATCAACCACACGCAGCACTGGAACGCGGTCGTGGGCCTTGCCTACGAGGCCGGCGGCACCGAGGCGACTCTGACGAAGGCGATCGATCTAATCAATCAAATGAAGCCTGCCTATTTCTACGGCTCCTCGACCGATCTCGCCACGAAATTTGGCTCCGGGGAGATCTGGGCGGCGCCATGGCACGCGGGTTTCGTGGTCCGCCTGAAGCGCACCGGTTTGCCGGTGGCGATCGGATACACCCACTTCGGCCCAAAGTATGCGGCGCTCTGGCCGGTTCTCCATCACATCGTGAGCGGCACCAAAAACACGAAGGCTGCCGAGGCCTTCCTCGACGTCTATCTGTCGCAAGACGCTCAGTTCGAGCACTCGAAGTTCACCGGCTCGCTTCCGATGAACCCGGACGCGCGCAGCCGCCTGAGCACCGATCCGGAGAACAAGGACGTGTTGATGTTCTCGGATCAGGAGTTGAACAATGCCTTCCTCGTCGACTTCGCGAAAGTCGATTTGCCGAAATGGCGGGAGGCCTGGGCCAGGGACGTCAAGCGCACGTGAGACGCCACGGGGCGAGTCCGGCAAGATTCGCAATGGTTGGCTGCAGGACGGGCGAACCGGGCTTCTCAGCAGGCCGGTAGGCCATGGCGACCGTAGCGCTCGAAGGCGTCTCGAGGACCTACGGAAGCCGCTCCGTGGTGGACGGCGTGAGCCTCGAGATCGAGGAGGGCGAGTTCGTCGTCCTGCTCGGCCCTTCGGGTTGCGGCAAGACCACGACCCTGAGAATCATTGCCGGTCTCGTCGAACCGACGCGCGGCATAGTCCGTATCGGCGGAGCCGACGTCACGGCCTTGCCGGCGCGCAAGCGGAATGTCGGCATGGTCTTCCAGGACTACGCGCTCTTTCCGCACATGACCGTCGGGGAAAACATCGCTTTCGGATTGCGGGAAAGGCGCTTCGATCAGGCCGCGGTTGAGTCGCGTATGGAAGAGCTGCTCGCTCTCATACGCCTTCCGGGCTTTGAGCAGCGTTTCCCCGATCAGCTCTCCGGCGGACAGCAGCAACGGGTAGCACTAGCGCGCGCGCTTGCATATTCGCCGACGGTGCTGCTGATGGACGAGCCGCTGGGCGCGCTCGACCTCAAGCTCCGCGAGGCGATGCAGGTCGAGCTTCGTCGGGTGCAGCGGCGTCTGCAAATCACCACGATCTTCGTTACGCACGACCAAGAGGAAGCGATGTCGCTTGCCGACCGGATCGTCGTGATGCGTGACGGACGCGTCGAGCAGATCGGCACGCCCGAGGATCTCTATCGCAGACCAGGCTCGGCGTTCGTGGCGGGCTTCATCGGGAAGGTAAACTTTCTGCGGGGGTCCATCCAGTCGGTTTCGGGGCCCACTTGCGTCATATCGCTTGGCGACGGCTTAGTCGTCGAGGCCGTAGCGCATGCTTCCTGCCGCGCCGGCTCCCCGGGTAGTATCGCCCTCAGGCCAGAGAACCTAACTTTGATTTCCCCGCAGCCCAATGCCGATAGCGGGCGGATCCTCGGTACGATCGAGCAGCGGCGCTTTCTCGGCAACGTCGTGCATTATTTCGTGCATACGACCAACGATCAGGTGCTCATTGTCGAGGAATCGAGCACGGGCCGCATTCTAGACGTCGGCGACGGTGTCGGCGTTGCTTGGCGTATCGAGGACGCCTTTGCGTTTGGCGCCGACGAGCCCAGGGGTTAAGCCGTGAAAGCGATCGTCGCGCGGCATCGCAGCGGGGCGCGCCCACGCTGGCACCTTTTCTTGTGGGCTCCACTCGCGATCTCGGCGGCATTACTGATCCTGCCGCAGGCGTCGTTCGTCTGGATGAGCTTCCACAAGAATCTCGGCATGGGCTTGGTTTCCGATACGCTCGTTCTCGACAACTATCTCCGAATTCTAAGCGACCCCTTCTATCTCGGGTCGCTCTGGCTGACGTTCCGACTCTCCCTCGAGGCGACGGTGTTCGCGCTAATTCTCGGATTCCCCGCGGCCTATTGTCTTGCGCGGGCGCGGTCGTCATGGGTTTCGCTTCTCGTTGTCCTACTGCTTATTTCCTCGTTCGTGACCATCGTCATCAAGGTGCTCGGCCTTTCTCTGGTCTTGGGTCAAGAGGGGGTCGTGAATCAGTTCCTGCAAGCCGTCGGCATCGTCTCCGAGCCGCTGCGCCTACTCAACAATTCAAGCGGTGTGGTGATCGGGCTCGTTCAGTACACGCTGCCGTTTCTCGTCATGCTCCTCTTCGGCGTGGTGCAGACCATTCCCGTGAGCCTCGAGGAAGCGGCGGAATTGCACGGAGCGAGCCGCGCTTCTACGATCCGACGTGTCATCGTTCCGCTTGCACTGCCCGGCCTCATCGCGGGCGGCCTCATGACATTCAACCTGAACATGGGCGCCTTCACCTCGGCCGTGCTGCTCGGCGGTGGGAAAGTGCTGACGCTGCCTGTGCTCATACAGAGGAAGATTTTCCTCGACGTCGACTATCCGCTGGCGGCCTGCCTCGCGACCGTGCTGGTCGTACTGGTTTTTCTTTTCAACGTCGCTTCTGTGCTATTGCTGCGATGGAACATGCGATCGCAGAGGCCGTCATGAGCCCGCTCGCCCGATTCCGGCGGCAGTGGTTCTTCTGGCTCATTACGGCTGCCTTGTATTTCTTCCTGCTCGGTCCGATTTTCGCGATCGCCCTCGCTTCGCTCGAGGGCAAGCAGACCTATCACTTCCAATTCCCGCCGGAGGCGCTCTCCCTCGCCTGGTACGGCAAGATCCCGCATAAATATGTTCATGCTCTCGGCGTCAGCGTCGCGGTTGCGAGCATTACGGCCTGCCTCTCGACTTTGATCGGTGGCATGGCTGCGATCGGCCTAGTTCGCGGCGGCCTGCGGCGGAGCGACACGCTTCAGGCCTTTTTCAACGTTCCTCTACAGGTGCCGCTTGTCGTTACCGGCGTCGTCTTCCTTCAGTTCTACAATCAATTCGCGATCTTGACGGGCATCGATTTCCTCGGCTCGCTCCTGGGATTGGTCATCGTGCACGTCTTCATCACGATACCCTACAGCATCGGCACCATCGGTTCCGTGCTCATGCGCGTGAATCCGCGCCTTGAGGAAGCCGCACGAACGCTCGGTGGTTCTGAATGGTCGATCTTCCGGCGGGTTCTGCTGCCGGTCGTGAAGCCCGGAATCTTCGCTGGGCTCTTCTATGGGTTCATCGTGTCGTTCGGCGATGTTCCGACTGCGGTATTCATAGCATCCGGCGAATTCGTCACGCTTCCCGTCGAGATCTTTCAGACGCTGCAATTCGATTTCGATCCGGCCGTGCTCGCACTCTCGACCATCGTCGTGATCCTCTCCGTGATCCTGATCCTGTTCATGCAGAAAGTGGTGGGGTTGGACTTGGTGCTGCCGTCGGGAAAGCGCTGATCGATCACCAGCCGCAAACATAGGCTGGGCGCCGTGGATCCGCTCCGCCCTTGAATACGCCAGCCTCACGATCGTGGGCCACCATGCAGACGCCTCCCGCGCGCCAGTGGTGCGGCGGCCACCATTCCACTCGATGACCGCGCGAGGCCAAGCCGTCGCCGATCTCCTTCGGAATTTGCGCCTCGAGATCGAGCAGGCCTGGATTATAGGTATGAGGCTCGAAAGAGCTGGGAAAGCTGAATGTCGCGCAGCGCGGCTGGTCTATCGCGCTCTGTATGTCCATCCCCCAAAGGACGACGTTGAGGAAGGATTGAAGCATTGCCTGGCACTGCACATCACCGCCGGGCGTTCCGAACGGCATGACGAGCTTGTCGGGGATGACCGCCATCGCGGGATTGGGTGTAAGCCGCGGCCGCGAGCCCGGCCGTATCGCTGCCGGATGCCCAGGCACCGCCCACGATTGATATCCGCGCGGCGAGACGCAGAACCCGAGCCCGGGAATCACCGGCGAATAGAACGAGGTGTCGCTGGGTGTCGCGGAAAAGGCATTGCCGTGGCGATCGATCGCACAGGCATACGATGTGTCGAGTGGCGGGCTTACCGCCTTAATCGACGTCTCCGGCACGTCGGATCGCGCTTTGAGCGCGCCGAGACCCGGCGCGGGCATGCCTGGATGCGCGCGCGACCGATCGATTTCAGCTCGGCGACGGGCGGCATAGTCGGACGACAGAAGCTGGTCCAAAGGCACTTTCACGAAACGCGGATCGCCGTAATAGGCTTCGCGATCCGCGAAGGCCAGTTTCATAGCTTCGACCAGAACGTGGATATAGTCGAGCGAATTGTGCCCGAGCGCCACGAGATCAATGCCCTCGAGGAGTCTCAGGATCTGCAGTAGCGCCGGTCCCTGGCACCACGGACCGCAGGTGTAAACGTCGTATCCCCGAAACTGGGCCTTGAGAGGCTCCTCGAAGCGCACCCGATAGGCCGTCAGGTCCTCGCGCGTGAGCAGCCCACCGTTGTCACGGTGGTAGCCGGCGATGGCTTTGGCTATGTCGCCGCGATAGAAGGCCTCGCGGACCGCAGCAAGCCCAGCAGCGCGGCCGCCGCGGGAATTTGCGTGCTCCTCGTCTGCCAGAAACCGAAGGGTGCGCCCGAGATCCGCCTGAACAAAAAGCTGCCCGACCTTCGGCGGCGCGCCGCCGGGCAGGTAAATCGCGGCATTGGTCTCCCATTGGCGGTATTTTGCCCCGTTATCCCCGATGAGCTCGGCCATCAGCGGATGCATGGGGAAGCCGTCGCTGGCAAACCGGATCGCCGCTGCCGCGACATCCCCGAACCGCAATGTCCCGAAACGCTCCAAAGCCGTTATCCATGCATCCGGCGCCGCGGGCACGATCGTGCGTGGAAGGCCCATCGGAATCTTGCCGCCATAATCGCGCAGAAATCGCTCCAGCGTCGCGGCCTTCGGCCACACGCCGAGACCGTCGATCGTGATGACGCTGCGATCGTCGGCCTTGTAAATCATCATCGGTGCCACGCCACCCACACTGACGAACTCGCTTTGAACCACGGCCAGCGCGATGCACGCGCCAACCCCGGCATCGATGGCGTTGCCACCTGCCTCCAGGATCTCAAACCCCGCTTGAGCAGCGAGATAATGACCAGCCGCCGCCATATGCCGCGTCCCCATGACCGTCGGTCGCGTCGATGGCGTCGACCTCGAGGAAATGCCTGCGTCCATATGGGGACTCCCTTCAAATCTGGGTGGTCTAGCCCGATGCGAAATGCGGCATCACCTCGTGCGCAAATGTCTCCAGCGAGCGCATGACTTCCGCGTGAGCCGCGCCGAAATCCATGTTGAGCTGCATGTTGTGGATGCCCTGCTTGGCATATTTCTCCAGCTTCTCGCGGCAGTGCCGCGGGGGCCCGATGATCAGATTCGTCTCGATCTGCTCGAGCGTGAGATCCACATCGTAGGGCTTGATCGCTCCGCGATGGACCTCACCCGCCGTTTGATAGACGTTGACGAACCGACGATGCCGCCCCAAAGCGTGCTCCAGCATCGCCTGCTTCTGGGAATCGCTCTCGGTCACGAACAGCATTACCAGCATCGACAACCTGAGGTCGTCGGCCGCGCCCGCAGCCTTCTCGACCCCGCGCGCGAACCCGCCGGCCTGCTCGACAACCTTCTCGAACGGTTCCCGCAGGGGCGTGGTGATCACATTGAAGCCGCCCAGCACCGCCTTTTCGATGCTGGGCGCGCTCATCGCGGCGAACCAAATTGGGGGATGCGGCTTTTGTACCGGCCGCGGAGTTATCGTCGTCGCGGGAAATTTGTAATAGGGGCTCTCCCAGGAAACATCCTCCTCCGCAAGGAGCTTTATCAGAGCTTTTAGCGAATCCTCGAACCGCTCACGCTTGTCGTGCATTGGAATCTCGAGCCGCTCGAATTCATACCGATAGGCACCGCTCCCCACGCCGATCTGAATGCGACCGTCGGTGAGGCAGTCAGCTTGCGCAATTTCTCCAGCGAGGATGCGTACGTCGTGAAAAGGAAGCACGGTGGTAGAAGTGATCATGGGAATGCGCTTGGTAACGGATGCAACGCGCACCGCCGTGAGCAGGGCATTGGGATGCACGAGCGCATTCGTGAAATGGTGCTCGGGAATGGTGAGCGAGACGTATCCGAGTTCCTCCGCAAACTGAGCCTCGATCACGACATCGCGATACATGTCCCGCATGTGCTGGCTTGTGTCGGGCCAATAGCAAGGAAGGTAGAATCCGAAATCCATCGATCGCTCCTCGGTGCCGAACTACCCGCGCTTCCTCCCGCGGCCGAATGCTATCCAACCCCTCGAGATCTCGCAAATGACCGGCAAATTCGGTTAGGTACCCCGGTTGAGGTGTCGACGAAATATGTTCGCCGAATGTGGAGCGAAGCGCGGCGTTGTTGAACGAATCCATCATGGAAAGCCCAAGAAATGCGGCAGGTTCCATCGCCGTTCACACGACCTGATTGCGCAACTGGCTTTCGCCGCGCCCAAGGCGGTCGAGGTTCTCCTGGAGAATGTCGAGAACGTTGTCCTCGTAGCGGCGCGTCTCGCCCGCGGTATGCGGCGTGATGAAGGCGCTCTCGATGCTCCAGAGCGGCGAGCTCGCCGGCAGCGGCTCCTCGGCGGTGACGTCGATACCCGCGCCCGCGATCGTCCGGTCCGAGAGCGCCCTCGCGAGCGCGGCCTCCTCGACGCAGCGCCCGCGCGCGCAATTCACGAGGAACGCCGACCGCTTCATCCGCGAGAGCGCATCGCCGTCGATGAGGTTCTCGGTCTCCTTGGTCAGGGGGCAGGTGAGCGCCACGAAATCGGCCCCCGGCAGGAGAGATTTCAGCTCGGCGAGGGAATGCACGTCGTCCGCATGCCCCTTGCCCTTGCCGGGATCCCGCCGGATTCCGATCACGCGCATGTCGAAGGCCTTGGCTAACTTGGCGAGACGGTCGCCGATCGCTCCGATGCCCACGACGATCAGTGTCTTGCCGCCGAGCTCGTCCTCGCGCTGCGCGAGGTCGCTGATCATGTTGCGCCAGAGCTTCCGCGCCTGGTTGTCGCGTGCCTCCGGCAGGCGCCGCGCAAGCGCCAGGATGAGTGCCATCGCGTGATCGGAGACGGCCCTCGCATTGACGCCGCGCGCGCTCGCCAGCCGAATGCCGCGTCCCAATAGGGCCTCGCGCGCGAACTGGTCGGTCCCGGCGCCGATCGACTGGACGAAGCGCAGCTTCGCCGCACGGTCGAGAAGCGCGTTCTTCCAGAGGCCGGAGATTACGAGAACGTCGGCATCGCCGATGCGCTTCTCGAGATCCTCGGCGTTCCAGACCTGGAAATTCGCGATGCCGGTGCTGCGGCGCTCGAACTGCGCCTGCATCTGATAGGCCACGTGCGCGAAGCAGATCGTGAGCTCGTCCTTGCCCGGAAACGCCATCATGTCCTCCTCTCCTCGCAGCCGAATTCGAGTGTGGCCTCGCTGAGCCATTCCCACAGCGAGAACGCGTAACTGCGCCCGACCAAGAGATCGTAGCGCGATTCTTCGCTCGGACGCCAAAGCACGACGCGCATATGTGCAAAGCCGGTGGTGGCACAGGCGCCGGATGAAAACTGTTGAGGATCCAAATCGAGGACGCAGCCCTTGGCGAGCACCGCCAGCGCATTCGGGCCCCTAATACTGAGCCCCGTCCAGGCGTGGCTTTGGTCGACCGCGACGTCGAAGCGATCGAAGTCGAACCCGAGGCCAGTCGTCGCGCCGTCCTCGGCGACCAGAAGCCAAGCATCGGGTCCGACACCGAGCAGCCGCTCACGCTCGTCGCCCACGCTTCGACCGACCGATGGAAACTCTGCCGCAGACGAGCGAGGTCCCTCGAGATAGCGAATGGCCATGCGCCCGTGCTCCCGAAGCACGAGCCCACGCCCCTCGGCAACGCGGCCGCCGGCTCCAGATGAAAGGGGCGAACGGATCGGCATTTGCCTAGGCATGGAGCCGCGTCCCTTCGGGATCGACAAAGGTGGAGCTACCGACGATCACCGGCACATGGCGGCCCGCCAGCGGCGATGTCGCATAGAGCCGCTCCCCGTGCCGCGAGCGCCCTCCGGACAACAGCCCCAGCGCAATCGGGACGCGCAGAACCGGGCTCCACGCGGTCGAGGTGATCTCGCCGAGGTAGCGGTCCGACTTGCCATCGACGAGCTTTGCGCCGGGGGGCACCGGGGACTGGCGGTCCTCGGGCGTGAGCCCGACGAGCTGCCAGCGTGCGGGGTCGCGCAAGCCCGGACGAGAGAGCGAGCGCCGACCGATGAAATCGCCGTCCGTCTTGATCATGCGGCCGAGCCCCAGATCGTCCGCGGTGACGCGCCCGTCAAGCTCGCCGCCTGCCGCATGTCCTTTCTCGACGCGAAGCGTGTTGAGCGCATCGATCCCGTAAGGCGTGATCCCGAACTCGGCACCCGCCTGCATCAAGCGCTCCCAAATCTCGATTCCGAAGCCCGCTGGCGCGTAAATCTCATAGGCGAGATCGCCGGAGAAGCTGATGCGCAACACGCGCACGGCAGCCTCGCCAATGCGCCCGGCGCCATACGCCATGTAGGGCAGCGCTTCGGCACTCACATCCAGTTCCTCGATCACGCGCGTGAGAACCTTTCTGCTCGAGGGGCCGGCAATCGCGATGCCGGACCATTGCTCCGTCACGTTGACGATGCACAAATCGAGCTCGGGCCAGAGCACGCTTCGGCAATAATCGAGGCGACGCGCGACGAGCGGTGCCTGCCCCGTCGTGGTGGTCATGAAGAAATGCGAATCGCCGAGGCGCGTAGTCGTGCCGTCGTCGAGGACGATGCCATCCTCGCGCAGCATTACACCGTAGCGGCAGCGGCCGACGTTCAGGCTGCGCCAGCGGTTGACGTAAACGCGCTCGAGAAACTCGACCGCATCGGGACCGAACAGCTCGAGCTTGCCGAGCGTCGACACGTCGACGAGGCCGACGCCATTCCGTACCGCGAGCGCTTCGCGCCTCGCCGCGTCGTCGATGCTCTCGCCCTGGCGCGGGTAGCATTGCGGCCTGAGCCAGGGACCCGATTGCAGCATCATCGCACCCGCCTCGAGATGCCAGTCGTGCATCGCCGTCCGCCGAATCGGGAGAAAGTGCTTGCCGCCCCCCATTCCGGCCAACGCACCCAATGCCACCGGCACGTATGGCGGACGGAAGCTCGTCGTTCCCACCCCAGTTATATCTGCACCGAGAGCGGCCGCGACATGAGCGAAGCCGACGGTATTGCTGGTCTTGCCTTGATCGGTACCCATTCCCAGCGTCGTATATCGCTTGACATGCTCGACGGAGCGATACCCTTCGCGCACGGCCAGGGCGATGTCTTCGTCCGTCACGTCATTCTGGAGGTCGACGAAGCGCTTGCGCTTGCGGTAGCCAGCCGGACCGACCCGCCAGAGTGCTCGCAACGGCGCTCCGCCACCCTCGTCATAAGCGCTGACGGAAGACGGGATCCGCGGCGCAGGCCTCGGCCGAAAGCCAGCGGCCTCCGCTGCCGAACCGCCGGCCGCGACCCCGTCCGCGATGCAGGCGCCAAGCGAGAATCTTCCCCGAGCCGCGCCCGCGGAGCGCTCGTCTTGCGCGGAGCTCCCGGGCACAAAAGCAGCGATCGAAGGATCGTAGACCGGTTTGCCACGGGCCTGTGCGTGCAGATGCACCGCCGGGTTCCATCCACCCGACACGCAGAGCACATCGCATGGAATATCCCGCAGAGTCCCTTTGGGAAACCCCTCCTCGTCGGTCTGAGCGACGCTGACTGCGCGGACCTCGCGACTGCCAATCGCATGCACAACCCCGAAACCTGCAAGGAGCTCGATCCCCGCCGTGGCGAGGCTCGAAGCCAAGGCGGCAGGTGGGTTTTTCCTGAGGTCGACGAGTGCCGAGACTTCAACTCCAGTACGTTGCAGCTCGAGTGCGGCGCCATAGGCGGAATCGTTGTTGGTGAAGACCACCGCAATCCGTCCGGGCCTTACGGCATAGCGATTGACGTACCCGCGGGATGCGGACGCCAACATGACCCCGGGGAGATCGTTATTGCCGAAGACGATCGAGCGCTCATGCGCGCCGGTCGCGAGCACGATTTGGCGCGCATGCAGATGCCAGACACGCTGCCGCGGCTCGCCGGGCGCGGGTGCGCGGTGATCGGCGACGCGCTCGACGATTCCGAGCTGATTATGATCGTAGTAACCGAACGCCGTTGCGCGACTGACGATGCGAATCTTCGCGGTCGCTCGTAGCTCGGCCTCTGCTTCCGCGACCCATTCGAGCGCCGGCCGCCCATCGAGCGGCTGGGTCGTCGAGAGGAGCATGCCGCCGAGGCGGGAGTCCTCGTCCACGAGGCAAACGCGCGCGCCGCTCGCACCGGCGGCCAGCGCGGCCCCAATTCCCGCAGGACCACCTCCTACAATCGCTACGTCGCAATGGGCATGACAATGCTCGTACCGGTCGGGATCCGGAGCGTCAGCGCAGCGGCCCATCCCGGCCATCGCACGTATCGGACGCTCGTAATGCACCCACCAGCGCGGCGGCCACATGAAGGTCTTATAGTAGAAACCCGCGGGTAGCAGCCGCGCGAAGAGGCCGGTTGCCGCCCCCAAGTCGAAGCGCACCGAGGGCCAGCAGTTCTGGCTCTCCGCGACGAGCCCGTCGAAGATCTCGGTCTGCGTCGCCCGGCTGTTTGGGTCGCTGCGCCCGGCGAGCCCCAATTGCACCAGCGCGTTGGGCTCCTCGGCACCGAGGCCATGCACCCCGCGGGGCCGGTGGTATTTGAAGCTGCGGCCGACGATGCGTACACCGTTCGCCAGCAGTGCCGATGCCAGCGTGTCGCCATCGAAACCCCAGTAGCGCCGGCCATTGAACACGATGTGGATCGGCCGGGCGCGGTCGATGAGCCCGCCCGCCTCGTTGCGGAACGGCTGCTCGATCATGAACGACTTTCCCGCCGCGCGCCGGTAGCACTCGCGCCTGCGATACGATGTGTGAGTGTGTCGCGGCGAACCTCGATCCAGCGCTCGCAGCCCAGCGTGTGATGCCAATACTCGCGATGTGGCCCGCGCGGGTTGGCGCGAATATAGAGGTAGTCGAGCCACGCCTCATCGCTGGCGAGCGCGGGATCCGGGGGACGGCGGAGTGTCGCGTCGCCCCCATATGTGAATTCCGAGTGCGGGCGCTCGCCGCAATGAGGACAGGGAATCAGCATTGGCGCCCTATTTCCTCAATGAAGCGCGGGATAGGGACCGACGCCACGCTCGTCGATCGTGTAACCACGGGCAAAGCGCTCGAGACCGAAGGGCTCGTTGAGCTCGTGCGGCCGGTCCTGTGCAATCGTGTAGGCGAAGACCCAGCCCGAACCCGGCGTCGCCTTGAAGCCGCCATAGCACCAGCCGCCGTCGACATAGAGGCCATCGACCGGCGTCTTCGCAATGATCGGGGTGCCGTCCATGGTCATATCCATTATGCCGCCCCAATGCCGCATGATCCTCAGTCGCGCGATGGAGGGCATCACAGTCACCGCGGCCGCGGCCACGTGCTCGATCATCGGGAGATTGCCGCGCTGGGCGTAGGAGTTGTATCCGTCAAGATCGCCTCCCATGACCAACTCTCCCTTGTCGGTCTGGCTCGTGTAGAAGTGGCCGGCACCGAACGATAAGGAGACGTGCAGGAAGGGCTTGATCGGCTCCGTCACCATCGCCTGCAGCAGGTGCGATTCGATCGGGAGGCGCAAACCGGCCATCCCCGCGACGTGGCTCGTGTGGCCGGCGACGGCAATGCCGATCCTTTTGGCGGCGATGTAGCCTCGTGTGGTCTCCACGCCGACGGCGCGTCCGCGCTCGATGCGAATGCCCGTTACTTCGCAATTCTGGATAATATCGGCTCCGCGCGCATCAGCCGCTCGTGCGAAACCCCAGGCAACGGCGTCGTGGCGTGCCACTCCCGCGCGGGGCTGCAGAAAGGCCCCGGTGATCGGAAATCGGGCTTGCGGAGAGAAATCCAGCACGGGCACCCTTCGCCGCACCTCCTCTCGCGTCAGGAATACTGCATCGCTGCCGATCGCGCGCATCCCGTTCCCACGTCGAAAAAGGGCCTGGGTCTGAGGATCGAAATGCGCGGTGATGAGGACGCCGCGCTGACTCAGCATGACGTTGAAGTTGAGATCCTGGCTCAACCCCTCCCAGAGCTTCAGCGAGAATTCGTAGAAGCGCTGGTTCTTATCGAGGATGTAGTTGGAGCGGACGTTGGTGGTGTTGCGGCCGGTATTGCCTCCGCCGAGCCAGCCCTTCTCGAGCACTGCGACGTTCGTAATACCGTGCTCCTTTGCGAGGTAATAGGCCGTGGCCAGACCGTGTCCGCCGCCGCCGATGATCACCACGTCGTAGCGCGGCTTGGGATCGGGGCTCCGCCACGCCGCGGGCCAGTGTTTGTGATAGCTGACGGCGTTCCGCAGCAGGCTGAATATCGAATAGCGCTGCATTGAAAAGACTCAGGCGCGAAACCGGCGGAGGAACTGCTCGAGGCGGGGATTGGTGACGTTGCCCAGCACCGCCGCGGCCGGCCCCTGCTCCACGACCATGCCCGCATCCATGAAGGTCACGCTGTTCGCGACCTCGCGCGCGAATGCCATCTCATGCGTGACTACGATCATGGTCATACCCTCCTCCGTGAGCTGCCGAATGACCGCGAGTACCTCTCCAACGAGTTCCGGATCGAGCGCCGAGGTGACTTCGTCGAAGAGAACGACCTCCGGCGACATCGCGAGCGCCCGCGCGATCGCTACGCGCTGTGCTTGCCCTCCCGAGAGATGCTTCGGATAGGCCGCGCACTTTTCCGCGAGTCCGACCTTCTTCAATAGGCCTTCCGCGATGGTGCGCGCCTCCGCGTATGGAATCCGCTTCACCGTGCGCGGCCCCTCCATGACGTTCTCGAGGGCGGTCATATGGGGAAAGAGGTGGAATTGCTGGAACACCATACCGACGCGAGCGCGATATTGCGCCTGCTCGCGCGCCGACATTGGCAATCGCCTGCCGTCGAATTGCATCGCGATCTTGCCCACGCGCATGCGACCGCCAGTGGGCTCTTCCAGCAGATTGACGCAGCGCAGCAGTGTCGACTTTCCGCAGCCGCTGGGTCCGATGATGAAGTGGGCCTCTCCGCGCTGGACCGTAAGCGTGACGTCTTTGACTGCCGCCAATTTCCCATAGCTCTTGCAGAGGCGGTCGATCTCGACCATCGGCGCTTCGCGCTCAGACGTCATCGCGGCGCTCCAGGCGCTTGGCGAGCTTCTGCAGGGGATAGAGGATGATCAGATAGATCACTCCAAGGCTGGTATAGACCTCGAGCGGCCGAAAGGTCTCGGAGACGAAGACTTGCGCCGTGTACATGAGATCGGGGACCGCCACGATCGACAGCAGCGAGGTGTTCTTGAGCTGCAGCACGGATTGATTGACGAAGGGCGGGATCATTCGGCGCGTCGCCTGGGGCAGCACCACGCGACGCATGACCTGGGAAGGCAGCATGCCGATCGCCTTCGCGGCCTGCCACTGGCCCTTGTCGATCGACATGATCCCGCCGCGGAATATCTCCGCGGAAAAGGCCCCCATGTAGAAGGTGAGCCCCATTCCCGCCGCGAGCCAGGCCGGAATGGTGACCTGGATCGCAACCGGAAGCGCGTAATAGAACCAGATGATCTGGATCAGAAGCGGTGTGCAGCGAAAGACTTGTACGAAGCCGCTGACCGGGACGCGCACGAACCAGTGCCGGCTCAGCAGCAGCATTCCGGCGATTACACCGATGATGAGGCCGCAGAATATGGTGGCCGCGGCGTAGCCAAGCGTCACGGTCAGCGCGGTCAGCCACAAATCCGGATGGAGGAAAGCCTTCCCGAAATCCCACTGATAGCCGGGCATTCGGTTAAGGGCTCGTCGCCGCTCGCACGCAGATCGTCGCTCGGTCGGAAGAGCAAGAGTCCATAGCGACGGCCAATCCCCTGATGCGCTAGCATCGCCTTCAACTTCGTCGAGAAGACAACCCACGTGCTTTTCTGTCAAGAACAAATTATCCTGACGAGAAACTCCATTTCACGTAAACATAAGATAGGGGAAAAATGGCGAGAACTTCCGCTTCCGCGCGCACCGGCAAAAGCAAAGGCAAACCGGCGCCGACCAATCGGCGCGACAATCAGCTCGAGACCGCGCTGGGACAGGTCGTGCGCGAGTTCCGCAAGCGGGCCGGTCTCGGCGTGGCCGAGCTTGCGCGGCGCGCGCGTCTCTCTCCCGGCATGGTCTCGAAGATCGAGAATGGCGCGATCTCTCCCTCTCTCGCGAGTATCCGCGCGCTGTCTCGGGCGCTCCAAGTCCCCGTGACCTCGCTCTTCCGCGAGTTCGACGAAATCACCGACGCAACCTTCGTGCGCGCGGGCGAGGGGATGTTGGTGAATCGCTCGGGGCTCAGCATCGGCCACGAGTACCGCGTCCTCGGTCAGACCACGGCCAAGGGCATCGCCGTCGAGCCGTGCCTGATGACTTACACGAGCGCGTCCCAGGTGCTGCCGTTTCTGCACCGGGCCGGCACACAGTTCATTTACGTGCTCGAGGGACAGCTCAACTACCGGCACGGCAGCAAGACCTACCTCATGTCCGAAGGCGATTCCCTACTCTTTCAGGCGGACGTCCCACACGGTCCCGAGCAGCTGCTGCGCACACCCGTGCGCTACATCACCGTGCTCTGCTTCCTCGGCGGCATGGGCGGTTGACACGAGCCGAACCGGCCCGCGCATTCCGCGGGCCGGCACGTTCCCCGATCGCGCGACTCAGAACTGAACTTCTGGCGGGATGCCGTCGGGCTTGATGCCGATGCTCTCCATGGCGCTCGTCAGCCAGAAGTTGATGTTTCCATTGGCCTTGTTGTACTCCGACCACTTCTGCAGGAATTTCTGGAAGCGGCCGTCATCGAGACGCACGCCCGCATAGGACGGCAGCGCATATTGCGGCGTCATCAGGTGCACCGCACCGGTGGCCGGATTTTTCACGTGCGCACCGAGGATCCCCATAATTCCGTCGATATAGCGATCGACACGTCCGGAAAGCAACGCAAGCACGCAGTCGTCGGCTTGCGGCAGGGCCACCTGCGTCGAATTCGGCGCGAAGCGCTTGATCTGCTGCTCGGAGCTATTTCCTACCGAATAGCAAACCCTGATCGAGGGATCGTTGAGATCGGCCCACCGATCTCCTTTTGGCTTGAATCCATTGCGGTCCAGCGCGCCGAACCCCAGCGTATAGAGCGGGCCGGCAAAATCGATCGCGAGCGCACGCTCGGGTGTCGCGTTGAATCCGAAGAATGCGTGGCATTTCGCGCTCTGGATGTCGAGCACGACCGTCTTGAAGCTGGTCTCCACGAACGCGATGTCCACATGCAACGACTTTGCGACATCCTTCGCCATTTCCACGGCAAAGCCGTGCCACTCGCCGCCGGGATCCTTCCATGAATAAGGCTGATAAGCGGGAACGACGCACGCCACGAATTTCTTCGTGCTCTGGATATCATCCCAGGCGGTCGGCGCGTTCGCGGCATATGCCGCGACCGGCAGAACGGCGGCAAACGCCAACGCAGCGATAGCGTGACTGAATCGCACCGTGTCCTCCCTGATGGTCGTGAAGCGACGCCCTGCTTTCGCAATTCTATTGTTGACAAAATACTCTCATGCGGAGGAAATTCCTGTCAAGAACGTATTATCTCCACAGGAATAGGCGGGATCCGCTCGATCCGCGCGACCGGAAGGGGAGCCGAGCGTGCCGTCAGAGTTCCAAATCACATTCGAGGGCAGATCGATCGCGGCGCGCGAGGGACAGAGTGTCGCTGCCGCGCTCATCGCGGCGGGCGAGCGTTGCCTCCGCATCGACGAAGCCGGCAATCCCAAGGGAGCCGTTTGCGGCATCGGATTCTGCTGGGAATGCCGCTGCAGTATCGATGGCGTTCCGGACATTCGCGCCTGCATGACGCCGGTTCGTCCCGGCATGATCGTGCGTCGTCAACGAGGGCTCGACGGGTGCAACGATCGATAGCCGTCATCGGCGCCGGACCTGCGGGGATGGCTGCTGCCATCGAAGGAGTGCGCCGCGGCTGCCGCGTCACAGTCATCGACGAAGGGCCGCGTCCCGGCGGACAGATCTATCGTCAGGCGCACCCTGCGCTCCCGGGCGAGGAGTTCGCCGAGCCCGCCGAGCTCGACCGCAAGCATCGGCTCCTGAGCGCCTTCCAGGCAGTGGTCGAAAGGATCGATTACCGCGCAGAAGCGACCGTCTACGCCGTCTTTCCCAACGGCGAGATTCATCTGGCGCAAGGCGATCGCACCGAGGTCCTGCGGCCGGACGCGATGATCGTCGCGACCGGCGTACGGGAGCAAGCGATCCCCTTCCCCGGCTGGACCCTTCCGGGCGTGATGTTTGCGGGAGGCGCTCAATCGCTGTTGAAGGCGCAGCGAGTTTTGCCCGGGAGAAACGCCGTGGTCGCGGGTTGCGGCCCCCTCCCCCTCGTCGTCGCCGCGCAGATGCTGCGCGCCGGCGGCCGCGTGGCCGCTGTGGCCAGCCTGCGATCGCTCCGCACCATGCTGCGTCATCCCAGGAGCCTTTGGAGGGGCCGCAGCATTTTGCTCGAAGGTCTGCGCTACGAGCGGACGGTGCGACGGGCGGGGGTGCCGGAGCTCATGGGGTATGTTCCGGTACGCGCGATCGGGGGAGAGCGTCTGGAGGCGGTCGCACTCGCGCGGGTGGACCGGGAGGGCCGCGTCGTTCCGGGCACCGAGCGGCGAATCGCCTGCGATCTCCTCGCGATCAACTACGGCTTCGTTGCCAACAGCGAGCTGGTGGCGATGAGCGGTGCGGAGATGCGGCGCGATCCCCTGATCGGCGGCTGGCTGCCCGTGACCGATGACTATGGCCGCACTTCTGTCCCCGGTGTGTTCGCGGCCGGCGACGGCGCCGGACTGCGCGGCGCACTCGTCGCGGAATGCGACGGCACGATCGTGGGTGCGGCAGCTTCCTTGTCGCCAACGGCGGTAGACGGCGCTGCATTGCGGGCAGAGCTTGCGGAGACGATAGCGCGGCGCGCGCGCCATCTCGATTTCCAACAGGCGGTGCGCGCGACGCTGCGGCTGCCGATCGGAATCTGGCGTCTCGTGACGGATGACACGATCGTGTGCCGGTGCGAGAACGTCCATTCCAGCGAGATTCGCGAGGCGCTCGAGAGCGGCCACCGCTCGCTCAACGCCCTCAAGCGCAACGTCCGCTCGGGAATGGGCTGGTGCGGCGGACGAACCTGCCTGCACGCGATCGCATCGCTTGCCGAGCTCGCGACCGGCGAGGCACCGAGCGAGATGATGACGCCTCGACCGATGGTCCGCCCGGTGCCCTTTGCGGCGATCGCGCGGCAGAAGAAGGCTGCGGCCGAATGACGGCAGAGAAATTCGACGTCCTCATCATCGGCGCGGGCGCATACGGCCTTTCCTGCGCGTGGTGGATGGCCAAGCGGCGAAGCGGCGTACGCATCCTCGTGGTGGACGAAGGCGAATTCGCGAGCGGCGCTTCCGGGCGAAACGGGGCCGGATTCCGCATGCAATGGGGCCTCGACCTCAACATTCGGCTCTGCCAGGAAAGCACGAGCTTCTTCGAGACCGCGGCGGAGCAGCTCGACTATCCCCGCGGCATCGAGCTGAAGCAGGACGGCTATCTCGTCCTCGCTCACAGCGAGAAGGCGCTGACGACACTGAAGGGGAGTCTGGAGGTTCAACACCGCTACGGAGTCCCGAGCGAGCTCCTGAGCGCCGACGACTGCATCAAGATGGTGCCCGCCCTCGGCCGCAATCGCCTGGTAGGCGGCACGTACTGCGGGAAGGACGGCACGATCTCGCCGTTTCTCCTGCTGGACTCGCTCCTCAAGGCCTGCCGCCGCGAGAAGGTCGACGTGCGCTACGGAACCCGCGTCGAGAGACTCGAGCGAAACGGCGGCGGTTTCCGCGCCTCGGTCAGCAACGGGCCGATCGAGGCGGATAAGATCCTGCTGTGCACCGATTGGGCGGTGCCGGAGCTCCTGGCCTCACTCGGCCTCAGCTTGCCCGTCAAGAGCCTGCCCAAGGAGGCGATCGTCACCGTGCCCTGCGCGCCCAGGGTGAAGCCGATCCTGATCTCCCTCGAGCACCACATTTCCGTCAACCAGGTGAATCGCGGCTCCATCGTCTTCGTGGTCTCGCGCGC
>Ga0335085_10001477_pt1 | contig 49331 bp, 35 predicted proteins | sample Lox_Sample_45_FD_206712 | JGI IMG/M metagenome (GOLD analysis project Ga0335085, IMG submission 206712) | Soil microbial communities from Loxahatchee National Wildlife Refuge, Florida, United States - Lox_Sample_4.5 | ecosystem: Environmental > Terrestrial > Soil > Wetlands | place: USA...
CTGCGAGCGAAGGCTGGTGGAGCCGAGGGGATTCGAACCCCTGACCTGCTGATTGCGAACCAGCCGCTCTACCAACTGAGCTACGACCCCAGCCAATGCCGCCCCATCCCCGACGACAATTACTATGCTGTTTTGCGTCCAGACGACAAGTATTTTTGGCAGTGACCAAAAAATTCGGCGGGTCCGGCGATCACACACGATTTTCATCGCCGAAACCCGCCAAGCCCGCTTTTTTTAAAGGCGGAGCACCCAGTTCTCATTGGGCAAGGTAAACCTAGCTCATAGCCCGGGAGTGGCAAGTGATTTTTGAAAAATTCTTTTTCATCTCCGCCCCGGATGCGTATTCTCCCCCAAACATCTTTTAATCCGCTTGGGATCATTCGAAAAATCAGGCTGGTCGAAGAATTGCCGGCTGCTGCCATTGGCCGGGCTGCTGCTGGGCGGACTTTTCTCCATGCCGTCGGCCGCGGCGGAGATGGCTGACCCACCCGGCTCGCATTTCATCGTGGATTCCTGGAGCACCGGGCAGGGGCTCCCGCAAAGCTCCGTCATTTCAGTAATCCAAACCCGGGACGGTTATCTCTGGCTGGGAACGCTTAACGGCCTGGTCCGTTTCGATGGGAACCGGTTCACTGTATTTGACGAGGAAAAAACGCCCGGCCTCAACAGCGATCGGATAATTTACCTTTTCGAGGACAGCCACACCAATCTTTGGATCGGGACTGACACCACGGGCGTGGGATTGGTGGAAGACGGGCAAATCAAAAATTTCGAGGTCGGGCGCGCGGGCCAGGAAGGCAAATTGACTTCCGTCTGCGAGGACGCCACCGGCACCGTGTGGTTTTACACGGCGGATTCGCATCTGGCCCGTTATCAAAAGGGCAAAATGGAAACGTTGGCTCTGAATTTTCCCACGCCCCCGATTTGCCGGATGATCGCAGCCGAAAAATCCGGCGCGCTTTGGGTTGCCGATGTCAGCGGGATGTTTTCCATTCGCCCGGAAAATTTCAATCCGCAGGCGATTGTCGTTGATGAGTCCGTTCGCGCCGAAAGGTTGGATTTCATCCTCGCCAGTCGCAACGGCGGTATCTGGCGATTGATGGATGGCCGGGTCCAGAAATGGAAAACCGGCGGGCTCGAAAAGGATTTCGGCGCATATCCGTGGGGCAATTCTGTCGTCAAAGCCGCGTGCGAAGACGCTGCGGGTAACCTGATTGTCGGCACGCTGGGCGCCGGTGTCTTTTGGTACGATGCGAACGGGAAATACGAGCGCATTTCGAAAGAACAGGGCTTGTCGTCTGCGTTTGTGCTTTCCCTGTGCATGGATCGCGAGGGAAATCTGTGGGTGGGAACCGACGGTGACGGGTTGGACCGGGTCAAACGAAAAATCTTCAACGCACCGGCGGAGCTCCATCCGTGGCCCGCGCAATCTTTGTCCGAGGACGCGCGCGGTGGTTTATGGATGACATTCGGGGCGCTGGGTGCTTCTTATTGGTGGACTAATTCCCCACGGGATTTTCACGTCGGCAGTTATCAAAACGCCTGGTCGGTGCTCGTGGATCACGAGCAACACGTCTGGATCGGGACCTGGGACGAGGGACTGTTTCAGTTTCAAACCAACCATTTCGGGCCTGCGCCGGGCGCGGAGATCCTCGGCCGGCGGATATTCGCGTTGTTCCAGGACCACAACGGTCAATTGTGGGCTGGCACCCAGAACGGTCTGGCCCGCCGGGACGGGCAGAGCTGGAAGATGCTCACCATGCGGGACGGCCTGTCCGAAAATGCTGTCCGCGCCATCGTGGAGGACGCCGCAGGAAATCTTTGGGTCGGGACAGAAGGCCACGGCTTGAATTATTTCAAGGGCGGAAAATTCATTTCGTATCAACAAACGGATGACGGGTTGCCCGGGAATGACATCTCCGCGCTTTGCCTGGACAAGGATGGCGTCTTGTGGGTTGGCACGTTTGGCCACGGCCTGGCGCGGTTCAAAAACGGCAAATGGATGCGCTACTCCACGCGCGACGGGCTGGTCAGCAACAGCGTCGGCTTCATCATCGAAGATGACGCAGGCAATTTATGGATCGGTTCCAATGCCGGCTTAATGCGAATTGAGACAAGATCGCTGGACGATTACGTCCCCGGGACGACCAATGTCATTTCCTGCCGGACTTACGGCGAGGCGGACGGATTGCCGACGCGCGAATGTTCCATCGGCGCGGAACCCGCGGCCATCCGCACGCAGGATGGCCGACTCTGGTTTCCCACGGTCAAAGGTGCGGTGTCCGTGAACCCGGTGGAACTCAAACCCAATCAGCGGCCGCCATCAGTGATGATCGAATCCGTGCGAGTTGACGGGCGCGAGCAGCGAACCAATCTGCTCGCTTCCATGTGGCCGCAATCCATCACCATCGCGCCAGGCGCCCGACAACTGGTGGTTCAATTGGAAATTCATTACACTGCGCTGAACTTTACCGCTCCGGATGCCGTGCGGTTTAGATACCGCCTGGAAGGGCGCGAAACCCCGTGGACCGAAGCGGACAACACCCGGGCAGCGTTTTACAGCGAAGTCCCGCCCGGGCATTACCGTTTTCACGTTATCGCCTGCAACGAGGACGGCGTGTGGAACGAAGCCGGCAGTTTTCTTGACATCACTGTGCAGCCGGAATTCTGGGAGACCGGCTGGTTTCGCATCGCCGCCATTGTCTGCTTTCTGGGTTTAATCGTCGCCGTAGTGCGTTATCTCTCCACGCAGAAATTGCAGCGCCAGTTGCAGGTGCTCCGGCAACGGGAAGCGCTCGAACACGAACGTTCGCGCATCGCCCGCGACCTGCACGACCAGATCGGCGCCAATCTGACCCAGGTAGCGCTGTTAGGCGAGCTGGCGGAAGCGGACAAAGACGCGCCCGAGGAAATTGAAGCGCACGTGCAACAGATGTCCCAGACCGCTCGCGAAACCACGCGCTCGCTCGACGAAATCGTCTGGGCGGTCAACCCGGCGAACGACACGCTGGATGGGCTCGTCAATTACGCCTGCAAATATGCGCAGGATTATCTCGCACTGGCGGGATTACGCTATCGGGCGGACGTGCCGGCTCAATTGCCGGCTACGACGATACCGCCGGAGGTCCGGCACAACGTTTTTCTCGCGTTCAAAGAAGCTGTCAACAACGTCGTCAAGCATGCGCAGGCCTCCGAAGGGTGGATTCGCTTAAAGCTTCATACAAGTGCCGCGGGTTCGCCGCCGGACCGTTTCACTCTGGAAATAGAAGACAACGGGCGCGGCCTCGGCAGGCCGGATGCGGCGGCGGCTGCCACGCGCAATGGTCTGCGCAACATGCGCAAACGGATGGAAGACATCGGCGGCGACTTTGAACTTGGCGCTGCGTCAGGGCAGGGGACCATCGTCCGCCTGACCGTTCCCATTTCCAGGCTTTCTAAATCTCAATCGTAATCTTAATCTTAAACCTGCTGGCGGCCGGGATTAAGATTACGATTAAGAGCGGGATTAAGAACTGAGAACATGCCCATATCCGTTTCCATCGTCGAAGACAACGACAAGCTGCGCGGCACGCTGGCCCGGGTGCTGAATCGGGCTGATGGCTTCAGTTGTGCCAGCCAATATGCCAATGCCGAGGACGCGCTGAAGGATTTGCCGCAAGTCCGACCGGACGTGGTGTTGATGGACATCAACCTGCCAGGCATGAACGGCGTGGAATGCGTCCGGCAATTGAAAACCCTGCTGCCGGAGGTGCAGGTAATGATGCTCACGGTTTACGAGGACACGGAAAACATTTTCAACGCGCTGGCGGCTGGCGCGAGCGGTTACCTGCTCAAGCGCACCTCCAGCAAGGAATTGTTGGAAGCGATTCACGACGTGCGCTGGGGCGGTTCGCCGATGACCATGCACATTGCCCGCAAAGTGGTGCAATCCTTTCAAAGAAGCGCGGCCTCGGCACAAGCCACGGAAACCCTGTCCGAACGCGAGCAGCAGGTGCTGGATCTATTGAGCCAGGGACTCATTTACAAGGAAATCGCCGACAAACTCGGCATCAGCTACGAAACCGTGCACACCTACATCCGCCGCATTTACGAAAAACTCCAGGTCCGCACCCGGACTGAAGCCGTGGCCAAATTCTTGCGCAGATAAGGTCAATGGTCCAGATTGCTGCCCGCCCAACGATTCCGGCTTAACCTGTTTGAATTGAACAGATTACCGTTTTCCGCCCTTGTAACCAGTAATGGTGACAAGCCAGATATCAAAGATGTGTTATTCTTTTCCCGTCGTTGAGATGCAAAACGCAATGTACCGTGTGGATGCGCATCCGATGGCAGCGATTTTTATAGCGCTTAGTTCTCATTAAGAGGCCGGAGTAGTGACCCGGCCTCTTTTCGTTTTTATGTGTTCAGCTTCTCACGCAAGCATGCAACCGGGTTTGGAGTTCCGCGTTTGCGCGGTTTTGGCCTGCGGAAGGCGGAACTCCAGGCTTAAACATTCGAGAATTCCGGCATCTGCCGATCGCCGCTATGCAGAAGGCGGCGGACATCTCGATCAACACTTGGCAATTGGCAATGCGCGGCGCGCTTGTTATCCTGCGCCCGCATGTCCAACGCGGTTGTCGCGGCCCAGGCGCCCTCAAAGTCGCAAGTGTTTCTTCGCCGGCTGATCACGTCGGTGGTCCTCTGGACGGTTATCATCGTAGCCTTGTTCTCCACCAGCACGCTGGTTTCCAACGGCGTGTTCATTCTCATCATGATTTTTTTGGGGCTGACCGGGCTGGCGGAGTTTTATGGGCTGGCCGCCAAGCGCGGCCTGGTCTGCTTCAACTGGTGCGGATTGCTTGGCGGCCTGCTATTAATGCTGGGCGCATTCCTGAACCTGACCGGACACATCGGCACTACCGGTTCCCCGGCGCGCGTCAACGACTTTGAGACCGGGTTCATCATCCTGTTCGTGCTCGGCCTGTGCGTGCGTCAATTTATTTCGCGCAACAACACGACCGGCATCGCGAGCATTGCAGTGACGTTGTTCGGGCTGATGTACGTTCCCTGGTTGTTGAACTTCATCCAAAAAATCAATTTTTTCACCGCCATCGGGGAAGGCGGGAAATTTTACGTGCTGTATTTCATAGTGGTGACGAAATTCAGCGACACGGGCGCGTATGCGGTCGGTTCGCTCATTGGCCGGCACAAAATGATTCCGCGCGTCAGCCCCGGCAAAACCTGGGAAGGGTTTGGTGGCGCGATCCTGTTTTCGACGGCGGCGAGTGTGATCTTCGCGCATTTCTTCGGAGCAAAAATGCCCGGTATGAGGTTGCTCCACGCCGTGATTCTCGGCGTAATCCTGAGCGTCGCCGCGGTCATTGGCGATTTGATTGAATCGCTGTTCAAGCGGGAAGCGGGCGTGAAAGATTCGGGCCGATTGATACCGGGCATCGGCGGCATTCTGGATTTGCTCGACAGCCTTTTGTTTAACGCCCCGATCATGTATCTCTATTTGCGGCACATTCTCACGCACCCATGAAGAACGTAGTTTTGTTGGGCAGTACCGGGTCCATCGGCACGAGCACCGTCAAGGTGGCCGAGGATTTGCCGGACCGCATCCGGCTGCTCGGGCTGGCCGCCGGCAACAACGCCGAATTGCTGCTCAACCAGGTGCGCAAGCATCGCCCGGAGGCGATTTCCATTAACAATCCGGAAAAGGCCCGCGAACTGGAAAAGTCAGGCGGGATGGCGGTGCGGGTTTATTCCGGAGAGAGCGGTTTGCTGAAACTGGCCACGTTGCCGGGGGCGGACATCGTCCTAATCGCCATCGTCGGCACGGCGGGGCTGAAACCGGCGCTGGCCGCCATCCGCGCCGGTAAGGACATCGCCGTCGCCTCGAAAGAAATTCTCGTCATGGCCGGTGAAATTGTGATGCGCGAAGCGCGCAAACACGGCGTGCGCGTGTTGGCGGTGGACAGCGAGCACTCGGCGATTTTTCAGTGTCTCGATGGCAAACCGCCCGGTTCAGTCCGCAAACTCTGGCTGACGGCCTCCGGCGGACCGTTTCGCGACGCCAAAAAATGGCCGAAAGAGAAGTTTGGCGAAATCACCGTCGAACACGCGCTGAAACATCCGTCGTGGGTGATGGGCCGGAAGATCACGATTGATTCGGCGACCTTGTTCAACAAAGGGCTGGAAATGATTGAGGCGCGCTGGTTGTTTGACATTGGCATTGAACGCGTCGGCGTTCTGGTGCATCCGCAAAGCATTGTTCATTCGCTGGTTGAGTTTGTGGACGGTGCGATGCTGGCGCAGCTTTCCACGCCGGACATGTGCCTGCCGATTCAATACGCGCTCACTTATCCGGATCGCGCGCCGAGCGAACGTGTGCAAACGAATTTCGCGAAACTGGGCAACCTTACTTTTGAAGAGCCGGACGAGGAACGGTTTCCGGCGTTGAGCCTGGCGCGCCGGGCGGGGGAGACGGGCGGTACGCTGCCGGCGGTATTGAACGCGGCGAACGAAGTCGCGGTCGAAGCCTTCGTGAACCACAAAATCAATTTCCCGCAGATCACCGGAACCGTCCGGCGCGTGATTGACGCGCACAAGGTCGTTTCGCATCCGACCCTGGAGCGGATTCTGGCCGCCGACGCCTGGGCCCGCCGCGAAGCGGCAAAATGACGAATGGCGAATGGAGTGACAAGAAGGTTTGAGGGCTGGCTCGAATCAAGATCGAACATTTTTGTCTCAAGTTTAAACACGCTTGAGCCATTCAACATTCGTCGTTTACACGGTGGAAACACGGTGATTGCGGGCCTGATTTTTGCTGGTATAATCGTAATGTCTTGATGCCGGGGATTGAGATTGAACATGACTATTTTGACCACCATTTACGTGATTGTCGCCGTGTTGATATCATTCGGCGCGGCCGTTTTTATTCATGAGTTCGGGCACTTTTGGGTCGCGCGAAGACTTGGCATGAAGGTCGAGGAATTCGCGGTGGGTTTCGGCCCGAAGCTATACAGCCGGAAGCGCGATGGCGTCGAATACTCGTTGCGCGGCATTCCCGCCGGAGGGTTTGTGAAGCTGCCGCAGATGATAACTTCCGAGGCGCTCGAAGGCCAATCCGATAAGGAAGTGCCGCCCGCTCCACCAGGGCACAAGATTCTCGTGGCCTTTGCCGGGCCATTCATGAACGTTGTATTCGCATTCGTGATTGCCACGGCGATTTACTTCATCGGCCTGCCGATCCCGGTTAACCCCGCCATCATCGGCTATGTCGAGCCCGATTCAGCTGAGGCCAAACTGGGCATTCAGGAAGGCGACCGCATCGTAGCGGTGAACAGCACACCGGTGAAAACCTGGCAGGACGTGATGTTGAGCACGATTGTGGCGCGGACGAGCGTGATGCCGGTGGTCATCGAGCACGATGGCAAAGAACAGACGTATTCGCTCAAGGCGGCAACGGACAACGGGCTGGGCTTGAAACTCCTCAATCTGGACCCCCGCGACCACCCGGAAGTATTGGACGTAAGTGCGGGCAGTCCGGCGGCAAAGGCCGGATTGAAGGTGGGTGACCACATCATCTCCTTCGCGGGCGTGCCCATCGCCAGCCGCGACCAATTGATTGATCTGATTCGGAAATGCGGCGGGCAGGCCAGCGCATTGCGCGTGGAACGCAAAGGAAACAAGGTAGCGCTGAACATCACGCCCAATATTGATCCTATGACCAAAACGGGAAGAATCGGCGTCGCCCTGGGTGTGGATTCGACCCAGGTTTACATGATTCAACGGCCCGGCCCAACGCCCTGGGAACAGGTGCGCGATGTGATGGAAAAAACGTTTGCCACCATCGGCGCGCTCGTCCATTCGCGGGAGACCGGCGTGGGGGCCAAGGATTTAAGCGGTCCCGTCGGAATCTTCAGCATTCTCGCTGCCCAATTTAAAACTGATTATCGCCTGGCTTTGAGTTTTCTGGTGTTGCTCAACATTAATCTGGCCATCATCAATTTGCTGCCGATTCCCGTGCTCGACGGCGGACATATTCTGATGGCCATTATCGAAAAAATCTGGCGCCGGCCCTTGAGCCTTAGATTTGTCGAGTACACCACCACCGCCTTTGCGATGCTTCTGCTCGGGTTCATGCTCTACATCACGATTTTCGGGGACATCAAGCGTTTTGGGCTTTATCGCGCGATGTTCAACAGCGATGCGCAAATCGAGCAATCGGCGGCGCCCGCTGTGCCCGCGCCGGCCCCGGCCAAATAAACATGCGCTATTGCGAATCACCGTTTCTTTACCGCCGGCGGAAGACGCGTGAAGTCGTCATTGGCGATCCGGCGCACGGCGGTGTCATCATCGGTGGCGACCATCCGGTCGTGATGCAGTCCATGCTGACCTGTGACACGATGGACACCGCCGAATGCGTGCGGCAGACGCTCGAACTCGTCGCGGTCGGTTGCCAGCTTGTCCGTATCACCGCGCCTACGGTCAAGGACGCGGCAAATCTGCAAAACATCGTCCGCGAATTGCGCGCGCAAAATTGTGTCGTGCCGATCGTCGCCGACATCCATTTCAAGCCCGAAGCCGCGATGGAAGCGGTGAAATGGGTCGAGGTCGTGCGCGTGAATCCGGGCAATTACGCTGATAAAAAGAAATTTGCCGTCAAGGAATATACGGACGAAGAATACGCGTCCGAACTCAAGCGCATCGAGGAGGCGTTCACGCCGCTGGTGCTCGAATGTATCCGATTGAAACGCGCCCTGCGCATTGGTACCAACCACGGCTCGCTCAGCGACCGCATCATGAATCGCTACGGCGATACGCCGTTGGGTATGGTTGAGAGCGCGTTGGAATTTGCCCGCATCGGCCGCAAGCACGACTTCCACAATTTCAAATTCTCGATGAAATCATCGAATCCGAAGGTAATGATCGAATGCTACCGATTGCTCGTGGCACGGCTGGAACAGGAAGGTCCGGACTGGAATTACCCGATTCACCTGGGCGTGACCGAGGCGGGCGAGGGTGAGGACGGCCGTATCAAAAGCGCCATTGGCATCGGTTCCTTGCTGTGTGATGGGTTGGGCGATACCATCCGCGTTTCGCTCACGGAGGATTCACCGCGGGAAATCGAAGTTTGCCGCGATTTGCTGGCGCAGATTCCACTTTTAACTGTAGGAAACGACGTAAGGAGTCTCAAAATTAAACCGGCAGGTCAGAGCCTCCTCACGTCGGCTCCTACAGAATTTCCCTTCGATCCTTTCCATTTCGAGCGCCGCGAGACGCCGGAAATCGAACTCGCTGATGGCGTGAATTGCGGCGGCGAACAGCTCATCCGCGTCGTCGTCACCCGCGCCACCTGGGACAAAGTGGCGCCGAAGATTCGTCCAAAAGACGACGTGAAACCGGAAGCGATTTACGAAGAGTTGAATATTGCCGAGATTGACCCGACGCAGGATTTTGAAATCAACTGCGAAACTCAACTGGTCACGGTGAAGGACAGCGTCGCATTGCCGGCCATCGCCGCGTTCCGGTTGCTGGCCACCAAACTAAAGCGGCTGGGACGTAACAATCCGATTCTGCTGAAGGATTGCATTAATTTTGAACCGGCGCCGCTGGAGCCGAAGATTGCCTTGTTGCGCGCTTCGGTCGTCATCGGTTCGCTGCTCGCGGATGGCATTGGCGACGCAATTTTGATCCGAGGCGAGTCCGGCGCCGGCCAGTCACTGCGGCTGGCCTACAATATTTTGCAGGCGGCGGGCTGCCGTTCGTTCAAGACCGACTACGTCGCATGCCCGTCATGCGGACGGACGTTATTCAATTTGCAGACAGTCACGGCGCGCATCAAGGCGCGCACGGAGCATCTCAAGGGGGTGAAAATCGCCATCATGGGCTGCATCGTGAACGGGCCGGGCGAAATGGCAGACGCGGATTTCGGTTATGTGGGCGGCGCGCCCGGCAAGATCAATCTCTACGTCGGCAAACAGGCCATAAAATTCAACATCCCGGAAACCGAGGCGGTGGATCGTCTTGTTGACCTCATCAAAGAGCACAACAAATGGGTCGAACCGGAAGCCGCAGAAACTGTTGCAACCAATTAAATCCGATTGTTTGCGCAGGCCGCGTTTTCCCCCCGGGCGTCGTTCAGGCTCAGTGCTTCCCATTTCCGTTCAGCACATCATTCAGGGTGAGCAGCATGGTTTCGGCCGTGTAAGGTTTGGGAACGAAATGCTGGATCCCGGCGGCCATGGCCTTGGCCACACCGCCGTCGGAAGCCATACCGCTTGAGCCGATAATTTTGACGTTGGGATTGATGGATTTAAGGGCGGTGATGGTAGCCAGGCCATCCATCTTCGGCATCGCCATGTCGGTAATGACCACGTCTATTTCATTCTGGCGGGGCCGGTAGAGGGAGAGCGCCTCGGTGCCATCGGCTGCGAGCAGGACCCGGTAGCCATAACGCTCGAGAGCCCGTTGCGCGAGTTTGCGGATCGGCTCTTCGTCGTCCACGACCAGCACCAGGTTGTTCTGGCCGTGCGGCAGCCTGGCTTTCTCCGCCACCACATGTTCTGTACCCGGCCGTGTCGGATCGGCCGGGAGATAGACCTTGAAGGTGCTGCCGTTGCCCGGCTCGCTGTAACAATGAATGAACCCACCGTGGCTTTTGACAATGGCCAGTGTGGTGGACAATCCAAGGCCAGTGCCCTTGCCCGGTTCCTTGGTGGTGAAGAAAGGATCGAAAATCTTTTCCTGAATTTCCTTCGGAATACCGGTGCCGGTGTCATGCACAGTCAGGCACACATAAGGACCGGGCCGCGCTTCAAGATTCATGCTGGCATAGGCTTCATCCAGCGCCAGATTTTGCATGGACAGAGACAGTTTGCCGCCGTCGGGCATGGCGTCCCGCGCGTTGACGCAAAGATTCAACAGGATCTGGTGAAGTTGCGTCGGGTCGCCGGTGAGCGTCCACAGGTCTGGGGCGCAATGAAGCTCAAACGCAACCGATTTCGGGAAGGTCTCATTAATCAACTGCTTGATTTCGCGGGCGATGTGCCTGGGTTGGACGACAATCCGCTCACCTTCCACCCCGCGCCCGAAGGCCAGCACCTGTTTGACCAAACCCGCTGCGCGCTGGACGTTGGCTTCGAGGGATGCCAACAGCCTTTTCCCATCATCATCCACGGTTCTTTCCTTCAGCACCTGGACGGAGACGAGAAGCGGAGTCAGCACGTTGTTGAGGTCGTGCGCAATGCCGCCCGCCAGGGTGCCAAGACTCTCCATGCGTTGCGCGCGCAGAAACTGCGCTTCGAGTTTTTTTCTTTCGGTAACGTCGGTATTGATGATGAGCCGGCCCTTGGCGCGGCCCTGCTCGTCGAAAATGACATTACATCGGCCTTGGACCGTGACGGTCTTGCCGTCTTTGGTGGTTTCCTGCAGTTCGCCGCTCCATTCGCCGCGCTGGGCGACGGTCTTCATGGCCTCCGCATGGCGCGGTGAAGTTGCCCCGCCCATTATCAAGCTCAGAGGTTTCCTCCCAATGGCTTCGGCGGCGCTCCACCCGTAAATCCGCTCTGCACCTTTGTTCCAAAAGACGATGCGGTCGTCCAAATCCAGGAGCAGAATGGCGTCCTGGGCCTTGTCCAGCAAGGCGGCTTGTTCGCGAATGTGCCCTTCAGCCCGCTTGCTCGCGATGATGTCATTGAAAAGAAGGAGCAGATGAGGTTCGTTGCCGCGGATAAAGGAACTGAAATGACAGACCAGCCATGCCTCTTTGGCAAACGAACTGGTAAAATGGAATTCCCCCGATCCGGGTTTTCCGGCCAAAGTCTCCTCCGCCATTCGCAACATGCCGCAATCGCGCCAGGACTGAATCTGCCTGAAATCCTGCTTTAAGAGTTCCGGCACCGTAGCGTTAACCGTACGCGCAGCGGCCTCATTCGCCAGCACGCATCGCCCGGATGCCTTATAAACGATTATTCCGACCGAAGCCTCCGAGATGATTTTCAGATTAAAATCCGAAGCCTCGGTCAATTGCTGTTCGACCCGCTTGCGCTCGGTCACGTCAAATTGGATGCCTTGCGTGCCCACGATGCGGCCATCGGGACCGAATACCGGTGATTTCACTACGTGCAAATACCGTTTGTTGCCGTCGGCGGTGGGATAGACTTCCTCAGCATGAATTGGTTGGCCGGTACGCATGATTTCTTCATGGTGTTGGCTTCCATCCTGGAGCAGCCGGAGGATTTCAGGAGACTCTGGGTTGGGCACCGCCTTGTCCGCCGCCGCGAGTTCAGCCGGCGTTCGACCCAGCATCTGGTCCGCTTCGAGGCCGCGGAGCTGGCAGAACCAGGAGTTTACAAAAATGTAGCGGCCCGCGCGGTCTTTGCGGAAAACTCCCGTGGGCATCTGCTCGACGAGCGAATAATAGAGCGCCTTGGATTCGCGCAGTGCCTCTTCCACCAGCTTCTGCGCGGTGATGTCGCGCGAAATGCCCATGATGCCAATAACCTTTCCCGTGCTGTCGTGCAGCGGCATTTTTGAACTGGACACCCACGTCACGCGCCCGTCTTTCCAGTCTTCCTTTTCCTCCTGGTTAATCATCGGCCGGTCCTCGGCCATGATTCGTTGTTCGTCCTCGTAGGCTTGGCGCGCGTGCTGTTCGCCGAAAAGGTCGAAATCGGTTTTTCCCAGTGCCGCGCGCGTATCAGGCAACCCGTGTCGTTGAGCGCACGCCTCGTTGATTCTGATGAACCGGCTTTCCCGGTCTTTGAAGTAAATGTGGTCGGGCGTGGCCGCGATCAAACTGTTCAACAACAGCTGTTCCTTCAGCAAGGCCGCCTCCGCCTGCTTGCATTCGGTGATGTCCTCTTTAACCGCCAGGAAATGGGTGATCGTCCCGCCGCGGTCGAAGATGGGAGAAATGGAAGCACGTTCCCAATAAAGTTCGCCGTTCTTCTTCCGATTGTGGAATTCTCCGTGCCACTCTCCGCCGCCGGTGATGGTCTTCCACATGTGCGCGTAGTCCTCGGGCGCGGTTTCAGCCGACTTCAAGATGCGTGGATTTTTGCCCATGACCTCGCCGGGCGAATAACCCGTGATCTGCACAAATTTCGGATTGACGTATTCAATGTTCCCGGCCGGGTCGGTGACGATGATCGAGGCGGGACTATTTTCGGTGGCGAGCAACAGTTTGTGGACTTCTTCGTCCGCCCGTTTGCGTTGCCAAATGACGAATGCCATCAACCATTGCACACCGATCCCGATAAGTCGGCTCACAAATGCCAAATGAGGATCAATCCCAGGCGGCGAAAAGAAAAAACCCGTCACTGTCAGCAAAGAGAAAATCGCGGCAAGAACGAAAGGCAAAGTTCGGCCGCCGAGATAGACGGATAAGAGCAGAGGAATAAAATACCAAACCCAGTCGGCGACGCCCAACGGCGTAAGCAAATCCAAGAGCACTCCCACCACGGCAAGAAAAGAAATCACCGCGTAAACGACCGTCTTATGTTGTCTCGAGGTTATGATCACGCCACAGTGCCTCTGCATCACACCGTTGTGAACAGCAATTAAAATGCCTAGGCGCGCAAATGTTCATCCTTTAACACATTTGAAATCAGTTAATTACGGTTGCACGGGGACTGTGAACACGCGCGTTCCATGAGCTGGCCGATCGGCATTAGTTCTTACCGTTGAATTGCTTGGACGGATTTAGCAACTGCGCACCTGAGGATTTCCGACCCGAATCGCTCAAGTATTCGCCGAATGAAGAGAAGTCGGCGCAGTTCCGTCGTCCGAAACAGGCGTATTAAGAACAGCTTCCGCCTCATTCCGGGGCATTTGGGGGAAGTTGGGCGAGGGCGAAATCATGTCCGGGAACGACCGATATCACTTGCCAATTCCCTTAATTTGCCTAAAGTGACCGACCACTTTTCAATTATGCATTTGAATGGTTTGAACGTGCTGCTAGCCGATGCCGGCGCGCCGGCGCCCACGCAAGCGCCAGCACCAACCGGCTTGCAGTCACTCCTGGCTAATCCCATCATGCTGCTGGTTTTGATGGGCATCATGATGTATTTCCTGCTCTTCCGCCCGCAGCAGCAACGCGCTAAACAACAGGCCCGCATGCTCGCCAACCTCAAATCCGGTGACAAAGTGGTTACTTCCAGCGGCATCGTTGGCGTCGTGATCACGGTAAAAGACAAAACGGTTTCGCTCCGTTCGGCCGACGCCAAAATGGAGGTCACCAAAGCTTCTGTGACGGATATCCTCGAAAGCAGCGATACCTCCGCATCCTGAACCGGCCATGAGAAGAAACAATTTTGGAAGATTTATTCTCGTCATCTGCATCGTCCTCTGGGCGCTTTACGAAGTTTATCCGCCTACGTCGCGCGATTTGTTGCAGGAGTTTACGCGTCGAGCGGAATACAAGGACGCGGCGTTCACGAACATTCTGGCGCGCGTTGAACTGCTGCGACAGGCCGGGACGAACTCCGAGTTTGCCTGCCTGCAGGCGGCCAGCGCCACGAACGATCTCCAGCCGTATTTCCGCTTTATCAGCGCGAAGGACCAGCTTTACCCGAACACGTTCATCCTGAACCAGCTTCAGCGCGACGCATCGGGGCGCATCAAGCTCGGCCTCGATTTGCAGGGCGGCACATCGTTCCTCGTCGAGATGGACACGAACGTTTTGTACGCGGACACCAATAACGTGCGGTCGCGATCAGATTTGACCAGCGCGGCCTTGTCACAAGCGGTGGAGGTTTTGCGTAAACGCATTGACCGTTTTGGCGTGGCCGAGCCCGTCATCCAATCCGCCGGCGGGAACAAGATTCTCATTCAATTGCCGGGGCTGTCACCATCGGACAAGGAAAGTGCCAAGACGCAAATCCAGAAAACCGCCTACCTTGAGTTCCGCATGGTGCGGGATGACAGCCAGCAAATTATTGATAACCATCAGCCGATTCCGCCGGGATACGTCCTGCTCAGACACGTGGAACCGCAGCCCGGTGGTGCGCCGCCCAAAACCGAGGAGGCCATTGTAAACAAAAGGGCCGTGAACGGACTGGCCGGGGACATCGTAAAAAGCGCGATGGTCGTGCGCGGCAACCTGGGCGAACCGCAGATTGATTTCACGCTGACTGACGATGGCGCAAAGAAATTCGCCAAGACCACGCGTGATTATGTCGGCCACCGGATGGCAATCATTCTGGATGGCGAACTCTATTCGGCCCCGAACATCAACCAGCCAATTGAGGGCGGTAACGCGCAGATTACCGGCACTTTTACGATCGAAGAGGCGCAGCAACTGGCGAACGTCCTGCAAAATCCGCTCAAAGCGCCGCTCAAAATTGACTCTTCCTACGACGTTGACCCGACGCTCGGCAAAGATTCCATTCATAGCGGCATCAAGGCTTCGATTACCGGCGTCGCGTTCGTCTCGGCCTTCATGCTGATTTATTACTTCGTCGCCGGCCTGGCCGCGAACGTCGCGCTCATCACCAACATCATCATCCTGCTCGGCGTCATGTGTTCCGTCGGGGCGACGTTCACCTTGCCGGGTATCGCGGGCGGGGTACTCACCGTCGGCATGGCGGTGGACGCCAACGTGTTGATCTACGAGCGCATCCGGGAGGAGCTGGCCAAGGGCAAATCACTGCGAGGGGCGATTGAAGCCGGTTATGCGCGCGCCTTTGGCACGATTCTCGACTCGCACGTCACGACGCTCATCTCATCCATCATTTTGATTTTCATGGGCACGGGTGAAATCAAGGGTTTCGGCGTCACGCTCACCATCGGTGTGGCGGCGAGCCTGTTTACTGCGCTGGTGGTGACGCGGCTGATCTTCGACTGGCTGCTCGACCGCAACTGGCTCAAATCGTTGCCGATGATGCATTTCATCCGCAGCACCAAAATCAATTTCATGCAGTCGGCTACACCGTTATTCGTTGCCACCTGGGTGTTTGCGCTTGGGGCGCTTGCTTACGGGGGCTTTGGCCGCGGCGCGGAACTGTTCGGTGTTGATTTTCGGGGCGGTGACAGCACCATCTTGAAATTCACGCAAAAACTTGACGTTGAGCAAATCCGCAATGCGGTGACGCAGGCGGGCGAAAAGGATGCGCAAATTCAATACCAGAAAGATGTGAGCGGCGGCGCGGAAACACTCCGCGTAACGACGGCGAATGGTTCGGGACAGAAGGTCGCTCAGGCACTCATTCAGCAATTCCCGCAGGCGCATTTCACCGTCGCCGGCAGCCAACAGGTCGGCGCCACCGTGGGCGCGGAAATCCGGCGCTCGGCGATCGTTGCCTGCCTGTTGTCCATGTTCGGCATTCTGGTCTATGTTGCGTTCCGTTATGAATTTTCCTTTGCTGTCGGCGCCATCGTTGGTGTTCTGCACGACGTGCTGTTGACCATCGGCGTTTACTGCATCGCCAACGCCGTTTCCGGACGGCAGTTCAATGCCACCGTGGTCGCCGCCGTGTTGACCATCATCGGCTTTTCGCTTAACGACAAGGTCGTCATCTTTGACCGCATCCGGGAGAATTTAAAGTTGGGCGTGCGCGGCACCTTCCGCGAAGTCATCAACCAGGCGCTCAACCAGACGTTGAGCCGCACCATCATCACCAGCGGAACAGTGCTGATTGCGACGGGTTGCCTGTTCGTCTGGGGCGGAGGCGTCATCAACGACTTCGCCTTCACCTTTCTCGTAGGCATCCTGACCGGCACTTATTCGAGCATCTTCATCTCCAGCGCCTTCGTCCTGTGGTGGCACAAGGGCGAGCGTCCGGCCATCGGCGCGTCGCAAGTAACCATGCAGAACGTGACGACGGCGAAGGCGTGAAGCATTTACGATGTTACGATTCGCGTTGAACGAATCCATTTGCAGTTGGCGCGCAAATCGTAAATTGTAAATAGCGAATGACGGAAATTACACCCTGGCACTGGGCTGGTTTTATCCTCTGCGTGCTTTTTTTTCTGGCGCTGGATCTTGGGGTCTTTCACCGTCGCGCGCGGGTCGTCAAATTCAAGGAAGCACTGGCCTGGAGTTCCCTGTGGGTGGCGCTGTCGCTCCTGTTTGCCTTGGCGTTGAGCCACTGGCGCGGGCGGGAGGAAGCCGTCGAATTTGTCACCGGTTATGTTATCGAATTCTCATTGTCCTTGGACAATCTCTTCGTCATTGCCTTGATTTTCGCCTATTTCCACGTGCCGGAGGAGGCTCGGCATCGTCTGCTTTTCTGGGGCATACTCGGCGCCCTCGTCATGCGCGGCGTTATGATTGCGGTCGGCGTCACCCTCATCCAGAGTTTTAGCTGGTTGCTGTACGTTCTCGGCGTCTTCCTGGTCTTTACCGGCGGCCGGATGCTCTATGCCGGCAATACGAACGCGGAGCCGGAACAGACCTTTGCCATCCGGATCGCCCGCCGGTTTTTCCCCGGAGCCACCGGCGCCGCGACAGCGCGCAGTGGCGCTGCCCCCCTGTTGCTCGTACTGGTGCTGGTGGAAATTACCGACTTGATTTTTGCGGTGGACTCCATCCCGGCGGTTTTTGCCGTGACCACCAAACCGTTCATCGTCTTCACCTCGAACGTTTTTGCCATTCTGGGCCTGCGCTCGTTGTATTTTGTACTTGTCGGGGCGCTCAATTATTTCCGTCATCTGAAAACCGGTCTCTCGGTAGTGCTGATGTTTGTCGGCGCGAAAATGCTGCTCGACCCGCACGGGCATGAGCCGAAATGGTTTCAGATCGAAATTCACACGAGCGTTTCATTGCTGGTCATAGCCGGAATTTTTTTGATTTCTATCGCGCTGTCGGTCACTGCCGCGCGGCGGGAAAAACTGTCGAATCGTTGAACGGTTAAATCGCTGCCCGATTAAACGATTCAACGACTTAACGGGTCACGAATATGAAATTTCGCTGGTCATTGGCGACGCCGCAACCGTTGCTGGCCGGCCAATTGGCGTCGCAACTCAACCTGTCGCCGCTGCTGATCCAATGCCTGCTCAATCGCGGATTGAGCGAACCCTCCGCCATCGCGAATTTTTTACAGCCGCGGCTGAAAAATCTCACCGACCCGTTTTTCCTGCCGGGCATGCATGCGGCGGTTGACCGTCTCTTGCGCGCGCGCGAACGGAGCGAGCCCCTGGTCATTTTTGGAGATTACGACGTGGATGGCGTGACCTCCACTGCGCTGCTCCTCGAGGTGTTGCGCCCGCTGGGCTGGCGCGTGAATTCTTACTTGCCCCATCGCATGGACGAGGGCTACGGCCTTAGCCGGGACGCCGTTGACAATTGCCTCAAAAGGTTTCCAACGACGCTTCTGCTCGCCGTGGACTGCGGTTCGACGGCCGTCGAAACGATTGATTCACTCCGTGCCCGCGGCGTGGACGTGATCGTTCTCGACCATCACCAGGTCTCATCACCCGCGCCGGCAGCCGTCGCGCTCGTCAATCCGCAGGTGCAGAGTCGAGAGACGAAGGCCAAGGGACGAGTGCCGGAAATTGCCAGACTCTCGGCTCTCGGCTGTCGAGCTTCGACCGAATTATGTTCCGTCGGCCTCGCGTTCAAGTTGTCTCACGCCGTTCTGAAAAGAGGACGCGAAATCAACTTGCCCGGCGCCGCGGAATTCGATTTAAAACCATTGCTGGATCTGGTCGCGCTGGGCACGATTGCGGACCTCGTGCCGTTGACCGGCGAGAATCGCATCCTCGTTTCCTCCGGCCTGGTACGACTGGACAAAACCCAACGACCCGGCCTGGTGGCCTTGAAGAAAGTCGCTGAATCGCCCGCGCCCGTCGGCACCTACGAAGTCGGCTTTCAACTGGCGCCGCGCCTGAACGCTGCCGGCCGCCTCGAAACCGCCGAAGAATCCCTGGAACTTTTGCTCGCACGCGATTCGACTGAAGCCATGCCCCTGGCGCAAAAGCTCGACACGCGCAACCGTGAGCGGCAAAAAATTGAACGTGGCATTGTCGAGGAAGTCATCGGCGCGGTGCGGGCGAAATTCAATCCGGAAACCGATTTCGTCATCGTCGAAGGCCAATTACGCTGGCATGTCGGTGTGGTGGGCATTGTCGCGTCGCGTGTGTTGCAGGAATTTTACCGCCCGACCCTCATCATCGGTGGGGAGGGCGGCGAATGGCGCGGTTCGGGCCGCAGCATCTCCGGGTTCGATCTGGCCGCTGCGTTGCGGGCATGCGGTGATTTGCTCGTGCGCCACGGCGGACACGCGATGGCGGCGGGGTTGAGTGTTGAGCCGGACAGGATTGATGCGTTGCGACAGCGCCTGAATGAACTCGCGCGCCGCGCCTTGAAACCAGACGATTTGCAGCCAGCGCTGCGCCTCGACGCGGAAGTCGGGCTGGACGAAATCACTCCGGAAATGCTTGGCAAACTGGGGCGTCTGAAGCCGACCGGGCAGGGGAATGCGCCGGTGCAATTTTGTGCGCGCAATCTTGCCCACCAACGCCCCCTCCAACGCATCGGCGCGGACCGTCAACACGTGAAAATGTGGGTGACGGACGGCGTTGGCACCCTCGAGGCGGTCTGGTGGAACGGTGGCAGCGAATCGTTGCCGGTGGGGAAATTTGACCTGGCGTTTGCCCCGCAGATAAACGAGTTCAATGGCAACCGCACCGTGCAATTGAAAGTGTTAGATTGGCAACCCGCGAATTAGCTGCCCAGAACCTGAGTTTTTGACTTTGGACTTTGGACTTTGGACTTTAGACTGCGGAAAATGAACGCCGCAATTCTGGTCGCCGCCGGCAAGGGCACCCGCATGGGGCCGAAGGTGGACAAACTGTTTCTCGAAGTGGCCGGGCGACCCGTCGTCGCGCACACTTGGCAGCGCTTCAATGATGCCCGGTGCGTCGGTGAGATCATTCTGGTGGTGCGCAAAGGAACGCAGCGCGCATTCGAAGAACTGGCGGCAAAATTCAAATTTCAAAAGTCGTTTCGCATCGTCCTGGGCGGCGCGGAAAGGCAAGACTCGGTCTGGAACGGTCTGGAGGCGTTGCCGGCCACGGCGGAAATCGTGGCGATTCATGACGCGGCGCGGCCTTGCGCGAATGAAGAGTTGATTGCCGCGACCATCAAGCGGGCGACGGAAACCGGTGCGGCCGTCGCCGCCCAACCGGTGACCGACACGATCAAACAATCCGCCGACGGCCGGTTTGTGCAGCGCACGCTCGACCGTTCGCGGTTGTGGTCGGTACAAACGCCGCAGACGTTTCGCGTCGAGGTCATCCGGCGCGCGTTGACGGAGGCACGCCGCTGCAAGCTGGTATTCACCGACGACACGGCCGCATGCGAATTGGTTGGCCAGCCGGTCCGCCTGGTCTCGTGGGTTGCGCCCAATCCCAAGGTCACCGTGCCCGGCGATCTGCCGCTCATCGAGTCCTTGCTGCAAAAGCAGGATTGAGTTTTTCTTAGAGTTTGAAGGGTTTTATGCTAGTGTGCTGAAATTTATGAGACGTCGTCTGATTTACGGTGTGGTCATCTCGGTGCTGGCGGTGAATTTCCTCGTCGGCGCATGGATTTATCTGGATTCCGCCCGCGCGGCGGAAAAGAGCGATGCCATCGGCCCGAGCCTGGACCTGTATTCGAGCGTGCTCCAAAGGGTGCGCACGGAATACGTGGATGGCCAAAACCTCACTTATCGCGACCTGACCTATGCGGCAGTGAAAGGCATGGTCAACGTGCTCGATCCGCACAGCGACTTCATGGACCCTGCCGCTTATCATAACTTTCAGGATGACACGGAGGGGCAGTTCGGCGGACTCGGGCTGGTTGTCACGGTGCGGAGCAACTATGTGACCGTGGTGACGCCAATGGAAGATACCCCCGGATTTCGCGCCGGCATTCTGGCCGGCGACCGCATTGTCAAAATCAATGGCGAAGACGCGGTGAAGATGCCACTGGAGGATGCGGTGAAGAGACTGCGGGGCAAGCCGGGCACGCGGGTGACCATCACCATTCTACGACCGGCGTCCGGCCTCGTAAGGAATTTCACCCTCACCCGCGACGTGATCCAGATGAAAATGGTCCAGGACATCAACGGCAAAGCGGATTTCCCGCTCACCGACGACAAAATCGGCTACGTTTGCATTACGCAATTCGGCGACAAAACCGGGGACGAACTCGAGGCTGCGTTGCGGAAGCTCCGGGCGCAAGGCATGAATGCGTTGATTCTTGATTTGCGCTGGAATCCCGGCGGGTTGCTCGACGAGGCGGTGAACGTGTGCCAGAAATTTCTGCCGCGCGGCCAGTTGGTTGTTTCGACCGAAGGCCGCGACCCCGATCAAAATTCGGTCCGGCGCGCCGCCGGGCGCGGCGATGAATTGCGCGGCATGCCCATCGTGGTGCTCGTCAACTTGAGCAGCGCCAGTGCGTCGGAAATTGTTTCCGGCTGTCTGCAGGATCTGCATCGCGCCATCATTCTGGGCGAAAAGACCTTCGGCAAAGGCTCGGTACAGAGTGTTTTCACTTTTGACGACGGCTCGGCGCTCAAGCTCACGACCGCGAAATATTACACGCCCAGCCACCGCGTCATCCATGAGCACGGCATCACGCCCGACATTGTCGTGCCGATGAGCGACGACGAGCAAGCGTTGCTGCAGATCAAACGTGCGCCCGGCGGATTTGAATCGCTGAGCGAAACCAACCGCGTGCAGCTTTCAAAAGTCCGGGACCAACAACTCGTTCGCGCCGAAGATTTGCTCAAAGGCATCCTGCTTTACGAATCATTAGATGGCTCGCCCGGGCCGGCGGAAGCCGTGGCACAATGAATGAGTCCCGAGCAATACCGGTGTAGCAGTCTTTGGCAGAACGCCGGGCAGTTGGATTTCCGACGCGATGCGCGTTCTAATGACCCGCCACCGCGGCAAACATGACCATTCTTGCTTTTGAAACTTCCTGCGACGAAACCAGCGCCGCGATCGTGCGGGATGGCCGGATTCTGTCCAGCATTGTTTCCTCGCAGGTCGAGCTGCACGCCGAATACGGCGGCGTGGTGCCCGAACTCGCCGCGCGCGAACATCTGAAAAATCTTCTGCCGGTTGCTCGGGCGGCATTGCGCGGAGCCGGCGTGGAAACGGGCCAACTCGATGCCGTCGCTGCCACTCAGGGGCCGGGCCTGCCGACGGCGCTGCTGGTCGGATTCAAAGCCGCGCAGGCCGTGGCCTTCGCGTTGCGCAAACCGTTCGTCGGCATTCACCACCACGAAGCCCATTTGTATTCGCCGTGGATTGTTCAACAGCCCCTCACCCGACCTTTGGTCACCCTCTCCCCATCCGATGGGGAGAGGGACGGGGCGAGAGGTCGTGAGTCAGCGAAGCAATTCGTCGCCGATTTTTCTGAATTTCAACCGAACGTTTCCTTGATCGTCAGCGGCGGGCACACACTGCTCGTGCTGGTGAAATCCGAACTGAAAAATCGCGTGCTCGGCTCGACGGTGGACGACGCCGCCGGTGAATGTTTCGACAAAACCGGCAAACTGATGGGCCTGCCGTATCCCGCCGGGCCGGAGATGGACCGATTGGCAGAGCAGGGGAATCCGAAGGCATTCGATTTCCCGCGCCCACTGCTCCACGATGCCAGCGACGATTTCAGTTTCAGCGGTTTGAAAACGTCCGTGCGTTATTTCCTGCGCGACCACCCGAAGTTGTTGGATGACCCCCAAAAGGTTCGTGACGTCTGTGCCAGCATCCAAGCGGCCATCGTCGAGGTGCTGGTCGTCAAAACCATGCGTGCCGCGAGACGAAATCATGTTTGTTGCGTGACAGCGTCCGGCGGTGTGACCCGCAACCGCGCCTTGCGCCGTGACCTGGAGCAGGCGTGCCGGCGCGAAGGTTTTGCCTTGCGATTGGCGGAACGAGATTTATGCACGGACAACGCCGCGATGATTGGCGTTCTGGCTGAACGGAAACTGCTTCACAAAATTCCGGTCACGGATTTAAATTCCGAAATCCAACCCGGCTGGGCGCTGGCATGAGCTGCACGGGTCAAATAATCCTGCGCAGGAGAGGTGTGCGGCGCAGGACCAGATGCACGACAGCCAGCGTGGCCAGAAACGCCAGGGGCGCCACCACGAGCCATTTTGCGAGCGGCGGCAGCGCCAGCCACCCGAACAGTAGCGTGACCGCCACGACTATCGGCGGATGGACGAAATAGATTCCAAACGAATTGTCGGACATCAGCTTCGAGACCCGACCCTGGCCGTTAAAATGTTCGCGATAAAGCACGAGCAAGCCGGCGCAGATCGCCATGCAGAAAAGCGACTCCCACAATGCGTAGCCCGCGCTTTGCCACTGCCAGCCACCCACGTAGACGGCAACACCTTGTTGAAGCCCGCCGCCCAAAATGAGCAGCCCGAACCATACGATCGGGCTGAGGATCGCCGCGCCGATGAGCGTTCTGTAGCCGAGCTGCCGCGGCAGGCGGACAAACCAGTCGTTGCGGAATGCAACAATGCCCAGCGCGAACAGCACGATATACTGCGCGAAGAACGCGGGCTGAAAATAGAGGAGGCTTTTTCCCATCGGCTCCACCGTGCGGATCAGAAATGCGAACGCGGCAATCACCAGCCCCGTGCACATCAACCCGGCCAGGCCGGGTGCGGGCAGCGCGGGGATTTTCCCCTTTGCTGGCACGATAATCCGGAACAGGCCATAGACCAGGCTGAAAATCAACAGCGCGATGGCAAACCACATCGGTCCCCCGCCGGTGAGCCAGTCGCCGGAGGCGAGAAAGGCGCCATAATAATTCACCACGCTGCCCTTGCCGGCCCCCAGCAGGTAGTGAAGCAGAAACGGCTGAATGACGAAGATGTATAGCAATGCCGGTACGCCCAGCCGCACAAATCGGTCGGCCATGAACTGTCGAAATCCCTTTCGGTCGAAGGCGCCGGGGACGAAATATCCGGCGATCAGGAAAAGTATCCCCATGAAAAAGGCCTGGGAATGCACTTCGAACGTGAGGAATGCGAGGGAAGACATTTTCCCTGCCGGCGCCGGGTCGTTGTAATACCAACTGCCGATGTGGCTGTAGGTGATCGCGGTGTGAAAGACCACGACCCAGACAATCATCGTCGAGCGCAGATTGTCTAGGTAACCGAGGCGGGTAATACTTTGCGGCTGGCTGGACATGAAATCATTTCGTCAAACGTATTTGGTCTGCGCAACGGTGCATGCATTCACCCAGTCCGGCCCGGCAAAATACGCCACTTCGAATTTGACGCGGTTTACGGCGAGAATTGAGCCATGCCGGGTCGACAATGTCAATGCGAAGGCGAAGCGGCTTGCAACCATCCTTTTCTCACCGCGCATAACCCGCTACGCTGTGGACATCCATGTCCGACCGATTGCCAATTTACGAAATCGAGCACGACATTGTTGCCGCACTCAAGGCGACGAAGCGGCTCATTCTCCAGGCACCGACGGGTTCCGGCAAATCCACACAAGTCCCACAGATGCTGCTCAAGCACGGACTGCTTGGCAACGGACAGGTTGTCATCCTCCAACCACGGCGGCTCGCAGCACGCCTGCTCGCATCGCGCGTGGCGAAGGAACTCGGGGTCGAACTGGGCCGCGAAGTCGGTTATCAGGTCCGTTTTGAGAATTTCACCAGCGATGCCACGTGCATCAAGTTCGAGACCGAAGGTATTTTGCTGCGGCAACTGATTCAAGACCCGGCGTTGCGCGGCGTGCAGGCGGTTATCTTCGACGAATTTCATGAGCGACATCTTTACGGCGACATCACGCTCGCCCGCGCATTGGACATTCAGGAGCTATCGCGTCCTGATCTACTCATCGCCGTCATGTCTGCGACGCTCGATGTCGGAACGTTGGAAGAGTATTTGAATCAGGTAGGGCGGGCTGTCCCTGGCCCGCCGCGGCGCGATGGGGACATCGCGCCCGACAAATGTTCGGTATTGTCGTCCGAAGGTCGGGTGTTCCCGGTCGAAATAGAATATTTGCCGCGCCGGCTCGGGGCGAATCCACCGCCGATCTGGGAACTGGCTGCGGATGCCTTCGCTGATCACGTTAATTCCGGTGAACGCGGTGATATCTTGGTCTTCATGCCTGGAGGTTTCGAAATTTCCAAAACCATCGAGGCCATTCGGCATAAATCGGAGTCGAAAGGTTACATCCTGTTGCCGTTGCACGGCGAATTGCAGCCGCGCGACCAGGACGCCGCCGTGGCGCGCTATGACCAGCCCAAAGTCGTTGTAGCCACCAACGTCGCGGAAGCGTCCATCACCATCGACGGAGTGCGACTGGTGATTGACAGCGGGTTGGCGCGGATTCCGCGTTACGATGCGAACCGTGGCATAAACACGCTGCTCGTCGAGAAAATTTCGCAAGCCAGCGCCGATCAACGTGCCGGGCGCGCCGGTCGGACGGCGCCGGGCCGCTGCCTCCGGCTCTGGTCGCGACCGGAACACGACGAACGCGCGCCGCAACAATTACCGGAAATCAAACGGCTCGATCTTGCGGAAGTCGTGCTGACTTTGAAAGCGGCCGGCGTGGAGGATTTGCGAAAGTTCCGCTGGCTGGAGAAGCCGGACGAAATCTCACTGACGCACGCCGAGGAATTGCTGCTGGATTTGGGGGCGTTGAAAATTACTTGGAACGCAGTCGGTAGCGCAGATTGTCAATCTGCTGTATCGCAGGATGGAATCCTGCGGACAGGCGGTGATGATGCTCAACCCCGCCGATTGCCACTCGGCGATACAGCAGGCTGCCAGCCTGCGCTACGCATCACTCCCATTGGCCGCAAGATGCTCGCGTTCCCGGTGCATCCGCGGTACTCACGGATGTTGCTGGCGGCGCAGGAATACGGCTGCGTCCACCAGGCCTGCCTCGTCGCCGCGCTCACGCAAGGACGCGATCTGCTTTTACGGAACGTCGGACGTGAGGTCGAGTCCGACCGCGAGGATTTGTTCGGCGAAAAGGCGTCGTCAGATTTCTGGATTCTGATGCGGGCTTGGAATTACGCCGCGAACAATCAATTCCGTCTGGAAGCCTGCCGCAAGCTTGGCATTCACGCGGTCACCGCGCGCCAGGTCGGCCCGTTGCTCGACCAATTTTTGCGCATAGCCAAAGACGAAGGACTCGACACCAAACCACGTGAAATCAAGGACGAAGCGTTGCAGAAGTGCATTCTTATCGGGTTCAGCGACCGTGTGGCACGGCGGCTGGACCAGGGAACGCTGCGCTGCGAACTCGTCCACAATCGCCGCGGCGTGCTGGCGCGCGAAAGTGCGGTGCAACACAGCGAATTGTTCGTTGCTGCCGAGGTTCGTGAAATCGAAGGGCGTGAGGTAAACACCATTTTGTCACTGGCCACGGCGATTGAGCCGGATTGGTTGCGTGAGCATTTCCCGGACGACTTGAAAACCGAGCTGCACGTTCAGTTCGATTCCACGGCCCGGCGCGTGCAGGCCGCCGAACTGGTCCGGTTTCGTGGTTTGGCGTTTTCGGCCAAACGCGTCGAGCCACCGCCCGCGGACGCGGCGGCGCGGTTGCTGGCCGAAGAAATTGTCGCCGGCCGATTGCCATTGCCAAACTGGGATCGTGCGGTCGAGCAATGGCTTGCGCGGCTGAATTTGCTGTGTCGGCATTGTCCCGAGCTTCAGCTTCCACCATTTACCGAGGACGACCGGAAACACATCATCGAACAGCTTTGCCATGGGGCGGCGAGCTACAAGGAAATCAAGGAACGAGAAGTGAAACCGGTGGTGACGTCGTGGTTATCTGACGCACAACGGCAATTGCTGGACAAACACGCGCCGGAACGGCTGTCGCTGCCGAATGGCCGTACGCCGAAGGTGGTCTATGAAAACAACCAACCGCCGCACATTGCGTTACGGATTCAGGAACTTTACGGTGTGACACAAACGCCGAAGATTGCAATGAGCCGGGTGCCGGTGGTGGTACACATTCTGACGCCGGGGATGAAACCGATTCAGGTGACGCAAGACCTGGCGAACTTCTGGCGCGAACATTATCCGCGTATCAAATCCGAGTTGCAGCGTAAATACCCGAAACACGAGTGGCGGTAAGTGCTGGGGCGCAGAGCATTGTTCTGCGCATTCAGGTTGTTGAGGAAATTCGCGGAGCAATGCGCCTCGCTCCGGCTTGCAACCTGCGGGTTCCGGCATTACTTTGCGCGCGCTTATGGAAAAAGTGGTCATCATCGGTTCGGGTTGCGCGGGCTGGACAGCGGCGCTGTACACCGCGCGCGCCAATCTCACGCCGCTCGTACTCACCGGCAAACAACCCGGCGGCCTCCTCACCACCACCAGTGTCGTCGAAAATTATCCCGGCTTCCCCGAAGGTGTGGACGGCTACGAATTGATGGCGCGGATGCAGAAACAGGCCGAACGCTTCGGCGCGCGATCCAGCTTCGGCACGGTTGAGAAGGTGGATTTGTCCAAACGGCCGTTCGCGCTCACAGTTGACGGCGAACGCGTCGAGGCGGAAACGGTCATCATAGCCACTGGCGCGAGCCATCGGCATCTGGGCGTGCCCGGCGAGGATTTGCTCGAAACCAAGGGCGTGACTTACTGCGCCACGTGTGACGGCGCGCTGCCGATTTTCCGCAATCAGACACTCGTCGTGGTCGGTGGCGGCGATTCGGCGTGCGAAGAGGCACTTTACCTGACGCGGTTTGGATCAGAGATTCATCTGGTCCACCGGCGCGATAAATTGCGCGCTTCGAAAATCATGGCCGAACGCACTTTGGCGAATCCCAAAATCAAACCGGTCTGGGATTCGGTGGTGACGGAAGTGCTCGACCCCAGGCAGGACAAGGTGACCGGTGTGAAGTTGAAGAATCTCAAGACCGGCGCAGAGTCCGTTTTGAATTGCGCGGGTGTGTTCGTTGCCATCGGCCACTCGCCGAGCACGGGAGTTTTCAAAGGCCAAATCGAGATGGACACGAACGGCTACATTATCCCGAAGAAAGGCACCATGACGAATGTACCGGGGGTGTTTGTGGCGGGCGATTGTGCGGACCACGTCTATCGCCAGGCAATCACGGCGGCGGGCATGGGCTGCGCGGCGGCGATTGACGCAGAGAGGTTTCTGGCGGCGCAGAACGAGTGACGGGCCGGTCGGATAGAATTTCTTATTGCGGCACCAGAATGAATCCGTTGGTTGCGTTGTTCACGAGCAACCGGAACGCTGCCCCGGCGGCATTGGTGAACGTGAGCCCGGCCCCGTTGCCGGTGAAGCTTCCCCTGAAACTGTTAGTCGGGTTTTGCAGGGCAACCGTGTTGGGATAGACACCGCTCAACTGCGCCGCCGGCAACGCCCCGCCGGTCAGGGCCGCAGCGTTGAGATTTACCAACCCGCTGCCGTTGCCGTTGAACGAGCCACTCGACAGGGTGAAACCCGAAGCGTCCATGTTGAAACGATAATCATTGGTTGGCCCACCGATCGTGATGATGGCATTCGGATAGAGCGAGGGCGGAAGCCCCAGGTTCCCGCCAGTCATAGTTGCGGCATAACTGTTGCCTATTAACATCCCCGATCCGCCAATCTGGACAATGTACCCACTGTTTACCCGGATTGTGTTGTGGGTGCCCTCCACGTTACAGTCGCCAATGGCAATGTCGCGTCCGGCGGCGTCCTGCGTATAAAAGTTCAAGTCGCCGCCTTGGGACGTGAGATAGGTGTAGGGACAACCATAAAAGTAATTGTGCTCGAAAACCCGGTCGCTGTTGACATTCTGGCCGACGAGAATGGTGGCTCCGGCCGTCCACGCCGATTTTGTCCACGCGGAACTCCCGCCGCAAAAGCTGAAAAAGTTGTCGCGGAATGTTCCGTGGTCCGGATTAAAATAAACCCCCTGTATGCCGAGGAAACTGTTGTTTTCCACGGTGAAAAGGTCATCGCCGCCGCCGATAATTTCGATCGCCAGATTGTGTTGGGCGATGCCTTGATTTATGGCGGTAACGGTTAAACCGGCCAGGCTGTCGCCATCCTGGTGATTGGTCAAGGTGCCCCAGTAGCCAAACCAGTTGTAGCCCAGATACAGACGCGGGATACCGATGGTCATTTCGAACAAATTGGTCGGGCTGTTGTCCAGTGAAGAAACAATGAGGTTCTTCATCGTGAAGATAATTGAGGAGTAAATCCATCGCCCGTGGTTTTGCGGGCTTGGTTCTTCACCGCCCACGCGGATGCAGGGATTGACGGTACAGACCAGGGCGCCCACCGTAAACGCAGGAGCTTCGAGGTCGAATGAGGTAATATTGTCGCTGTTGGAGAAACTGGCGGGCGCACTGTAGCCGTTGGCGATTTGCACTGTATTCGTAAACGTCAATGGCGCCGGGCAATAATTGATGCCGACGATAAGGATCTTTCCACCGCCCACGCCGGCGATGCGACTGGGGTATTCGGCACAAGAGTTGATGGCCTGCTGCACGTAGTCGGTCCCTTTCCACGGGCCGAAGTAACTTGGATTGTTAGTGATGGATGGCGGCAGGTCGCTGTAGGGACAAACCACCACCGTTCCAGCGGGGACTTCCGTGTTGAGGATGTAGTTGGAAGCTCCGGTGATCAGGTTTGTTTGCCAAACGGGGTTGGCGGGAAAGCTGACGGCGAAGTTGTTCTGAACGAAGTTAGTCGTGGCCACATTTCCGCCCGTGGCGTTGAACGTGCCGGAGAGATTCACTCCGCCGGAGTTATTGGTGATCACGCCCGCGGGCAGTTGCGCCAACGGAAGGGTACCATTCAACTGCGTCGCCGAAATCGTGCCCGACAGATTGCTCGCGCTGCCGGCGAAGATTGCATACGGTACCGGTGACAGCGGCTGGCGCGGTGCCAGTTGCGTGAAGGTGACTCCGCCGTTTGTGCGCACGGCGATCTGCAGCCAGCGATCCGGCCCGGTGAACACTCCGGTCCCAAAATCCAGTTGCACGGCAAACAACCCGTTAGTCACGGCCACAGCAGAATTGGTCAACGGCCCGGCGATAACCGTGCCGGGGCTGTTGGTGGAGTCGTAGACTGCAAATTGCAGATCATAAATTCCCGTAGCCGGAGCGCCATTGTCGTTCAAGCGGCCCTGGTAGGCAAAGGTCGTGCCTTGCGCAAGGACGGTGGAGAATTGAGGGATGAGAATCAATAGAAGCGCCAAGAAGGCCGGTGCCAGAAGGTTTCCTGCAAACCTGGGTTGCATAATCTGAATCCGTTATTCAAGAGGATATTACGTCACTCCTGAACCCTTTGAAAGAGTAAAGTTTGACTTGTCGGCGAGTTGCCCGCAAAACCCAACCGTCCCGCCCGCTGGAATCAATCGGTTGGCCTCAGAAATTCAGTGCTGACAGCTGATGTCGGTCCGCTCGCTCCATCGGGAACCTGGTTTTGGCCGGCTGGCGTGAGCTGCTTTGGAAAAAAGAAAATTCAAATTCAGCCGGCCTTTCCGCGGTAGGCCTCGAGAATCTTGTCCATCTCGGCGTTTACCGCGGGATCTATGCGCTTGCGCGTTTTGTCGGCGTCAAACCACGCGGCCGTGCGGCGGATACCTTCGTAAAAGGGAATCACCGCCCGCCAGCCGGGGACGAAGGATTTGATTTTGCTATTGTCGAAAACGACACTCCAGGATTTGTCACCCAGCAAACTGCCGGCGAGTTGCGGCGCCTGCTGTGCAAGGAAATCCGACGGGATATGCACGATGTTTGCCTCAACGCCCAATGCTTGGGCGATGGTTTGGTAAACCTGGTTCCAGGTCAGGACTTCGTCGGAGGTAATGTGAAACGCGTGACCGATGCCCTGCGGGTTTCCGAGCAGTCCCACAAAGGCGCGCCCAAAATCCTCGGCGTGAGTCATCACCCATAACGACGAGCCATCGCCATGCACGATAACCGGCTTACCGCGCTTCAATCGGTCAGCGAGCGTGTAACAGCCGAAGCCGCCGACGGCGAGGGGGAAATAGTGGTTGTAGGTGTAGGAAGGCCGGACGATGGTCACCGGAAAATTGTCCTCGCGGTACGCGCGCAGCAAAAGTTCTTCGCAGGCGATTTTGTTGCTGGAATAGTCCGAGAACGGATTGTGCAACGGGGTCGATTCGGTGATCAAATAATGGGTGGGCGGCTTTTGGTAAATGGACGCCGAGCTGATGAAAATGAACTGCCTGGTCCGGCCCTTGAACAACGCAAGGTCGCGCTCGATGTCTGCCGGCGTAAAGGCGATCCAATCCACGACCACGTCAAAATCGAGATCGCGCAATGCGGCGCGCGCGGCTTTCGGCTGGTTGATGTCGGCCGTCAGGCTGCGGCTGCCGGGCGGATTCTTCGATTGCCGCCCGCGATTCAACAAATACAGCTCGTGTCCTTTGGCGATGACTTGCGGGCTGACCGATGTGCTGATTTTGCCCGTACCTCCGATAAACAGAATTTTCATGCGCGCCGGATTCTAGTGGAATAGCACGCTGCGATTCAAGAAATCGCTATTCTTGAATTTGACCCGATTTGCCGCGCAGGAAAGTCGCGACGCGCTGTCTCCGTCCGTGTCACCCGAAAGCTTTCGGGAATGCGCCAACCACACGGCGCAGTCGTCGCAGTGAAAATTGGCAAATCGGGGGCAGGATTTGACAAAATCGGCGAATCCTTTTTTATCGCCTTCCCCAGGATGATGCCATGCCGGAAACACAGGAGCCGGTTCAGCGGGAGCATAGAACTCCCGGCCCGGTCACTCCGCATATCCGTCGTGTGCGGCGTCATAAACGCAAACGCAGATTGTCGGCGCGCCGGAAACAGGTGCGGGTTTTCGGCGTGCTATCGGTTATTGTCTTGTGTGCCTTGTTTCTGGCGTTTTTGTGGTGGTTGAACCAGCCTTAGTGAGTAAGGAACGTTTTTTATTGCCGAAGGCGGACAAAAGGCGTCCACTGTTTGCATGAGAACATTGCTTTCCCTGCTGGTCGTTCTGGCCCTCGCCAGCAGATTGGCTGCAGCCGACACCAACGCGCCCGCTCCGTCGAAAATCGGCACGGACGACGCAGACAAATATTACGATCAAACGATGATTGTGACCGGCAAAGTAGCGCAGGTCACCATCCGCCCCACCGTGACATTTCTGAATATGGACAAACCTTATCCCAACTCGCCATTCACGGTGGTCATCTTTCATGGACACAGCAGTTTTTACGGCGACGCGAATGCGCTGAAGGGAAGGCATATCGAGATCAAGGGCAGGATTCGGAAGTATCACGACAAACCGGAGATTGCGCTGGACAATACCAATCAGTTGACCGTGTTCGGTCCGCCCATTCCGATCGTTGTCCCGGCGGCTGCCCGGCCGACCAACGTTCCCGCCGCATCGCCGTCCACCACCCCCACGCCACCGTCCACGGATTCCACTAATTTGCCTGAAATCATGTGACTGGCGGTGTCCGGGGTGACCAGCTGCGATTGGCGCCAGAAATTTGATTTTCGAGTTCGCGTCGTGGCCCACTGACAAAACGCGGGAATTGTCCGAGTTGGCGCAACGAAGCGAATGGCCAATTATCGCCGGGCGGGTGTGATTGTTTGTAACCACCGGCGGCCACTTCCTCAGGAAGCTGGCAGTATGAAAACTGAAAAGATCGCCAACCGTTGTCCGAAATGTCAGGCTCCCTTGACGGCCGATGCGCCGCAAGGGTTATGCGCCAAATGTTTGCTCGCCGCGGCCACCCAGACCGAAGCCGGGCACCCGGGAGCCAAACAATCGGCCCCGCCGCCGTTGGCTGAGCTCATGGCCGCTTTTCCGCAGCTCGAAATCGTCGAGTTGATCGGTCACGGCGGCATGGGAGTGGTTTATAAGGCGCGCCAACCCAGGCTCGACCGTTACGTCGCACTCAAGATTCTGCCGCAATCGCTCGCGGCCGATGCCGCTTTCGCCGAACGGTTCAACCGCGAAGCGCGCGTGTTGGCGCGGCTCAACCACCCGAGCATTGTGACGGTATTCGATTTCGGCCAATCCGGCGGCTTCTTCTATTTGTTGATGGAATTTGTGGATGGCGTAAACCTGCGCCAGGCAATGCAGCCAGGCCGCTTCAGTCCGCAACAAGCGCTGTATCTGGTGCCGAAAATTTGTGATGCACTTCAGTTTGCACACAACGAGGGCGTGCTCCACCGCGACATCAAACCGGAAAATATCCTGCTGGACACGCGCGGCCGGGTGAAGATCGCGGATTTCGGCATCGCCAAGCTCATGGGCGAAGCCAAAGAGAACCTGACCCTTACGGCCAGCGGCATGGTGGTGGGCACGGCCAATTACATGGCGCCGGAACAGATTGAACACCCCCAGGACGTGGACCAGCGCGCCGACATTTACTCGCTGGGTGTGGTGTTTTACGAAATGCTCACCGGCGAATTGCCCCTCGGCCGCTTCGCCCCGCCGTCCCAGAAATCTCCGGTTGACCCGCGCGTTGACGAAGTCGTCTTGCACGCGTTGGAAAAGGAACGGGAGAAGCGATATCACAGCGCCGGCGAAGTCAAGACCGGCGTCGAAGCTATCACCGGCCAGCCGGCCCTGGCGGGTCAGAGAGCTGCGGCGGTCGCGCCGGAACGCAATGCGCCGTGTTATTTTTCCACGCCGGAACGGATGCAAAAATGCTTCCCCGGCCCGTGGGCGCAGGCTTTTTATTGCAAAGGCGATTTGCGGTTCGAATCCGAAAACCTCGTATTCATCAGCCCGTGGCAGACGCGCGTCGTCATTCCGCTGAATGAAATTCGCGATTTGAGCATCGGCCAGTTTCAATTGTGGAAAGGACCGTGGGCGTTGAGACCGTTGCGCCTGTGGACCGGACCGTCGGCAGGGAAATACGAGCGGCTCAATTTTATTTCCATTACGTTTGGCGCCGGCGACCGGCAACGGACAATTCATCTCACGCCGGTTCCGCCGACCGTAGCGCCCGTGAGCGTTATTAACGCGCATGTCGGCGATTGGTCCGATGCTATCCGGAAAGCAGTTGTCGCCGCGGCCGGCGTGGCGCCGCAGGTTTCGGAGCCGGGCGCCGTTTCGATTATCTCGCAGCGGATGTGGACTCCCAAATTGATTCTCGTGATTGCTCCGCTGATTGCCTGGGGGTTTGGAATAAAGAGCATCTGGCCGACGGAACCGGCCTCAGCAGCGCCGGCCTGGGCGGCGACGTTCGCCCTGGCCGGATTAATTTGCGCGGCGGTAGTCTGGTTTTTCCTGGGATTTGTCAAAACCCACCAGGCATTGATGTCCGGCAACTTGGATAAGGTCACCGGTAATGAAGACCCGGCGACCAGCATCAGTGCACCCGTTGTTCAACGAGGCGAACGCGTCGAAAGTAAACCCAAACGCCCCTTCTGGTGGACGGTCAGCGCCTGGGTTTTTATTGGCATCGGTTTGCTTGCGTTGATTGACACTCTTGCCGGGCTGTATTCGCGGCCGACGGCGTTGGTCCTCAATCCCGGTTTGGCTCTTCTTTTTGCCGGTATAGCGTTGCTGACTTTGAACCGGCGCTGGCGCCGGGCTGCCATGATTGCCCTGTTCCTCGCCCTGCTGGCCGTTGTGTTCGTCATTATCATGATGGCCATTTCACCGGAACGTGCCACCGTAGGCTTGCCGGTTTTGAATCTGAGCGCCACAGCCAACGAGAAGCCTCGCTGGGCCGCCGTGGGTACAATTTGTCTCGCCCTCGTAATCAGCTGGCCCTGCTATCTCTTGTTGAGCGAAAAAGCCAAAGCCCTCTTCGGCGTGGTCAAACCGAAATGAACAAGAACGCGAGCACCGGTTCTGCAATTCCAGCTTCCCCAAGCCAGTTCGCCCCGACCCGCTGGACGCAGGTCCTCCAGGCGCGGGGCGAATCGGTCGAGGCGCAGGCTGCCTTGAGTGAATTGTGCGGAGCTTACTGGAAGCCGGTGTTCGCGTTCATCCGCCGCGAGGGGAGGGATGAGGAGACATCACGCGACCTGACCCAGGAATTCTTCGCGCGCCTGCTGGCCCGGCGCGGACTCGACACGGTCGAGCCGGGCCGCGGACGATTCCGCTCGTTCCTGCTGGGCGCGGTGAAACACTTCCTCGCCGACGAACGCGACCGTGCCCAGGCGGCCAAACGCGGCGGCGGCCTGTCTGTTGTTTCGATTGAAGCCGGCGCCGGTACGAACGCAACGGCCGAACTGCAAATCGCCGATCCCGCCGGTCCGCCGCCGGACGCCGTCTTCGACCGTGAATGGGCGCAGACCATTGTTGCCCGGGCGGTGGACGTCCTGGCCAATGAATTCGCCGTCGCGGGCAAGGCTGAACAATTCGAAGCGCTGAAGCCCTGGCTGCTGGGCGAGGTTGATTCGCTTTCGCAGGCTGAAGTCGCGCGCCGGCTCGACCTGACCGATGGCGCCATCAAGGTCGCCATTCATCGTTTGCGAAAACGCTTCCGCGAACTGGTCAAGACAGAAATTGCCCAGACCGTGCCCGAACCGGGCCAGGTGCAGGAAGAATTGCGCTACCTCGTCGAAGCTCTCGCGTCGTGATTTTGCGGCATCAGCCGGTGGGTTCTGACCCTCGGAACATTTGCAAAAAACGGTTCTCCTTTGGCAATTCCGTTTCAGAAATCGTCATTGACGCTGAAGCGGTTGCCTGTAGATTGTGCTTTCGATTTTTGCAGAACATTTTGAGAAACAGATAAAAATTTATGGCAATCAAAGTTGCAATCAACGGGTTCGGCCGCATCGGGCGCCTGGTCTATCGCGCACTGGTCGAACAAGGCATGGTGGGCAAAGAAATCGAGGTGGTCGCCGTGGGTGATATCGTTCCGGCTGACAACCTCGCGTATCTGCTCAAATACGATTCCATCCAGGGCCGGTTCAAAGGCACCGTGGATTCTAAAAAATCCGCCGCCGACAAGACGGACGATGATATCCTGATCGTCAACGGCAAGGAAATGAAGGTCGTCAGTGCCAAATCACCGGCGGAATTGCCGTGGAAGGCGCTGGGCGTTGATCTCGTCATTGAGTCCACCGGGCTGTTCACCGATGTCGAGAAGGCCAAGGGCCACATCACGGCCGGTGCCAAAAAGGTCATCATTTCCGCGCCAGCCAAGGGCGATTGCCTGACCGTGGTCATGGGCGTGAACGAAAACAAGTACGACCCGGCACAGCATCACGTCATTTCCAACGCAAGCTGCACCACGAACTGCCTCGCACCGGTGGTCTATGTGCTGCTCAAGGAAGGATTCGGCGTCGAGGAAGGTTTGATGACAACGATTCACAGTTTCACCGCCACGCAAAAGACCGTGGACGGCCCGAGCAAGAAGGACTGGAAAGGCGGCCGCAGCGCGTCCATCAATCTGATTCCGTCAACGACCGGCGCGGCCAAAGCCGTCGGCCTGGTGTTGCCCGAAGTAAAGGGCAAGCTGACTGGCATGGCGTTCCGCGTGCCGACGCCGACGGTGTCGGCGGTGGACCTCACGGTCAAAACCACCAAGGAGACCAGTTACGCGGAAATTTCCGCGGCCATGAAGAAAGCCAGCGAGACGTATCTCAAGGGCATTCTCGGCTATACCGAGGATGAGGTCGTCAGCTCGGATTTCATTCATTGCGAACTGTCCTCGATTTTCGACCAGGGCTCCGGCATTGAGTTGAACAAAAAGTTCTTCAAGCTGGTGAGCTGGTACGACAACGAGTGGGGTTACAGTTGCCGAGTGGGCGACCTGATCAAGTTCATGCTCAAGAAAGGGCTATAAACCGCAGAGCAGAATCATTTAACCGCGGATTACGCGGATGGTTTAGTATAGCGGCGCGCTCGGAGAGCGCGCCCTACCATTTTCGGTCGGGCGCTTTCTCCGAAAACGCCGACGGAAATCTGTGTAATCCGCGGTTAAAATGCTTGTTAAAGTGTTTTGTGAAAATTTCGGTCATCATCCCGGCATTCAATGAAGAACGCCTGCTCGGCGCGACACTGACGCACATAAAATCAGCGATGACTGTTTTCACCCAACGCGGTTGCGAAACCGAATTGATCGTCTGCGACAACAATTCCACCGACCGCACTGCGGAAATCGCGCGGGCAGCGGACGCGACGGTTGTGTTCGAGCCGATCAATCAGATTGCCCGCGCCCGGAATTCCGGCGCGGCGGCAGCCACCGGCGACTGGCTGATTTTTGTGGACGCAGATTCGCAGCCGGGCGCCGAGCTCTTTGCGGACGTGGCGGAACAAATTCAATCCGGCCGCTGTCTGGCGGGTGGCTCGACGGTCCGGATGGACCAACATTTCATGCTGGCCGGCTTTTTCACATGGACCTGGAATTGGTCCAGCCGGCTGGGGCGCTTGCTGGCCGGATCGTTCATTTTTGTCGAAACAGCGGTGTTCCGGAAAATCGGCGGGTTCAGCAACGAATTATTCGCGGCGGAAGAGTTGGATCTGAGCAAGCGGTTGAAAAAAGTCGCGCGGGAAACGGGCAGGGAAGTCGTGATTTTGCATTCGCATCCGCTGATGACGTCGGCGCGAAAGATGCGGCTCTACACGGCCTGGGACCATCTCAAGCTGGTGACGCATGTGCTGTTCAATCGCCGCGCGCTCAATCGCCGCGAATCCTGCACCTTGTGGTACGACGGCCGGCGCTGAGGAAAATTACGGCGCAGCCGCGGCGGCTTTTTGCCGGACGGTGAGGTAATCCAAATATTCAATCAGCCGCGTTTTCAGCTCCCGCCGCGGCACGATGGCGTCAATCAGCCCGTGCTCCAGCAGGAATTCGGCGGTCTGAAATCCCGGCGGCAGTTCGGCCTGCGTCGTGTCTTTAATAACCCGCGGGCCGGCGAAGCCGATCATTGCGCCCGGCTCGGCCAGGATCAAATCGCCCAGGCTCGCGTAACTCGCCATCACCCCCGCCGTCGTCGGATGCGTGAGCACGCTGATGTAAGGCAGGTGCCTTTGCGCGTGGTAAGCGAGGGCTGCGGAGGTCTTGGCCATCTGCATGAGGCTGAACATGCCTTCGTACATCCGCGCGCCGCCGCTCGTGGAAATGATGATGACCGGCAGCTCCTTTTCCGACGCGCGTTCGATGAGCCGCGTGAGTTTCTCGCCGACTACTGAGCCCATCGAACCACCGAGAAAATCAAAATCCATCACGCCCAGCCCGGCGCGGTGCGGACCGATTTTGCAGATGCCGGTGATCACGGCGTCCTTGAGGTTTGTGGATTTCTGATATTCCTCCAGTTTCGATTTGTAGGTGGCGACCCCATTGAAATTGAGCACGTCCACGCTCGTCATGTCCGCGTCCATTTCCTCGAACGTGCAGGTTTCGACGAGTGAATGAATGCGTTCGCGCGAGCGGATGGGGAAATGATGATGGCATTTGGGGCAGACCTTCAGGTTTTCGTCCAATTCCTTGTCATACACCATCGTGTTGCACTTCGGGCATTTGGTCCACAACCCTTCCGGGATGTCGCGTTTTTTGGATTTGGAGCCCGACGGCTTGGGCTTTTTGGGCAGCGGCGGCGCTTTGGCGGGCGGCGGTGTGAGCGCCGGCTCGACCTGTTCGGTCCCCAGCGCTTTTTTTGTAAACGTGGTCGTGGCCATTAACAATCACATCTTACTAAATCCCGCGTGCCACTGTCCAGACACAAACTTCGTCCGCGCCTGCGGCCAGGAGCGTATGGGCGCACGCGCTGGTGGTGGCGCCGGTCGTGAAAACGTCATCCACCAGAATCACCCGCTCTCCGTCCAGCCGCGCACCGTGGCGCATCGCAAACGCGGCGCGCATGTTCGCCGCGCGCTCCGGCCGCGTCAGCCGCGTCTGGGTGTTGGTGAATCTGACACGCTGGAGCAGCCGTTTGTTCAGCGGAATACGGGTGGCATCGCTGAGCCGGGCGGCCAGGCGTTCGGCCTGGTTGAATTCCCGTTCGCGCTGCTTGAGCGGATGCAATGGCACGGGCACGATCAGGTCCCAATCCTGACCGCGCAACGCGGGCACGGTTTCGCGCAACAGCAGGTCGGCCAGAAACGGCTCAAACCACAGCGCGCGCTGGTATTTGTAACGATGAATAATCTCGCGTACGGCGCCGCTGGCGACCACCGCCGAACGCGCCGCGCTGAAGTGCAAGACCATTTCGCGGCAATTCGTACATTCAAACGGCGTCGTCAGGTCGCCTTCAAATGGCAGGCCGCAGCGATTGCAGAAGGGCGGTTTGATGAAGCGCACGTGCGACCAGCAGGGCGCGCAGACGTAACCTTCCTTCGCCGTGGCGCGGTGTTCGCCGCAAAGTTGACAGATTTCGGGGAATACAAAACCGAGTCCGACATTAAACCAGTTCTGAAGCGATTTCGCCGTGGCGGTCATGGTGAAATGGCGACTGCCGGACGCCGGTTCAGCCCCGGGAGGTGGTCAAAAACCGCCAGCGTGACCAAAAGCACGAGAAAGCCCAACCAGCCGTCAAGCACTTTGCCCGTGCCCCAGAACCAGACGGCACTTTGGGGAACGTGGACGGTAAACGTTTCGAAGATTTTGAGGCAGAAAATCCAACCGGCGTGCAGGCCGATGGAGAAGTAGAGATTGCCCGTGCGTTGATAGGCCAGCCCGAGCAGCACGCCCGCCAGAGTGAGGCTGAAAAAGCCCGGCACGAGCGCATGAACGTCCGCAAAACCAGCCAGCATCCGGGGCAGGACGAGTAATCCGGAATTCCAGGCGACGGGGCCAGTGGGTTCCGCACGCTGAAGAAAATGCACGAGGGCGTAAATCAGGCTGCTCACGCCCAGCGCCATCGGCCAGTAAAATATCCGGCGTAGCCCGCCAAACACGCCACCTCGAAACAAAATTTCTTCGAGCACAGCAACCTCCGCCGCCGTCCCCGCCGCGCTCAGGATGGTTACGAAGATTTTGCCGGCGGAAGCACCGTGAACCAGCGCGCGCCCGTTGCCGATCAGAACCATTGTCGCAATTAACCCCAGCGAGATAAAACCGGCAAAGACGCCGCCAAACAATCTTCTGGACTGGCCGTAGGGTGGAACGAGACCGATTTCGCGCAACGACTTCGCGCCCAGCGCGCGCAACAGCGGCCAGACGCCGACCAGAGCGAGGAACAGGAAGGAACGGTCCATGAACCGATGAAATGGGGCGTTGGCAACTTTGGGAACGGATTGGGCGAAATGCTGCGCGAGCCAGTAAAGCCAGGGCGCGAGCAGTGCGCCGCCGAAAAAGACCACGACGGTGTAGATGATCAGCGCCCAAAGAGGCCGCATGACCGCAGAATAAACTTGGTCGCAATTCGCGCCAAGCGCGAATTCTGGATAATCCTGCAAACGTGGGGGGCGAGCGCCTGTGCCGCCGTAGCGTTGCGAAGGCTGATATTCGCGAGCCGATGTCCCTCGCCCGCGGGCGTGTCGGGCCGTAGGTGCGAAGCGAAAGCCGAAGCGGGAGAGGGTGGTCCCGCCGGGCCGGATCGGATGAGGGGTGATAGCGAAGAACCAACCGTCGTCGGCTCGTCAGTAACCTCGCCCCACCAAAAACTGCCGGGCGCGAATTCCGGATACTTGGAGCCATCGGCGCGCGTCTGAAATTGCGGGCGGACAGGTTTTATTGGCTATTAACGGAAGGTTGTGTTATGCAATTGGCAGTAATGGCGAATGGCCCACAAAGTACGGCGGATTCCGCGCACGCGGCGCAGGGCAAGTTCGGACGTTTTTATCTTCAGGAACGCCTGAACGATGGTGGCATGGCGGAAATCTGGCTGGTCACCGACGGCCGTGGCAAGCCTTTTGCCCTGCGGCGATTGCGCGACGGTCTGCGGTTCAATCTCCTCGCGCGCCGCCGTTTTCTCCGCGGTTGCGAAGTGCTGTCGCATCTGAACCAAAGCGAATACGTCGTCGGCTACGTCGAGCACGGCAAATTGGAGGGCACGCTCTACATGCTGATGGATTATGTGGAGGCGGAAAATTTGAAGGTACTGTTCGGGCGGCACGATCCTATCCTGACCGAAAACGTCGCGCAAATCCTCATTGATATGGCCTTGGGTTTGGAGGACGTGCATGAAAGCGGTTATATGCACCTCGATTTCAAGCCGGAAAACGTCCTCGTATCGCGCAACGGCAGCGTGCGGCTGATCGATTTTGACCTGGCGCAGCCCATTCCGGAAAAGCCGAAGAAGATGTCGAAGAACCCCGGCACGCCGGCTTACATGGCGCCGGAACAATTGCAGCGCAAACCCATTGACCCGCGGGCGGACATTTTTGCCTACGGCGTCGCGGCTTACGAACTGGTGACGAACCAGAAGCCGTTTGACGGCGACACGCCCGGAGCGATTCTGGCACGCCAGCTTGACCTCTCGGGTCCCATGCCGCCGCGTGAGCACAACCCCGACCTGCCCGCCGCGCTGGAAAAGGTGATTTTAAAGTGCATCGCGCGCGAACCCGACCGGCGCTATCCCTTCATGAGCGTCCTCGTTCGCGATTTGCAGAACGCGCTGTATCTTTGAGCTTCCTCGTAGCAGCCGAGGTGACGAGGCTCCGACTGAATTTATGATATCCGATTTACGATGTACGAGCACTTCCGCAATTCAAGGTCGCTCGTAAATCGTATATCGTAAATCGAAAATAATGAGCCTCCTTATGTCGGCTGCTACCTTTTAAGGATGACGGGGTGAACTATGGTTTGAACTGCCGCGCAACTTCCTCCAACCAATCGTTGCCGGGCAGAGCGTAGGGACGGAATGTTTCGATGCTTCCTTCGCGGTCGTTGTAGAGGAGCGCGCGATGCATGCCGAGCGTGCTGGCGTTGGGGGCGTCGATCAAACTGGCCGAGTCTCCGGCACTCATCTGGAACAAAACGCGCATTTCAAATTCACTCATCGTCTTCCGGCCCAGGAACCGGTTCACGTTGTTGTAGGTGTCGCAGGTGGCAATCACATGAAAGCCGCGTGCCGGTCCCTCACTGATTAAATTTTGCAACACCGCCGCGGGCTGCACTTCGCCTTCGCCGCTGCTGCTCCCAAATCCAAATTCGTCTTCCGACCGCAGTTTCTTGAAATTTTGCAGGCCGTGGATCAGGAAAAATGTCTCGGGCGCTTTGGCGGACGGCTCGTCTTCCCCGTGATTTTTCAAGTCGGCGGCAAGTCGGCCCATCACTCGCGGCAGATCGCCCTGTGTGACCCGAACGATTTCGTGCGGAAGAAGGCCAACGACACGTTCCAGAACTTCGCGTTGCGGGAATCCGGGCGGCGTGCTGTCGAGCAAAAAGAACTGCACACTGGGAGCGCCGGCATCTTGCCGGCGAGTTTCGACCGTGCCGGCTGGAAGTCGGCGCTCCGGGGGCGGATATTGCGCGGCCAGCGACACGAGCGCGACTGCGAGAATCGTCAATGCGGGCTCCTCACTCTGGCCGACAACCAACAGACTGCTGCCGCTTTGCCGTTGGAACACGGCTTCGGTCGGGCCTTTGATGGCATTCGGTGCGCCCAGCCAGATGCGCGCGCGGGCTGGAGCCTTGGTCTTGGTAGGGACGCGCTGCTGCGCGTCCTGGCGGAGCGGCAGCTCCGCCCTACCACTCAACAGTTCTCGCAACACCAGGTTTTCCCTCACGTCTGCCGGCGCATTGCCTTCGAACACAAACGGGCCCGGATATTGATGGCCATTCCTTTCGGCGCGTTCGCGGACCTTTGCCAGAAATTGGTCGCGCACTGCTTCCGGCAGCCAGACCGTCTGGAACGGGCTGTTGCCTTCAATCGAGCCGGCGGCATCGTTGTAGATGCCTTCACCCGGGCGCGTGAGCAGGCGTGGCGCCGGGTTGTCCTGGTCCATGATCAGGTAGGCGTCCGCCTCGTTGCACATGAGCGCGATGCGGATGACCATCTGGCCAATGGTGGCGCGGGCGAGCGTGTAAGCGCCGCCGAGCGTTTGCGAACCGAGCAGCACGTGAATGCCAAAAGCGCGGCCCTGCCGCACGATGCGGTCGAGCAACACCGCCGCGCCCTGCGACACCCGGTCTTCCTCCGTAAAATATTCCTGGAACTCGTCAATGATGAGCAACGCGCGCGGCATCGGCTCGGTGCCGCCCGCCTTTTTGTAACCGGCGATGTCCTGCACGCCGAGCTGGCGGAACAAATCGCCGCGCCGGCGCAGTTCCGCGTCCACATTTTCCAGCACGCTTAACCCGAATTCGCGGTCGCTCTCGATAGCAACGACTTTGGCATGCGGCAACCGGCGGGCGGCGTAGCACTTGAACTCGACACCCTTCTTGAAGTCCACGAGATAAAACACGACCTGTTCCGGGCTGCAGCACAGGGCAAGGTTGGTGATGATGACGTGGAACAGGGTGGATTTGCCGGAACCGGTTTTCCCGGCAATCAACGCGTGCTGACGCGTGCCTTTGCCAATTTCAAGGCGCTGCAACTTGGTGGCGCCCGAACGGCCGATGGGCACGGTAAGTTCCTCGGACGTGTCCACCGTCCAGAACTTGTCCGGCGCGGGGGCAACCTGCTCGAAGGGCACTTCGACGCGATTTGAGTCCCGGCCGCTTTCGCCGACGCGATGCAAAAAATCCGTCACAAATTCGGGCGGCGGCGGGCCGTCCAGCGTCAGGCGCGTTCCGCCCGGCTGATTGTCTGCCAGCCGGAAACCGCTCTCGGTCCGCACCAGACAGATGCTGTTCTTCCGAAGTTCGTCGGCGACAAAACCCTGCGGCAGCACGTGACGGCGGTCCCATTGAATCAACAGGAACACGCCGCAACGGGCGCCGCTGGTGGCGATGTTGATAAGGCGGTGGGCGGCAGCTTCGCTGAAGTTCACCGGGAAATCGGCAATGACGAGGAAATGATATTTCTCCGCAATGGAGCCGGCCTGGGCGTTGTATTCGGCGATGGTTTCATATTCGTTGCGGAGATACATCTGGATGACCTTTTCCATGTGTTCGCTCAACTCCGCCAGTTTTTCCTCGAGTTGCGCGGTTTGTGTCCAGATGCGGCTGTTGATGTGGCTTTCCTCATAATCGGCCAGGTGCATCAGGCCGGCAAAATTCTGGCCCAGCCCGACCGGATCAAAAATAGTGAAGCTCAACTTGCCGGGCGGGTGGGTCGAAAGGAGGCGGAAAACAATATTGTTGATGGCGGCGATGGCCTCTTCGCCGCCGGTCTTGGCCGTTTCAAAAAGAATGGAACCCTGGGTCGGGTATTTGAGCGTAAGCGGGATGGAAAAATTGGCGGGAAAGGGCAGGGCCAGCCTTGTGTCCTTCAGGCTGGCCTCAGCCAGTTTTGCGGTGTCCACGTCCATGCGACCAAATTTCGCCGCGTTTTTGAATTCCTCGGGAAGCGTCCACTGTTTCCAAACCGGCTGCTGCCATCCGGGGAAAAGTTCTTCGGCGGCGGCATGGGCGGCGCGGATGGTTTCGTGGATGGGCTGGATGCAGTTTTGCCATTCCCCGGCCAACGTCTGCCAGCGGGCTTGTTGTTCGTCATTCAATTTGGCCAGCCTGGCTTCGTGAACCGCGGCCAGTTGCTTGCTCTTGGCCTCCATCGCTTCTCGCAGGCGGGCCACATGATTGGCGTGGTCGCGGTCGAGTTGGCTCAATTTCGCGCGACCGAGCTGCTCGTTCTTCTTCAAAGCGCGGGAGGCTTTTTCGTCGGCGGCCTGCGCTCGCTGGGCGCGGGTGCCCACGGCTTCCTTGACCGTTTGCTTCCACTGCTGGTTGAACTGGCGGGTTGCATTCTCGTAATCCTTTTGGATTCGTTCCTGTTCCTGCCCGCAGCGCTGTTCCGCCTGTTCGAGGGTCAAATCATGCAAACGGCGTGCCGTGGCTAGGTCTCGGGCAATTTTCTTCGCAACTGGCCCGGCCTGAAGCCTGCCACAAAAATGAATCACCAACACGGCCAGCCAGAGAACCGCACAAACCGCGACTGGCGTAACCAGGGAACGGAAGTTGAATCCCGAATGCGGGGACACGGCGCAATAAAGGCCGAGTGCCAGCAGCAACAGGATGGTCAGCAACCAGATTGGGAAATATTTGAAAATGCGCGGCAGCAGAAATTTGTTGAACTCATGCAGTCCGGCGCGAATGACACTGGGAAGTTGCTCAAGCTGTGCCAGGGATCGTTGTTCGTCCGGCATTGGGGCCGGTTCGGGCCATCGCTTGAATGGTGAAAGCCACCGGCGGAATGCGCCGTATCCACGGAAAGCTTTGCGGGCTTCGTTTTCCAGTGGCACGACGGTTTCAAGCCTTTGGGCCAGTTTGGTTCTGGTGTCTTCGAGCGCTGCGGCCGTTTTGCCCAGTCCTGCTTCCCGGCTCTGTTCCACCTGGCCTAGGCTTTCCTGAATCCGCTGTTTCCGGTATCCTTCGCGCCCGCCTTCGCCCTCGCGAATCTGCCGGGTGGTGACGAGATGCGCCTGACCGATCCAGGCCTTCCGCTTTTCAAATTTCGCCAGCCACCGGTTCTGTTCAATTCCAAAATCCTCCTCGGCGTCGGCGATGGCTACTGCCAGCCGGGATTCCTGCCGTTGTGAGTCGGCATCAAACGCCTTGGCTTCCGCGGCCAGGCGAGTGCGAAATTCGACGGCCAGTTTTTCTTCCCGGGCGGCAAAATCCTGGATGGCGCTGCGAAGCCGGTTCAACAACGCCAGCGTTTCGTTTAATCCCAGATGGTTACTCACAGTGTTTGCTACCAAACCTTAAACGAAAATCCTTCAATGGGCGAGTGTGTTCGTGAACCAAAATAAGCGCGGAATTTGGTTGAAATTCAGGCGATAACCCTTGTTAATTTCCATGGAAGGGTAGAAAGCGAACTGTTAATTGGCTGATCATGCAAAATCCAAGGGACAGGAGCTTTTGGCGCGAGTTAGAACAAGGCATCGGGAAAGTGCTTCATTCCCGCTGGTTTTGGATTTTTGTGTTGATTTCAATGATTCTCGGAGTGCTACTCGCATTACTGCTTCCCATCAGGCACACGATGTAAACGGACGATTTCGTGGAATTCGATTGTCAGGAGGGCATCGAGGAGGCACTTTCACTCACAGCGAAGGAGCTTAGATGTTTGATGAATGGCGAAGCCCCAAAATTGAGTTCCACCGAGGTGAGGTTTCTGAACATTGTGGTTTCAGAAAAGGGCTTGAGCGAATTTGCAGGAAACCGACGCGTTGTTTTCATCGCTCGTGACAGAGTTCAACTGGTCGAAATCAAGCACGGTTTGCAGGCAGAGCGGCCGTTGCTGCAAGGGATTACAGCGTCGCTTTTGGTTCTCTTGGGAACGGTAGGCGCTTTCGTTTTAACAGATGGAGGACTGGCTGCGTTGCGATGGGGGCTGGGTTTCCTTTTTTTTGGAGCACTCGGCGCATGGCTATTATGGGAGTCGCTGCGACGTGGATACTATTTGCGCGTGGTCTGCGTCGACGATTCACGCAAGCTGGCAATTCGGGGGCGTGTGCAGAAATTGGGGTTTCGCGAGTTTATCCAGAACGCTGCCAAGCTTGGTTACGACATTCGAGATTCCTTAAGTGATAAGACATTCATTTAACAAGCCGTTGCAAGCAACTCTGGGTCGCATGAGCCTTGGAGAGTCAAGCTTCCAGTCGGCACCGTACTGCTACGGCGGAAAGGCTGCGTCGGTGGATTACTCACAGTCTTTCCTGACTTTGGCCAGCAGTTCGTCCAGCTTTTCGAGCACCGTGACGGTCTTGTCCACATTGGCGAAAAGCTCATTCATGTAGCGTTGCTCGAATTCCTGGCTTTTGGTGTCCTTCCAATAATTTTTGGTCTCGTCCCATCGTGCCTCCAGACCTTTCGTCATTGCCACGAGCCGGTTTTTGATGCCACTAGGGTTCATGACCGTTTCCCCTTTCCCTCAACCGGAGGATTCTCACCCGCGGCCGGAGCGCGAGTTGTCCCAGCTCGCAGCGCTTCCGAATCCTCGCCGCTGCGGATTGAGGATTCTCCGCGCTCCCCGCCGGGCGCGCCGACCGAGGCATACGCCTCCAACGTTCTGACCATCTGCCCGAGGTGAGCGACCGCCCGTCCCATGTCCGTCGTCAGAAATCCCAGCAACTGGTTTAATTGTTTCAGGAACGGATCCGTTTGACTCTCCAATTCCCGGTTCCACTTTTTAATGACCGTCAATTTAGCCTCGCTTTCGCGGATGGAGCGTTCGGCTTTTTGCACGGCCATGAGGCGCAGGGCGGTGGATTCCTGGAATTGCGAAAGCCGGGCGTTGAACAATTCCGCCTTGGCTTCCTCGAGTTTCCGGCCCCGGACCCGCATTTCGTTCGTCCAGTGAGGCCGCCGGTCGTCCTGCACCCAGGAACGGGCGCGCAATATCTCGTCGCAGGCTTCCTCGAGCGCAGCGCGGGCGCTTTTTAAATAGACGATCAGGTTGGCCCGGAAGGATTCCACAGCCTCGACAGAAGTAACCTGGGCGCGTTCTGCCATAATTAGAGCGAAGCGGATTGATGGATTGATGGATTGGTGGATTTATGACAAACAGGCCTGCCGTTCGGACGGATCAGCCAACAATCCAATGATCCAAAAATCCAATAATCCATTGCGTTCCTCATCGCTGGTGCAGGTATTCCTCGATGCGCTGGGCTTTTCTCAAAAGATAAGGCGTGTGTTCCTTTGAGAGCTCGTTGAATTTCTTCAGCGCCTTCATCGCCTGCTTGAATTCCTCGGCGAATTTCTCGTGTTCCTGGTCCTGCCACGTGTCACCCAGGGCGCTGAAGCGGGCCTGGAGCAGGATGAGCCGGTTTTCGAGGTCGGTGTTGAACCGGTGCAGTTCATCGGCGAATCGCCGCACCTTTTCAGGATCCATGATTGCTTGCGCCATGTTGGACCTTTCGTTGGATGACTTTCTCTTGCCATAAGATAACCGAGAATTTTGCACGCATACAGCCCTTTTTGCTTGCGTAAAAGATTGCCTTGAGTGTGACGGGTTAATAGTTTGAGCGGTAAACCGAATGGGACATCAACCAAAGTTAATCCAATGATCAATCTCAAATCTTTCGAAGTCTGGTTCATCACGGGCAGCCAACATCTGTACGGCCCCGAAACGCTGAAGCAAGTGGCCGTCCACTCGCAGGGAATTGCGAAGGCCTTCAATGTCGCGCCCGCCATCCCCGTGAAGGTCGTGTTCAAACCCGTCTTGACCACACCGGACGCCGTGACCGCCCTGTGCCAGGAAGCCAACCACACGCCCAAGTGCATCGGCCTCATTACGTGGTGCCATACTTTTTCACCGTCCAAAATGTGGATCAATGGCCTGAAACAGCTTCGCAAGCCGGTCTGTCATTTGCACACGCAATACAACCGCGATATTCCGTGGGCCACGATTGACATGGATTTCATGAACATGAATCAGGCCGCGCACGGCGACCGCGAACACGGCTTCATCTGGAGCCGCCTCCGGCTCAATCGCAAGGTGGTCGTCGGGTTCTGGCAGGAAAAATCCGTTCAACAAAAACTCGGCGCCTGGTGCCGCGCGGCGGCCGCGTGGCAGGACTGGCAGGGTGCGAAGTTCGCCCGTTTCGGTGATAACATGCGCGAAGTGGCTGTGACCGAAGGCGACAAGGTGGCCGCCCAGTTCAAATTTGGTTACGCCGTCAACGGCTACGGCGTCGGCGACCTGGTCAAATCCGTGAATGCGGTCTCCGGCAAGGCCATTGACAAACTGGTCGAGGAATACGCCGGCACTTACCAGATGGTGGCGGATTTGCGCAAAGGCGGCGCCCGCCACGAGTCTGTCCGCGAAGCCGCTCGCATCGAACTTGGCATCCGTGCGTTTCTGAAGGCCGGTGGCTTCAAAGGTTTCACCACCACGTTCGAGGATTTGCACGGATTGGCGCAGTTACCCGGCGTATCTGCCCAGCGACTCATGGCAGATGGGTACGGCTTTGCCGCGGAAGGCGATTGGAAGACCGCGGCGCTGGTGCGGGCGATGAAGGTGATGGCGACCGGCCTGCCCGGCGGCACCTCGTTCATGGAAGATTACACGTATCACCTCGATCCGAAGGGCAAAAAGGTCCTCGGCGCGCACATGCTGGAAATCTGTCCGTCCATCGCTGACGGCAAGCCTTCGTTGCAGGTGCATCCGCTGGGCATCGGCGGCAAAGCCGACCCGGCGCGGCTGGTCTTCAACACACCGGCCGGGCCGGCGTTGAACGCGTCGCTGGTTGACCTCGGCAACCGGTTCCGGCTCCTGGTCAACGAAGTGGACGTGGTCAAGCCTGACGAACCGATGCCCAAACTGCCGGTAGCCCAGGCGGTCTGGAAATGCCGTCCGGATTTCGAGACAGCGTGCGCCTCGTGGATTTATGCCGGCGGCGCGCATCACACCGGCTTCAGCCAGGCGGTTACAGCCGAAATGCTCGAAGATTTCGCGGCCATTGCGGACTTGGAATTCCTGCTGATTGGCGAAAAGACCGCGGTTTCCGAA